>Ga0209755_10005891_pt1 | contig 13744 bp, 10 predicted proteins | sample TergutCo191P1_FD_187301 | JGI IMG/M metagenome (GOLD analysis project Ga0209755, IMG submission 187301) | Cornitermes sp. P1 segment gut microbial communities from Petit-Saut dam, French Guiana - Co191P1 (SPAdes) (version 2) | ecosystem: Host-associated > Arthropoda: Insects > Digestive system... | reverse complement strand
GGCTGCCAGGCAACCCGCAACCCGCAACCCGCAACCCGCAACCCGCAACCCGCAACCCGCAACCCGCAACCCGCAACCCGCAACCCGCAACCCGATTATGAGGGCCGGGGAAATCGTGTCAACTATCTAACAGCATATAATTTCCCACCCAATAGAAAAGGTTTTCCACCCCGTTGTATAGGCCTGCCGCCCGTTTTGGGCGTCGGGCTGCATATAGGCGAAGCCCCCGGAACCAAAACCAGTCTTACAGGACACCGCGCGTCGCGCGGTTCAGGTTTGGGCCGGGGGTTTTGTTATTTTATACCCCCACAGGAGGGATAACAACATGTCAAGAATGAGCTTACTGAAGACCCCGGCCGCGCTGGCTCTTGTCCTGGCGGTACTGGCCGGCTGCGGAAGCCCCAACGACCCGGGCCTGGATCCGAATGGACAGGGGAACGGGGAAGGGCAGGAGACGGCGAACAACCGCACCGTGACGCTTAACTTTCAGGACGGAAGGCCGAACGAAACGATAACCGTGGTCTACGGCCAGGCGGCCGCCGCCCCCGCCACGCCGTCAAGGGTCTTCGACCACAGCGTCCCCGGCCTGTTTCCCGTGCCGACGCCGCCCTTTGGGTTTGGCGGCTGGCATTTGGACGGTGGCTTGTTCGACTTCGCCACCCCGATAACCGCGAACATTACCCTGAACGCGCAGTGGATCGCGCCGACCCCAATCGACATAAGCGGGGAGCCGGGGGACACCGTCGTCCGTCAGGCTCTTAGCCACGTCAACAAAGCGAACAGCGGGGACAATTTCGCCTTGGTGCTTGGCGGGAACGTGGACGCCGCCGGTGGCAACCTGTGGCTTGGCAACGGCGGAAACCTGGCCCTGTTCGGCGCGGGCGGGGAGCGGGAGATATACCTGTCCTCCCCGGGCTTCCTTTTCGAGGTCAACAACCACGCCACCCTGACGCTTGGCGAGAACATTGCCCTTCGCGGCACGACGGGCAACAACGCCGCCGTGGTGCAAGTGGGGGGCGACGGCACTTTGGTCATGCGCGATGGATCGGCGATTAGGGGCAATACCCGTACCGATTTCCAACTCGTCTACTGGGGCTTCAGTGGCGGCTTGGGCGGTGGCGTGATACTTTTCAACGACGGAACCTTTACCATGGAAGGCGGCGAAATTTACGGCAACACCGCCGTTGCGGGTGGCGGCGGTGTAAACGTCGGCTTCGGCGGCACCTTTACCATGACGGGCGGCAAAATCCGCGACAACACCGTTCTCGGTATTGGCGACCCCGACAACCCTGGCGACGGCGGCGGCGTGTTTGTTACCGATAATGGGGCCTTTGCCATGGAAGGCGGTGAAATCGCGGACAATACCGCCGAGCGGGGTGGCGGCGTGTTTGACGACAGCGGAGCCTTTACCATGTCGGACGGAAGAATCGCCGGCAATACCACGAGCCACCAGGACGGTGGCGGCGGCGTGTTTGCCAATCGCCAAACCTTTACCATGGCCGGCGGCGAAATCGCCGGCAATACCGCCGCTGGGGGCAGAGGTGGCGGAGTGTCTCTTGGCTGGCATGGGAATTTCTTCATGGAAGGTGGCAAAATCAACGGCAATACCTCGGGTCACCAGGACGGTGGCGGCGGCGTGTTTCTAAACAACGATACCTTTACCATGACCGGCGGCGAAATCACCAACAATACCGCCGTTGCCGGCCGGGGCGGCGGCGTGTCTGTTTTCTGGGGCGGTAGTAACTTTACCATGGAAGGCGGCAAAATCGCCGGCAATACCTCTGGGCAGTGGGGCGGCGGCGTGTTTGTTTCCGGCGCAACTTTTGTCCTGAAAGAAGGGGAAATCGCCGACAATACCAGCGATTGGGAAGGCGGCGGCGTGACTGTTGTCCACGGTGGAAGCTTTACCATGGAAGGCGGCAAAATCACCGGCAATAGCGGCAGCCAGGGTGGCGGCGTGTTTGCCGGCGGCGATGGCGGCAACGTAACCTTTACCATGACGGGCGGCGAGATCGTCGGCAACATCGCTACTTGGCGGGATGGCGGCGGCGTGTCTGTTCACGGCGCGGGTAATACCTTTGTCATGAAAGGCGGAAGAATCACCGGCAATATCTCTGAGCGGTGGGGCGGTGGCGTGTCCGTCACAAATGAGGGAACCTTTACCATGGAAGGCGGAAGAATCGCCGGCAATATCTCTGAGCAGCGGGGCGGTGGCGTGTCCGTTACAATTGGGGGAACCTTTACCATGGAGGGCGGCGAGATCGCAGACAATACCGCCGAGCAGGGTGGCGGAGTGCTTATTGCCGGCAATGTTACCATGGAAGGAGGCGCAATTTACGGCAATACTGCCGAGTATTTTGGTGGCGGTGTGTCTGTTAGTGGTGGTGCTTTTACCATGAAAAGCGGTGAAATCTTTGGCAATGGTGCTCTGTGGGGTGGTGGCGTTAATGTTGCCCACGGAAGCTTTAGCATGGAAAGTGGTGAAATTTTTGGCAATGATGCTGCCATTGGTGGCGGTGTGCTCGTTGAGAGCTGGGGAACCTTTACCATGACAAGTGGCGAAATTTTTGGCAATACTGCTGTCTCTGACGGTGGTGTGCGTGTTGAAACTTCTGGTACCTTTACCATGTTGGACGGCGAAATATCTGGCAACACTGCTCTGCAGAGTGGTGGTGGTGTGGGAGTTGGCGTCAATGGAATCTTTGCCATGAAAGGCGGTAAAGTCCATGGCAATACCGCCATAAGCTTTGGCGGCGGCGGCGTGCGTGTTGATCGTGGAATCTTTGCCATGAAAGGCGGCAAAATCCATGGTAACACCGCTTTTCAACAAGGTGGCGGTGTGTATGTTGGCCTTAATGCAACCTTCCAGATAAGTGCTGGGGTTATTTATGGCACCTATTCGGGGAATGGGTATGCAAATACGGCACCCTGGGGTGCGGCGTTGCACATAAGAGATGATACCAGTACGGCACAGCGCGGTACCTTCACTAATTTCCCCGATGGGTTCTCATCCTTGGGCGACCTGGACACCACCGACGACACCATAAGCGTGGCAAGCGGCCAGTTGCAGTAGAGCGCAAAGCCCGAAGGCGAGATCCTTTCCCCCTTTCGGGGGGCTTGGCCTCGCTGGCTCGGGCACCCCCATCCCGGTTCTCGGACGGGGATCCCCGGGTTAGTTCCCCGGTTCCGCAACCCCCTGGATTGGCAACTCCAATCCCGATGGCTCTCCGTGACGCGCCGGGCATTCCGCGGCCATTTATTCCATGGCCGGGGGATGCCCGGCGCGTCACGGAGCGGGCGGGATTTCCCTGCGCGAGCCGCTGGCCTGCCCACCTTCCCCCTAAACCCGTGCCCCCCAAGCGCCGATACTGAAATAGGCGCGTGATCCGTGCCAAGTTTCTTTTCTGGGGGTCGAATTTGATTAGAGGATGGTTCACGGCGGCTAGCGGGATGCGGGCACAGCAGTGGCGTCTGGACGCGGTGGCGAACAACCTGGCAAACGTCAATACCAGCGGCTTTAAGCGCGAGGTAGCCGCTTTCAAGGCCTTTCCAGAACTGCTTATCAGAAGGATGGACGATGACGGCGTGCGCCTTAACCCCTTCGGATCCTCGGACGCGGCCCCCATCGTGGGAAGGATGGGCACCGGCGTCGAGCTTAACGAGCTTTTCACTAACTTCGACCAGGGGCCTTTAAGGGAAACATTCAGCGATTTCGACTTTGCGCTGGACGGCAGGGGCTTTTTCGTGGTGGAGACCCCCTGGGGCGAGCGCTACACCCGCAACGGCACCTTCCAGCTTGGCAGGGAGGGGCTTCTGGTTACCAAGGAAGGCTTCCCGGTTCTGGGCGAAAACGGCCCCATCAGCGTAAAAGCCAACAATTTCAGGGTTGACCAGGAGGGCAGGGTCTGGATAAACGCCGCGATAAGCGACGATCCGGAAGTGTTGGTAAGCCGCGAGAACAACCTTTGGGAAGACACCGTCGTGCTGGACACGCTGCGGATCGTCGAGTTCGAGCTTGACCGCTATCTTCAAAAACAGGGTTCCAGCATGTGGCGCGAGAGCGAAACCTCCGGCCCGCCCATCATTGCCGAGGGCGACAGGAGGCCGACGGTTATCCAGGGCTTCGTCGAGATGGCGAACGTGGATCCCGTTATGGAAATGGTAAAGATGATCGAGATTAACCGCGCCTATGAGGCGAACCAGAGGGTGATCCAGGCCCACGAGTCGGCCCTGGGCACGCTTATAAATCAAGTCGCAAGGCTGAACTAGGGGAGTTAGGCTATGGTAAGAAGTTTATGGACTGGTGCTTCCGGCATGATTGGCCAGCAGGCGCAGGTCGACGTTATTTCCAATAACTTGGCGAACGTGAACACCCACGGCTTCAAGAAGCAGAGGGTCGAGTTCGAGGACCTGATCTACCAGACCCTAAGGGTCGCCGGCACCCCGGCCACCGAGAACACGGTGGTTCCTGTAGGCGTGCAGATGGGCCACGGCGTGCGCCTTGCCGCCACGCAGCGGGTTTTCTCGCAGGGATCGCTGCAGCAGACCGACGTGCCCACCGACATGGCGATAGCCGGCGACGGTTTTTTCCGTGTGCAGATGTTCGACGGTTCCTGGGCCTACACCCGGAACGGCACCTTCAAGGTTGATTCCGACGGCCGCATGGTTACGAGCAACGGCTTCTGGCTGCTCCCGGACATCATCATGCCGGAGGGCTTTCTTCCCGAGAGCATCACCGTCTCGCGGGACGGCCGGGTATCGGTAATCGTTCCGGAGATCGATCCCCGCGAGTCGATTCAGGTTGGCCAGCTTGAGCTTTACCGTTTCCCCAACCCCGTGGGCCTTATGGCGGTGGGGGACAACCTTTTCAGGACATCGGCGGCCTCCGGCGATCCCATCCCAGGCACCCCGGGCTTCGACGGCATGGGCACGATCCAGAACAGGTTCCTGGAGATGTCCAACGTGTCGGTGGTACAGGAGATGGTGAACCTTATCGTGGCACAGCGCGCCTACGAGTTCAATTCCAGGACGATCCAGACCAGCGACAGTATGCTGGGAACGGCCACGACGCTTAGGCGATAGGGGAGAATAGGGCATGGATCTAAGGAGCATCGGTTCGGCGCACATGGGGGCGATGGGTCTTGACGGCGCGCGGCTTGGGGGAAACCTTATGGCCAGGCAAAGGGACTCGGGGCCCGATTTGGCGTCCTTCGAGGAAATCCTGCGGAACGCCGCCTCCAGAAACGCCCCGGAGCCAGCGGATCCCGCGCCGGAGCTGTCCCGCGTTCCCCCTTCCGTAAACGCCCGCATTGACAGGGCTCTCGTGGGGGTTACGATCGACAGGGACAGCGAGCTCTTCCGGCAGTGCCAGGAGCTTGAGACCTTCCTTGTCAAGAAGCTGATCAACAGCATGAGGGGCACCATCCAAAGATCGGGCCTGATCGAGCAGAGCTTCGCCGGCCAAATGTACGAGGACATGCTTTTCGACGAGCGCGCCAGGCACCTGTCCCAGACCGCCGGTTTCGGTCTTGCCGAGCTTGCCTATCTTGAGCTGACCGGCCAGCGCGGAAGGGTTGTTTTAAGGTAATCCCCCGTCTTTTCAGGCAAGAAATCCCGCGTAAAAGGGCCGGTTACAGCCGGCCCTAAATTTATTCCCTGGATCCGGTTGATTTTTACCAGCTTTTTGGTACAATAATACCCACCCTTCGGCTTGTGAGCCAAGGCATTTAAGGTTCGTTTGGAGAAATCGAATGAGAGGAATCACTGTACTGGTATCGGCCCTGCTTCTGGTGGCCTTGGCAAGCTGCGCGACGCAGGACGGCGTGGTCGCCAGGGTCGACGTACCCCGTTTTCCCTTCCCCCAGCACGCTTTTGACCGGTTTGCGGTCGCCCCCATGACGCCCACCGTCAGGACGCAGGCGGAGATGGACGATATGGTTGTCGGCCTTTTCAGGGAGATAATCCGCAACGATCTAATCGTGGATTCGTCCGGCCCCCAGACCAGGGACGGCTTCCGTATGGTTCTGCGCCACTTCCAGGCCGGCGAGGTGGCCTACGGGATACTGGACGTGTCGCACATCAACACGGCGGAGTCGCAGGGCTACGGCATGATGATCATGGCCTACATGGCGGGAAGCGAGGGCAGGCTTGGCCTTTCCCAGGGGGAGTGGCTGTTCGGCAGCTCCGGCCTTAGGGATTACTTCGACGCGATGCTGCGTACCGTCCTGGCGTTTCCTAGCAACATGGGATCCAGCATGTTTACCATGCGCCTGCTTGGCTACCAGGATGTTGGCCTGGCCGGGGTTACCCAGGGCGGGTACAGGGTGGTCGACGGTATAAAAACCGCCCCGTTTACCCGAGACGCCGTCCACGGGAACAGTACCACCGGCGGCAATATGGACATCATATACTCGCTGATCCTGGCGGACAGGCAGTGGGGAAGCGCCGGCAGCTACGACTATATTGGGATAGCCCGCGCCATGCTGGCAGATCTGTGGGCCCACTGCGTGCATGAACAGTACCGCTTCCTTCTTCTGGGCGACTGGGTCAACGCCTTGGGCAGCCCGGTTCACCGGGGCACCGCCCGCACGTCGGACTTCATGATCGGCCACCTGATGGCGTTCAGGGACGTCGATCCGGCTCACGACTGGCAGTCCGTTATCGACGCGTCGCTCGTCGCCATCGGGGATATCCGCCGCGCCCAAAACGCCCTGGGCAACGCGAACGGCCTTTTGCCCGACTTTGTCGTGCGCGGGGAGGCCGGCTGGGAAATACCCCCGGGGAACATAATCGAGTCCGACGACGACGCGTTCGCCTTCAACGCCGTCCGCGTTCCCTGGCGGCTTGGCGTGGCCTACATGCTGTTCGGCGACGCCGCGGTCGGTGACATCGTCAGGCAGCTTGACGGCTTTGCCAGGGCGTTTACCGGCGGGACCGGCCTTAGCGGGTTTGGCCCCCTGGGCATGGACGGCTCGCTGCTTTATGACTGGGCGTACCCCAACCTGTTCGCGCCGCCCTTCGCCGTGACCGCGGCCTTGGCGGGGGCCGGGTGGGTCGACGCCTTTTGGGGCTACTCCCCGGCGAACGAGTGGGGCTTCCAGGGCCTTGGCTCGTACCAGGGGGACACTTACGGGGATTACATTAGGCTGCTTGTGCTGCTCGCCGTTTCCGGGAACTACTGGTGCCCGGTTCGCTAGGTTTCGGTTTCCCTGCGGACGAGCCGCACGAACGCCTCGCCGTACTTTTCCAGTTTTGCCGAGCCGACGCCCTTGACGTCGGAGAACCGCTCCAGCGAGGCGGGTTTCTTTCGGCACATGTCCCGTAGCGTGGCGTCGCTGAAGACGATATAGGCGGGGACGGATTCCCGCGTCGCGATTTCCTTTCGCAGTTCCCGCAGCTTTTCGAAAAGATCCCTGTCGCCCGCCGATGGCGGCTCGTCGTCCCCGGGGGGCGGCTTTCCCTTAGGCGTTTCCGGGTCGCGCTCCTTGGGCAGCTTCATGTAAAGCCGCCTTTCCTCCATCAGGATTTCCTCGTATCCCCGGCCTAGGACCACGACGGGGTACTCGCTCCCCTCGGACGCCAGGCAGCCGTCCTCGACAAGGAAGTCGATTATGGCGCGGATGCGGTGGGGCTTCGCCCCGCCCATGATGCCCCAGACGCTCAGCGTGTCCAGGCCAAGGCGCTTTATTTTTTCGCTTTTGCCGCCGCGCAGGATGTCGCCGATCGTCGTCTTGCCGAGGGCCCTGTCCCGCTGTTTCAGCCGGTACACGCAGGAGATGATCTTCCGCGCCTCCAGCGTGACGTCCGTCTCCTCGTACTCGGTAAGGCAGTTGGAGCAGTTGCCGCAGTACGCCGGCGATTCCGCCCCGAAGTACGAAAGCAGCCGGCGGCGCAGGCAGTCGTTCCCCGTGGCGTAAAAGGTCATCTGCTTCAGCAGTTCCCGGTTGTGGGCCAGCAGGTCCGGATTGTAGTCGCCGTTCTCGTCGCTTCCGGAGATCAGGAAGTCGTTGATTCGCACGTCCTGCCCGCTGTACAAAAGGACGCAGCTTGCGTTGCTCCCGTCCCTTCCGGCTCGCCCGGCCTCCTGGTAGTAGCTTTCGATGTTTTTGGGCATGTTGTAGTGGATGACGTAGCTGACGTTGGACTTGTCGATGCCCATGCCGAAGGCGTTCGTCGCCACCATTACCGTCCTGCGGTCGTACAGGAAGTCGTCCTGGTTCCTTCTGCGCTCGCGGTCGTCCAGGCCGGCGTGGTAGCGGGTCGAGGAAAACCCGCCGCGCGAGAGCAGATCGTGCACCTCGTCCACGGCCTTGCGGGTGGCGCAGTACACTATGCCGCTGAGGCCCCTCTGCTTTTCGACCAGCTCCAGCAGGGCGGCTTTCCTGTTGCCCGGCCTGCGCACCTCGAAGTAAAGGTTCGGGCGGTCGAAGCCGGTGCTTACGGAGGCCGGATCGCGTAGGCACAGAAGCCGCTCGATGTCCTCCCTTACCCTGGGCGTGGCGGTCGCCGTAAAGGCCGCCGTCACAGGGCGCGGCCTGATGCCGTCGACGAAGGCGGCTATTTCCAGGTAGCTCGTCCTGAAGTCGTGCCCCCACTGTGAGACGCAGTGGGCCTCGTCGATTACCACCAGGGGCGGGGATCCGTCTTCGTCCGGCATGGGCAGGTTTGACCTTTGAAGCCGCTCGGGGGCGACGTAAAGAAGCTTTACCTCGCCGGCCCGGATCTCGTCTATGGTGCGGGCGTACTCGGCCTGGCTTAGCGAGCTGTTAAGGAACGCCGCCGGGCACCCGGAGGCGCGAAGGGCGTTCACCTGGTCCTTCATAAGCGAGATCAGCGGGGAGATGACGACGGTCATTCCGGGCAGGAGCATAGCCGGGATCTGGTAGCACAGGGACTTGCCCGCCCCGGTGGGCATCACGGCCAGTATGTCCCGCCCGTCCATGATGGCGTCGATTGCCTCCTCCTGCCCGGGTCGGAAGGAGTCGTAGCCGAACCTGTCGCGCAGGATCTCGTGGCGCATACCCTTACGCCGCGCCCATGGCGAAAACCATGACGTTGTACAGGCCGTGGGCCAGGCTGACCCCGTGCAGGGATCCGGTTCGCAGGAACACGCATGACAGCGCGGTTCCCGAGACCGCCGCGTTAAGGACGCCCCAGGGACCCAGGTGGGCGTGGCTGAACGCGAACAGCGCCGTCGAGAAAAAAACGGCGCGGACGGGATCCAGGTTCATCGGGCCGTGGCCCGTTTCCGTCCGCCTTGCCAGCAGGTAGAACCTGAAAAAGCTTTCCTCCAGGTAGGCCCCGGCGAGGACCGACAGGACGAGCACGGCCCAAGGCGCGGCCTCCCCGGGGATCACGACCCTGGGATCCCCCGGATCGCCGAAGTGCCGGAAGGCCGCCGCCACGGCGAAACCGACAATGGCGATGGCCGCTAGGCTTACAAGGCCCGGAACCAGGTCCCTCCGACCCGGGCGGGCGACGCCCCATTCCCTTAGGCTTTTGGTCTTTAGCAATAGATACCAGACGAGCGCCAGCGAGGGGAGGGTGTGCAGGATCGTTCTGGCGGCCTCCGCGCCCGCCGAGAATTCCGGGGATCCGGCGGAAAGCCGGAGGAAGAGCACGGCGTACAGGATAAGGGGCTCGATAAACGCGCTCATTTTACTTTCCTAATGCCCGGAAATTCATTACAATGTAACGTAGGCGGTAAAAACCCGCCGGACACCGCCCTTATTATACCCGCCGGGCGCGGCGTTATCCAAGGGGGGCCTTGCCGGGAAACTCTCTCGATTTAAAAAGGGGGCGTAGAAACATGCAGTTTATCAACAGGAGCCGGGAAGCCGGGTTTACCGCGAAGGAGGCGGAGATCCTGCGCAGGTTCGCCGTCCACGGCGACTTCGACGACGCGGATTCCATTTTCTCGAACATGGACAGGCTCGACGGGTTTATCCGCCTGATGATACAGGAGGCCAAGGCGTCCGAAAAGGACGACTGGCGGGAAACCCAGGATCTCCTTTTCAAGGTGTACGACTACAGGCAAAGGCTGGAAATAAACGGGCCGATGTACAAGAAGGGCCTTTCCAATTCCCTGCAGATAAAAAACGGCCAGGCCCTTAAGATCTTCGTCGCCGGCGCTGGGACCTTTAAGTCCCAGCTTGTCAAGAACACGAACGGGTACATGACCGTTTCCCGCCCGGCCAACAGCCCCGGCGCCTCGGTAAGGCAGTGGCGGGGGCAGAGGATCTCCGTCTACTTCTGGATGGAGGACGACGCCGGCTACGTGTTCGACACCGAGGTAAGGGACGAGGTTTACTCGCTGGGGATCCTGTCTCTGAAAATATCCCACAGCTTCTCGCTTTCCAGGACCCAGAAGCGCAGGTCGATTCGGGTAAAGGTGAACTTGCCGGCCTTTCTGTACCTTGTGGGCGAGGACGAGCCCTTCCACAAAATCGAGTCCTCCCCGGGGCTAAAGTGCATGTTGGACGATCTTTCCTATACCGGGTGCGCGGTTACCGTGGGGGGCAAGGCCAGCAACGGCCTTCGCGTGAAAATCCAGTTCGAGCTGAACAATACCGCCGTGTGCATGTCCGGCACCGTGCGTTCCGCGGTCTACCGCAAGGAGACCGACCGCTCGGTTCTGCACATAGAATCGGATCCCCTGCCCACGGACGTCCGCAACAAGATCCTTGGCAAGGTTTTCGGCACCTTCGACGACGGGGACGACCTGCCCTTCCGTATCCTGGACGAGGAGGCCGCGGCCGCGGCCTCGGCGCCGGCCGCGCCGGCGGAGCTTACGGATCTCCGCGACTACGCCCCAATCCTGGACGGCGACGATCCGTAACCCGGCGTCTGACGGCGCTAGGGCAAGCCCGGCGTTGTGCGCCGCCCTGGGCGCCGCGCTTTCCTATTACCTTCTGTTCCCCCTTTTCCGTTCAGGGCGCGTCGGCCAGGATCTGTTTCTTGCGCTGGCTTTCGCGCCCGTCGTCGTGCTGTGCCTTTTCCGCGCGCTTCCGCCCGCCTGGGGCTTCGATCCGGGGATCTCCCGCGCCCTTCGCGCCCGGGCGGTGCTGCTCGCCGCGTTTGCCGCCGGGCTTGCCCTGGGAGCGGGCGCCGGCGCCAGGGTCTCGCACGGCCCGGCCTTCGGCGTTCCGGCGGACACGGTTACCGGGATCTCCGGGGTTCTTCTGGACGATCCCCGGCTGGTTTCCGGGGGCGGCGCGATGGCGACGCTCTCGCTCCAGACGGCCGCCGGCGTGGCCAGGGCCACCGCGTCTGGGGAGATAACCGTGTTTTTTAGGGAGGAAAACTCCGCGCGCCTTAGGGAATTCGGCCGGGGAACCGGGGTGTTCGCCGAGGGAAGGCTCCAGGAAAGGGACCGGGGTTTTGTTTTCGCGGCGGATTCCCTGCACGTCACCTCCCCGGCCGCGCCCCTGGACCGGTTTCGCACGGGTCTTAGGCTGGATCTCGCCGGGCGTTTCGCCCGGCACTCCGGCGAGGCGGGGTGGGGCGGCCTTGCCCTTGCCCTGCTTTTGGGGATCCGCGACAACCTGGATTCCGGCCTTACCGCGCTGTACCGGGGTGCCGGCATTTCCTACATCCTTGCCCTTTCGGGGATGCACCTTGCCGTGATTATCGCGCTGGTGTCCTTCCTGCTGAAAAGGCCGCTTGGGGTGCGCCCCGCGGCGGTCGCCGGGGCTCTGGTGATAATCGCGTACTGCTTCGTGGTCGGCCCGCTTCCAAGCCTGTACCGTTCCGCGCTGATGTACGTGCTGGGGGTTCTGGCCGTGCTGGGAAAGCTGAGGCGCGAGTCGCTTTCGGTTTTGGCCATGGCCTTCGTCGTCCAGCTCGCGTTTGCGCCCCAGGCCGGCGTTTCCCTTTCGTTCGTCCTGTCCTACCTGGCCATGCTTGGGATTCTGGTTCTGGGCAGATCCCTGGGCGGCATTTTCCGGGGCATAATCCCGCCTTTTGTCCTCGGGCCGCTCGCCCTGTCCCTGGGGGCCTTTATCGGCACCGCCGGGGTGGTCGCCTGGGTCTTCGGCGACCTGCGCCCCGTCGGCATATTCGCCGGGCTTGTGGTCGCGCCCCTTACCACCGTGTTCATGGTCGGCTCGATTGCGTGGCTCGCCGTCGACGCCGCGCTGCCCGGGCTTTCCCCCCTGCTTGCCCGGCCCCTGTCCCTGCTGTACCGCGCCATGGAGGAAACCGCGCGGCTGGCGGGCCTTTTGCCCGGCCTAAGGGCGAACCCCTACCTGGTTCTGCTTGCCTCGCTGGCAATCGCCGTGGGGCTTGTTTGGCTGGATCGCCGGCTGCGGGCGCGGCGGGATCGGCTGGAGCCGTTTGCGTAGGGGGAGGCCTTCGTTGTTTTGTTCTAATGGGGATGACAAAAACGAAACGGAGTAGCAACGGTAACAGTGACAAAAATTCTGGCGTACCTGTATGCCGGGCGGCGCTCCCCGGATTCCCGCACGCCGTCCAACTCGCGTTCCATACCCCCGTTGTAAATTTTTGTCTCGCCCGAATACTCTTCGCTGATTTTTCCCCCCATTTCCCTTGACTTACGGCATGTATTTTACGAGCTTTTAAAGGCAAATCTGCCAAACGCTCCCGTACTTTCCGGTTGGCAAGCGGTTGCTGAAGTGAGGAGGAAAAAATGAAAATCGGCGCAAAACTGGTGCTTATCATTACGCTGGCCAATCTGGTCTGCATCGGCGGCCTAACCGCGATTTCCCTTGCGGTTACGTCCAGTGAAATTACCAACCTGTCCTATGAAAAGGCCGGGGCTATCACCGAGGTGACGGCAAATAAGGTGAGGGTGCTCCTTGAGAATCCCTTGGATGAAGTCAGGGCCCTTGCCACGATTATAACCAACATAAACAGGGTTTTGCCTCCCGCCGAGCGGCGGCCGATGGTCAATTATATGCTTCGCGTCATACTCGAGCAAAACCCGAGCTATATGGGCTCATGGGCGGTATTCGAGCCCAACGAACTTGACGGCTTGGACTATTACTTTGCCAACACGCCGGAAAGCGACGAGACCGGAAGGTTCATAAGCTACTTTACCCAGGTGGACGGCAATATAGAGTTTCACGTGCTGATGTCCTACAACGATCCTGGCCCTGCCGGCGATTTTTATTTTACGTCGTTTAGGTCGGGCAAGGAGGCAATCGTAGAGCCTTACGTTTATCCGATAAACGGAGTGCCGTTTCTGTTGACCAGCGTCACGGTGCCGATATTTCACGACGGCAGGGTAGTAGGCGTGGTCGGCGTGGATATTGAGCTGTCGGGAATTCAGGACATGATGACCGGGATCAAGCCTTTTGGGGACGGGGCCACGGGGATTTTCAGCAACAATGGCTTTATCCTTGCCCATCCCGATCCGAGCCGGCTTGGGAAAAACGTCGCGGATACGGAAGCCGCCATGGTAGGGGAACATCTGGACGAACTGATGCGCGCGATAAATTATGGCACCAATTTTAGCAAGAGGGTGTTTTCGCCGGAGACCGATTCCTATATGCTCCTTACGACTCGTCCGTTCAAGGTTGGCAACAGCGTTACGCCATGGACCGCAGCGTCCATAATACCGGAAAGCACGGTGCTGGCTCCGGTGCGCCGCATGGGCATACTTTCCATCGTGCTCGGCATAGTCATTCTGGGAATCATTACCATTATTATTCTTGTCGTGGCCCGTTCCATTACCGCCCCGCTCAAGTCCATGGAAAAGGTCTTTGTCACAATCGGCGAGGGCGAC
>Ga0209755_10005890_pt1 | contig 13745 bp, 16 predicted proteins | sample TergutCo191P1_FD_187301 | JGI IMG/M metagenome (GOLD analysis project Ga0209755, IMG submission 187301) | Cornitermes sp. P1 segment gut microbial communities from Petit-Saut dam, French Guiana - Co191P1 (SPAdes) (version 2) | ecosystem: Host-associated > Arthropoda: Insects > Digestive system... | reverse complement strand
CGCTGGATGCGCTGTTCCGCCTAAAGCGTTTTCGCCTTGACGAGCAGCGCATGATCGACAGGGCGGATGAGCTGCTTGCGCTTTTCAAGATCGATAACAAGAAAAACGAGCTTGCCTGCAACCTTCCCTACGGCGAGCAGCGCAAGCTGGAGATCGCCCGGGCGCTTGCGTCAAGACCCAGCCTTCTATTGCTGGACGAGCCTGCGGCGGGGATGAACCCGCAGGAAACCGGGGAACTGATGAACCTGATCGGCTTTATCCGAAACGAGTTCAACCTGACGATTTTCCTTATCGAGCACGACATGCGCCTGGTGATGGGAATCTGCGAGCGGCTGCTGGTGCTGGATTACGGCCAGACCATCGCCGCCGGCACCCCGGATGAGATCAAGCGAAACCCCGCGGTGATAAAGGCTTACCTTGGGACGGAGGCCGTGTATGAGTGAGCCGTTTCTGAAAGTCGAGAGCCTGCGGGTCAACTACGGCGCAATCAACGCGCTGCGCGGAATCTCCTTCGAGGTGGGGAAGGGCGAGATAATCACCCTTATCGGCGCAAACGGCGCGGGCAAAACGACGATTCTGCACGCCGTTTCCAACATCATCAAAAAAACTTCCGGGGCGGTGCTTTTTGACGGAAACGACATTAGCGCCAAATCGCCGGACAAAATAGTCGCGTCCGGCTTGGTGCAGGTTCCCGAGGGCAGGCGCGTTTTCGCCAACATGAGCGTGCGCGACAATCTTGAACTGGGCGCCTACACCCGCCGCTCGGTAACGCTGGCTGAAAAAAAGGCCATACGCGACGACATGGAAAGCGTTTTTGTCACTTTTCCCAGGCTGAAGGAGCGCGTCAAGCAGATGGCCGGCACGCTTTCCGGCGGCGAGCAGCAAATGCTGGCAATGGGCCGAGCGCTGATGGCCCGCCCTCGGCTGCTGCTGCTGGACGAGCCGTCGATGGGCCTTGCGCCGATTCTTGTTGACGAGATTTTTTCGATTATCAAGGCCATTAACGAAACGGGCACGACGGTGCTGCTCGTTGAGCAGAACGCGTACAAAGCCCTGGCCCTGGCGTCGCGGGCATATGTTCTGGAAACCGGCGAGATCGTAAAAAGCGGCAATGCCGCGGACTTAATGAAAGACCAGGCGGTAAAGGCCGCCTATCTGGGAGGTTGATGTGATTATATCAAAAATCATGACAAGAAGCCCGTTTTTTGTCAGCCCCGAGCTTTCGCTAACCGAGGCCCGCGCCCTGATGGATCGCGAGGAAATCGGCCATCTGCCGGTGCTGAACAAAAACAGCGATCTTGTGGGGCTTATCACCCGCGCCGACCTTCTCAAAGCCAGCCCCTCGCTTGCGACCAGCCTCGACATGTACGAGATCAACTACCTGCTCGCGAAGCTCACCGTCGAAAAAGTGATGGTGAAAAACGTTATCACCGTGCAGGAAGACGAGGTGATAGAAAAGGCCGCAAAAATCATGGCGGATCGCTGCATAGGCTGCATGCCCGTGATGAACGGCACTTTGCTGGTGGGCATTGTTACCGACACCGACATTTTCCAGTTTTTTGTCAACGCCTTTGGCGCTCGCCACAAAGGCGTGCGAATCACCATCAGCGCAAAGGAGCAGCCCGGCCAAATCGCCGCGCTCGCCAGCGCCGTTGCCAAGGACAGCGGCAACATCGTAGCGCTGGTGACCTCCGAGGGAGACGACGCTGAGCATCGCCGAGTGACGCTGAAGATAACAGGCATTGGCCGCGCCGCTGTTGAAGCTGCCGCCAACGGGATCGAAGGCCTGGAACTCGAGGACATTCGGGAATAGGCCGGGCAAAAAGGCCAATGGCGCCGTCGCATTTGGGAAGCGCCGAAATGAACTAATCAAAGCCGCCTGATGGAAACGGCCTTTCCGGTGTCGGCGTCAATCTCCGCCATTACTCCCTGGATTTGCGCTTCGCTTTCGCCGTCGGCTTTGTCCGCGGCCGGCGCCATTCGGTAGAGGACTTGCTTGCGCGCCCTGTCCAGGCAAATGCCGGGATCCATGCCGATGACGCTGTTGGAAACGCCGGTCATGCCAAGGTCGGTGATGTAGGCGGTGCCTTTTGGGAGGATGCGCTCGTCGGCGGTTTGGACGTGGGTGTGGGTGCCGGCGAGCAGCGCCGCGCGGCCGTCGATGTAATAGGCCAGCGATTCTTTTTCGCGGGTTGTTTCGGCGTGGAAATCCACCAGCGCAATGGGAAAATCGCTGCGCGGAACGGCGTCGTCAGCGCTGCTGGTGAGGTCGTGGTTGACGGCCGCCGAGCTGCCAATGCGCGCGATGATGGCGTCAAAGCAGCGGAAGGGGCAGTCGATGGGCGTCATCAGCTCGCGGCCCTGCAAGTTGACGACTATCCAGCTTGCGCCGGCCTTGTTCACGCAGAGCCAGCCGCGGCCGGCCGCGGTTCCGGGGTAATTCGCGGGGCGCAGAATTCGGTCGTCTGTTTCCAGGGTTTGCCAGAATTCCCTTTTTTCCCAGACATGGTTGCCGGACGTCACCGCGTCGGCGCCGGCGGCGAGGATGCGCTTCAGCGTCGCATCCGTCATGCCAAAGCCGTCCGCGGCGTTTTCGCCGTTCACCACGGCAAAGTCCACGGCGCTGTCCTTTACCAGCTTTGGCAGCCCCCTTTCCAGCGCCTGCAAGCCAGGCTCGCCAACCACGTCCCCAATCATCACCGCCCGCAAGATTCTCATGCCATTAGTATAACGAAAAAACCGCGGCGCTTTCCACCGGAAAGCGCAGGCTTTTGCAGCCAGCGCCCAAAGGGCCAGCGCCCAGAAGGCGGGCGCCCAAAAGGGCGGCGCCCAAATGGCGGGCCGCAAATAGGCGCTGCCCTTCTAGCTGCCCGCCTGCCCCTGCATGGCTGCGGTGCTGCTTTCGACCATTTTCTGCGCGTCTTCTTTCACGCAGTGGGTGATTTCGTTCACCTTGGTGATGGCCTGGAGGATCTGCTCGCTTCCGTGGCCCTGCTCCTCCATGGCGCTCAGGATGCTGTTTTCCTGCGAGGCCACGGTTTTCACGCCGCTCTCGATCGCGTCGAACTTGCTTAGCACGCCGTCCGTCGACACGGTTATTCTGTCAATGGAGCCTTTGATTTTTTTCAGCACCGTGCTGATGGTTTTTGACTGCGAGGCCGAGGATTCCGCCAGCTTGCGAATCTCGTTGGCAACGACGGCGAAGCCCATGCCCAGCTCGCCGGCGTGCGCGGCCTCGATCGCGGCGTTCATAGAAAGAAGGTTTGTCTGGCTGGCGATGGCCTGCATCACCGAGTTGATTTCCAAAAGCGACTCGGATTCCTTCGCGATTTCCTGAATGTCCGCGGCGACTCCGCTGAGGCTCGAATGCCCGATCTCCGAGGCCTCCTGCAATTCCCGCACGTTTTCAGTGTTTTTGGAAAGGGTGGCGGTGACGGACTGAATGTTCGCGAGCATTTCCTCGATGGCCGCGGAGGACTCGTTGACGGCGGCGGCCTGCTCCGTGACATGCACGTTGAGCTGCTCCATCATGGACCGAATCCGCCGCTGCACCAGCCTGTCTTTTTCCTTTTCCCGGTAGTAGTCGCGCAAGTCGCGGCTGTAGGCAATGACAAAGTTTTTGCCGCCAATTGTCATGCGGTGGAAAATTTCCTCGGTGGGAATGGGCGAGCCGTCGCTGTGCTGGTACATCCACTCGTAGCGGACGCTGCCCTCGCGAAGGGCCTGGCGCAAAGTGTCAATGCTTTTTTGAAACGAGTCGGAGCCGTCGGGCTGGGTCTTCGGCAAAAAGTTTTTGAAATTGCTGGCAAAAATCTGCTTGTCGGGAATGCCGAACAGGTGCTCCGCCTCCTTGTTCACCTCGAGGACGTTGCTGTTCTCGTCGTAGAGAATGCAGAGCAGGGGCGAGGAATCCAGTATGGCCTGAAACCTTTCCTTGAGCGCGTTTTCCTGCTTTTTGATTTCGTGCTCCTCGCGCAAATCCCTGGTGAATTCCAGCAGGTGATCTGCGCCGTCAAAGTAAGCGCTGACGAGCGTGACCTGGATGGGCACCATTTCGCCTTGGGGCGAGCGCTGCCACCAGTCGAAGGTTTCCTTCCCATTCTTGAAGGCCTCCTGCACATGCTTGGCAATGCCGTCTTTGGACTTGCTGCCGTCTGGCTGGAATTCCGGCATGAGCGAGAAAAAATTGTTGTAATACTCCTGCCTGTCTTTCATGCCGTACAGCTTTGGGGCCTCCTCGTTGCAGTAAACCAGCTTGAGGTCTTTTGAGAGCAGCGCTGAAACCAGCGGCACGCTTTCCATGACAAGGTGCATCCCCTCGTCGAAGCTGTCGTGCTCCCTTTTTTTGATTAAGCGCAAGATCATTAGCGCGGCGCAGGCAAAGGCGGCAGCTATGACCGGCGCGAGAATGGCCATGGCAATGGCGCCGCTGCCGGCTATGCCTATGACGGCAAAAACCAGCAGCAAAACCAGCAGCGCCATGGCAAAAGCGCCGAAAATCAGCCTGATTCTGTCTTTTCGCGCTTCGTTTTTGAGGCGCTTGGCGATATCCATCTTATCCATACTGTGTGCTCTCCAAAAATTTTGCTGGCAGCGTCAAAAAAAACTCTGGCCGCGAGCAAAAAAAAATGTTGTGTTTCTGGCTAAAAAATTTAGCCCATGCCAATTCGCGCGCAATTTGCATGAGGTGCGGCCATTATATGGCTGGGCATTGGCGAGTGTCAAGCAGATCGGCGCGGCCAACTGAAAGGCGGAGTATCAAACCCCGCAAGGCAAATAAAAAATGCAAAAAACACTTTTGCTTTTCGCGCTGCCGGCAGCGGCAGCTATGCTCGCTGCATATAGCGCGCGGGCATCTCGAAACGAATCGGCTTTCGCGCTAAGCTGCAAGCATGTACCTGCAGCAAACTTCCGGCAGCGCCGCTGCGAATCAGGCTGGGCAGAATGCCTCCCAGCGCAAAGCGGCAGCGCCGCCGACCGATGCGCGAGCAGGAGCAGCGCCGCCCGCGAAGCCCGCACCGCCGGCGCAAGCCGCGCCATCTTCGAAGGCCGCGCCATCTTCGAAGGCGGCGCCATCTGGGCCAGCGGCGCCATCCGCGCAGGCATCTTCGTCAGGGCCGTTGGCGAAAGCCCCGCTGCCGGCATCGTCCGCAGCAGCGCCCGCGCCGCAGCCAGCGGCTTTGCCGACTGCGCCGGCGCAGGCGGAGCGCGCCATTGGCGCTTTGATTGCGGCGGCGGGGCTTCCTGCGGGCAAGCTTTCCGCGTCGATAATTTCGTTTGCGCGATTTTTTTCACTGCCAATAAAGCCGGAGCTTATGGGCGCGATACGCCGGCAGGCTTTTTCCCATCCCGCGCCGCAGGCTTCTTCCGCAGCGCCGTCAGCGCCAGCCGCGCAGGCAGCGCAAGCTATGCCGGCCATGCAGGCAGCGCCGATGTCGCAAGCGGCGTCGGCCGCGGAAGCCGCCGCGGGCATGAGAGAGGCGCTTGCGCTTGCCGCCGCGGCAGCCGAGGGCAAGGGAGTGGAGCTTGGCGCGAAAGGGCTGGCAGCGTATGCCGAGGCGATAGCCCCGGACTGGCAAAAGCGCCAGGGCTCCGGCGAGCAGGGCGGCGGGCAGCGCGGCCGGCAAAACGAGCAGGGCGGGCAGAGCGAAGCGGAAAAAAAAGGCCCGACCGAAAAGGCGCCGACCGAAAGAGCGCGGCTTCAGGGAGCGCCGCAAAGCGCAGCGCCATTGTCCGCCGGCGGGCTGAGGGAAATGGCGCTGGCATCGGCGGAAAGCGAGCCGCTGCTGGCCATCATGAACAGGCTGCCCGGCAGGGACGGCCGGCGCTGGATAGTGCTGCCGTTCGGCTTTTGCATGGGCGGCAGGGAATTCCGCGTTTCGATGCGAATCCTGCTGGGCGGCGAAAGCCCCGGCGCTGCCTGGTCCGAGCGCATGGCTATCGACATCGCCGAAAGCGCCGAAGGCCGCAGCGGCAATCCCGATCGGCGCTGGCTTTTCTCGCTGGCCCCGGCGCCTGCGGCCGGCAGCGGCGGCGCAGCAGCAGCAGAATTGGCCAGCGCAGCCAGCCGCTCCGGCGCGTCCTTGGCAGATCCCGCAGGCTCAATCGGCAGCGGCGGCGCCGGCGGCGGTACTGTTCGCATTGCCGCATATCTTGAGCCGGCGCTTTCCCCTGCGGGCGAGAGGGCCTTTGCGGGGGAGCTGGCGCGGATTGCGGGGGTTTCGCCGGAGATGGTTTCCGTGGGCGGCTGGGGGGGCGGCTTTCAGTGCGAGTCTGATTGCCTTGAGGGCATCTTGCGCTCGGTATATGAGGCGGTGTAAAATGAAGAGACGAAAAATCGCGTCGGCCATCGGGTATGCGCCGGGGGATCCGGCGCCGGAGCTTTTGGCATCGGGCAGCGGCGCCAGGGCGGAGCGGATAATTGCCGTTGCGGAAAAGGCCGGGGTGGCGGTGGTTGAAGACGCGGCGCTGGCCTCGCTTCTGGACGCTGCCGCGGAAGCCGGCGCCGGGCCTGGAGACTTCATACCTCCGTGGTGCTGGGAGGCGGCCGCGCGGGTCCTTGCCTTTGTGGCTAGGCAGGATACATCATATTGCGGGCAGGTAAAAACACATGTCGAGCGAGCTGAAGCCCATCGCGGTTAAGGAACTTAAAGCCGGCCAGTCGTTTTCGGAGGCGGTTTACATCGACGGGGAGAACATCCTTGTCCCCATCAACGCTTCCATCCTGCAAAAGGACTTGGCAAAGCTTGCGGCGCTGGGCATCGACACCGTGTACACCGCCGGCGAGCTGAGGGAAGCGCCGGCGCCTGCGGCCGGAGCGGCCAGCTACCAGTCGGACGATGCGCCGAAGCTCAACCCGGCCCACTCGTTCACCACGATACAGCAAAACAAAAGCGCCTATCGCGCCTACACGACATTCGTCCAGCGCATGAACACCCTGTTTTCAAGAATCTCCGACGGGCTGACAATCGACAGCCGCGCCGTCAACACGATCAGCACGCAGCTTCTCCAGGCGCTGAGGGCGCAGCGGGAGCAGTACATCGGCTTTGTCCTGGGCGGCGAGGTGAGGGGGTATCCCATGGCGAAAAGCGCCGTGAACATTGCCATCCTTTCGGCGCTGACGGCCCAGGAAATCAGGCTTCCCTCGCACAAGCTGCTTTACGTCATCGTCGGCGCATTGCTCCACGACGCGGGCATGTTCCGGCTGCCGAGAAAGCTGGTTGAGAAAAAAGGCTCGCTGACCGATGAAGAGCAGCGGCTGATACAAAGCCACCCGCTGCTTTCGCGCGAAATCGTCACGCAGGAGCTTTCCTGCCCGGACGAAATCGGCGACATGGTTCTCCAGCACCACGAGCGCTGGGACGGCAACGGCTACCCTAAGCGCCTTCCGGGCGACGGCATTTCCATCGGCGCCAGAATCATATCAATCGCGGATTCGTTCGAAGCCATGGTCAGCCCCAGGCCCTACCGCAAGTCCATAGTCGGCTACCAGGCAAACAAAAACCTCCTCGCCGACAACTCGCGCCGCTTCGATCCGGACATCCTCAAGGTTTTCATCCTCACAATGGGGGTTTACCCGATCGGCTCGATTGTCGGCCTCAACAACGGCGCCGTGGCGCGCATCTCCGAGGTGCGCTCCAGCACCCCGCTTCGCCCGAAAGTGCAGGTGCTGATGGACGAGTTCAAGCGCATGCGGCACAACGAGGAAGCGACCTTCATCGACCTTTTGACCGAAAAAAACCTGTACATCGTGAAGGCCATAGACCGGGCAGAGCTTTCGGAAATGTATGCATACGTCTGAGCTGGGAAAGCTGGGCGAGGCCCGCGCAGCCGAGGCGCTGGAAAAGGCCGGGATGAGCATAGTCGCCCGAAATTTCCGCTGGCGCCGGGGCGAAATCGACATAATCGCCCTGGACGGCGAAACCCTGGTGTTTGCCGAGGTAAAATCCAGCCCGAGGCTGGGGGTGGAAAGCCTGGAGCTCAGCGTCGGCGCGAGAAAGCAGGGCAAAATCATAGAAACCGCTAAGTATTTTCTGGCCACGCATCGACAATATGAACGTAGGGGCATTCGCTTCGACGTGGTGTTTATTGGAAAAGATGCGGTTACCCACCTTGCATCGGCCTTCATGGAGACAGTATGATGATAGAGCAGCGGACTGCTGATTCAATGAAAATTGAGCGGCTGCGAAAGCGAATCAACAGCCAGAGCTACGTGCATGCGGCTATACAGCGGATAGCGACAGTCCTGAGCAACAGGCTGATAGATATGGCTCATGGGGAAGGTACCAATGAAAGACAGCGGAAAAGGGGCCGATTCTAGAAAAGGCCGAAAGAAGCACCCCAAGCGCCGGGGCAAGGAAAGCGCCCCCCAGCCAGGCGCCGGCGCCCAGGCCGGCAGCGCCGCCCAAAGCCGCCCGCAGAGCCAGGGCGGCGGCAAGCAGGCGCAGGGCGGCGCAGGGCAGGGCCGCCCCCAGGGCGGCGGGAGCCGCTCAAACCGCGCCATTCAGGGCGGCGGCCGCTCCCAGAGCCGCGAGCGCCAAAGCGAGGCCTCAAAAAACAAAAACCGAAAGGCCGTGAACTTCGCGCTGATGGGCGAGGGCAAGTTTGTCAGAAAGCGCTCAAGCCCGGAGCCTCGCCCCAAGTGGGCGCCCCCGCAGCCGCCGGCGCTAAGCCTGCCGCCCGTCGCCTGCATTTGGTGCGAAAAGCCCATCAGGGAATTTTCGTCGGCGCTGACCGATCCGGAAACCGGCAAGCCAGTGCATTTTGACTGCGCCGTGAGCCGAATAGCCGAGAGGGAAAGGCTGGAAGAAGGCGACGCGGTGGGCTACATCGGCGGCGGGCGCTTCGGCATCATCAGCTTCGACAGCCCGCAAAACGCGAAAAAGTTCAAAATCAAAAAAATCCTGGAATGGGAGAGCAGCGAGATTCGTTCCGAGTGGCGCGTGGCGCTCTGCGAGCATTTTTCGATTACCTAAGAAATGACAGAAAGCAACCGGCCCGACAGCAGCGCCGAGGACATGAAAAAGGAATTTCTCGCCAACCCAAAGGTTGCGGAAAACCTGGATCTGCTGAAGGAGCTGGGCGTTCTTTCCTGCCTGGACATCCTTGCCGAAAGGGTCACCGCCTACGACGCGCTCTTCGCGTGGGGAACGGAAATTTTCAGCAGCCCCAACATCGACGACATCCTGGACGTCACTGTGCGCCACCTCTCGAAGATCTACCTCCCGTCGTTCATTGCCTTTGCGTGGAAGCCAGTCCAGACCCACGCCGACATAACGCTGAGGGCATACCGCGACTGCGAGCCCGTCGATCTGGATCTGAAGCTGGACAGCATCGCCGCGTTCGACTCGTTTTTCTCGCGCTATCCCGGCCCCGTTTCCTTCTCCGAAATGGAAAAAAAGCTGAAGGACTGCGAGTCAATGGCGACGCTGAGGGCGGCGCGAACCGATATCGTCGTTCCCATTTGCGGGCCGTTCGACCTGTACGGGGTCATCCTAGTCGGGCGCAAAACCAAGGGCGGCAGCTATGCCGACGAGGAAATGCGCTTTCTCCAGAAATTCATGTTTTTCGCGTCCCAGGCGATCAAGAACCACCTGCACTACGAGCACTCCCTGCGCGACATAAAAACCGGCCTGTACAACCACGGCTTTTTCATGACCCGCGTGAAAGAGGAAATCGCCAGCTCCAAGCGCAATTTCTGCGCGTCCTCGATAATCATGGTGGACGTGGACAAGTTCAAAAATTTCAACGACACCTACGGGCACCTGGCCGGGGATCGGGTGCTGGAAACGCTGGCGCAAGTAATCAGGCAAAACGTTCGAACCAACGACATTCCCTCGCGCTTTGGCGGCGAGGAATTCACAGTCCTGCTTCCATCCGCCTGCGCCGACACCGCGTGGCTGGTTGCGGAGCGGCTGCGCTCCAGCGTTGCGGCGATGCAGGTTCCGTGGGAAACGCCCCTGCCAAACATCACGATCAGCCTGGGCGTGTTTTCCTTTGACCAGGACAGCGACCTGGAAACAAACGACGTTATCAATCGCGCCGACGAAGCGCTCTACGCTTCCAAGGCGCGCGGCAGAAACTGCACCACGCTCTGGAAGCCCGGGCTGGTGTTCCAGAGCTTCCCCCAGCCCCTGAGGCCGGCGGACGAATCGGCAGCCACACCCTGAGAGGAAAAAATGATAGGCATAATTGGCGCAATGGAAAAGGAGGTCAGCCTCCTGCGCGAGGCGCTTGAAGGCGCCAGGGCGGAAAAGATCGGCGCGTTTGAATTTTTCGCGGGAAAGCTCGAGGGAAAAGAGGTGGCGCTGCTGCAATGCGGAATCGGCAAGGTAAACGCCGCCGTCGGCTGCGCCGTTTTGATTCGCGCTTTCAGCCCGGGCTTTGTCATCAACACCGGCTCCGCCGGCGGCATAGCGCCGGGGCTCAGGCTTGGCGACGTGGTTATTTCAGCCGGCCTTTTGTACCATGACGTTGACGTCACGACCTTTGGCTACGAGCCGGGGCAGCTTCCCGGCCAGCCGCAGGTTTTCCCGGTCGGCGAGGGCCTTGTGTCCGCGGCGGAAAAGGCGCTGGACGAGCTAAAGGCGGAAAAGGCGCTGCCCCAGGACCTGAATCACCTGCGCGGCATCATCGGCTCCGGCGACACTTTCATGCACCGCCCGGACTGCATCGCCGAGGCGCGCCGGCGCTTCCCGGACATGGTGGCGGTGGAAATGGAAGGCGCCGCGATAGCGCACTGCTGCGCGCTGCTTTCCGCGCCGGCGCTGGTCATTCGCGCGCTGTCCGACATTGCCGGCGCCGAGTCGCCCATTGCCTTTGAGGAATTTCTGCCCATTGCATCGAAGCATTCCGCGGAGATCGTGCGGCGCATAGTGAGGAACAAATAGCATGGAAAAAATCGCGAGCTTTCAAATCGACCATCTTCGGCTAAAGCCCGGCGCATACGTCTCGCGCAAAGACCGCTTCGGCGGCGCTGCGCTGACCACCTTCGACCTGCGCTTCAAGGAGCCCAACAAAGAGCCGGTGATGGACATGCCGGCGATGCACACCATCGAGCATCTCGGCGCCACCTTTCTGCGCTCCCACGAGGAGTGGGCTTCGCGGATCGTCTACTTCGGCCCGATGGGCTGCCGCACAGGCTTTTACCTGATCGCCGAGGGCGACTGGGACTCAAAGGCGGCGCTTCCCCTGCTGCGCGAGCTGATGGCCTTCGTTGAAAATTTCGACGGCCCCATCCCCGGCGCCTCGGCCGTCGAGTGCGGCAACTGGCAGGAGCAAAACCTCGACATGGCCAAGTGGGAATGCCGCCGCTACGCAGCGCTGCTGAAAAGCCCCGGCGAGGAAAACCTGATCTATCCGGCCTGAGCGCGGAGGGGAAAGCGCATGACGCGCAGGCGAAAAACAGCGCTGATAGCGGTTATCATAATTGGCGTCGCCATCCCCATCGCGGCTCTGCGCGCGCTTGGGGTTTTTGCCGTCTTGGCTTCTGCGTCGATTCTTGCGCTGCATGACGCAGGCCAGTCGCGAAGGGACGAAAGGTACCGAATCCCCGAAGGCGCCGTTTACCTCGTGCCCGCCCGCGAGACCCGCATAAGCGGCGCCGAGGCGCTTCCTGTTTCCGTCGCCGAAGATTCGCCAACCGGGGAAATCTACTTCCGGCTGTTCCAGTCGCAGCAAAGCATGGGGTTTTTCCACTACTTCGCCTGGGTAAGCGGCCTGGACGAAGGCGCCCTGTTTTTGCGCGCGTTTGAGTACAACACAAACCGCCCGCTGTGGATTTCCGAAAACCCCGCCGGCTCGAATACCACCCTGCGCATCGGCTCGCACAGCGAAATGAAAAAATACGGCCCGCGCCTTTTCGTTGTCCACACCGTTCTGCGCACCACGTCTTTTTTCTACCTGGCGCGATTCGAGCTGTGGCACAGCGACAGCCTCGGCCGCGAGCAAATGCTGCTGGCAAAAAATTACAGGATTACCGGGTTTATTGATTAGGGCGGGGGCGCTTGTTGAGTCCCCGCCCGCTTGACATTTATCGCAATTCCCGGCACACTCGTAATCATGCAGACGGTACCCGAAACACGGCAGAAAATTCCCCAAGCCACCCGCTTGACGCATTTCGCCGTTTCTGGTAACACACACACACACACACACACACACACACACACACACACACACACTCTCTCTCTCTCTCTCTCTCTCTCTCTCTCTCTCTCTAGTATTCGCATCTCAGCTTTTTTTCCCCTTTTGTGTCGCTAACAGCTTATTTTATCAGCCTCATGGCAAAGGGAGTCCCTTATGACGAGGAATAAACGGATATTCAGGCGGGAGATCGTAGCCGCCGCCGCAATAGCGCTGCTGGCGCTGGCCGGCTGCCCCACGGACGCGACGAGGGGCGACACTTTTATCCCTGTAACGGCCATAACCGGGGCGCCCGGCGCGGCAACCGCCGGAACTCCCCTAACCCTGGCCGCCACGGTGGCGCCGCCCAACGCCACCAACCAAACGATAGCCTGGGATGTCCCAAGCCCTGGAACCACCGGGGCTACCGTAAACGGAAACACGCTGACCGCCGCGGGAACCGCGGCCGTAAGGGCAACAAAAGTAAAAGCCGAGGCGGTCAAGATCGCGGCTGAAGTCGTAAACCATTTGTGAAACGCCGTGTAACGGAACTTCAATATTCTGATAAGGTACGTCCCGTAACAGGGCGAACGCTTTTATTGCAGCCCTTGCCTTGATAAGTTTGCCATTATCTAGCATTTGCATTTTCCCCCGTTTCAGGCTCAAAATACACATCGTGGAAACCAGCGGTTTTTGACAAAGTGTAAAGTTTGGTATGACGCTGCTTTCGCAATAAGTTCAACCTTTTGAGCAAGATCGTTTTTTGCTTATCGCTTATAAAGTTGCCTTTTGTCAAAACCATGTCTTTCAACTTTTCTGTCCAAACGGCATGTTTTGGATTTGTGTTGATGTCGCTAAAGCCGAGACCGCGGCTACCAAGGTGTGACAGCCATTCATTTGTAATACTTTCATTTCATACTCCTTACAAAAGTTTTAAAAAGATAATAATGCCAATATTCGAGCTTTTGGCATGTTCCCCCATACTAGCATTTTTTCCTAAAACCGCTGTTTTTTGGTACTTTCAGCCTGTTTTTGGTCATTTTTGCCCCGTACAATGCTTTTTTTGTACGGGACTTTTTTGCTCACTCAGTCCATTTCACATCGGCGACAGATCGTACGTACGCTTCGGTTGTGGCAATACTCTTGTGGAAGCGGCAGGAAACGGCTACGCCATCAAGTAAGTTTTTCGCCGCGTGGAACTCCAAAGCGATGCGTCTGCGACGAAGGTCATGTACAGAGGGAATGCACTCTATCTTATTATTATCAAACAGCTTTTTGCAAGCTCGCTTAAAAGCAACTTGAACGAAGCTCAAACTTTTAAGTTGGTCGCCATTATTTTTTGCATCAATAATGCCATAAAGTTTGAATGAACGAAACTCTTCTTTTGTGAAGTTTCCAGATCGGACAGAGCCCTTCGAGAGCCCGTAACATTTTTTGTGTAAAACGCAAAATTCATAACGGGACCCTGTCCCCGTAAATGACGGCAAACTGGTGCATCGCCGAGCCCCGGTTCCTTATCGGCATTGTCCACTTTTTCGAGATCCTGCGCAAGATCATGAATATCAGCTTCATGGCCGCCGCGTCGTTGGGGAAGGACAGCCGCGTCTTCAGGTTCCGCTGAAGCG
>Ga0209755_10005889_pt1 | contig 13747 bp, 22 predicted proteins | sample TergutCo191P1_FD_187301 | JGI IMG/M metagenome (GOLD analysis project Ga0209755, IMG submission 187301) | Cornitermes sp. P1 segment gut microbial communities from Petit-Saut dam, French Guiana - Co191P1 (SPAdes) (version 2) | ecosystem: Host-associated > Arthropoda: Insects > Digestive system... | reverse complement strand
ATATATAGTATTAAAATATGGCGGAAATATTGATTGGTACTTCGGGATATTTCTATAATGACTGGATAGGACACGTTTATCCCGAAGGGACTAAACAAAAAGATTTTTTAGGATATTATTCGAGCTTTTTACCCACAGTGGAGCTTAATTTTTCGTATCATGCTATGCCAAAGGCTGAAAAACTCGAAAAAATGCTTGTGGACGGCGGAGAATGTGCGCGCACATGGTGACAGGCACCAAAAAGCTGTGTGTACCATGTCACGTAACGATACCATATATAGCGTGGTTTGGTGACAGACATTGTTTTGGCATTAATAACCTAGCCGAACGGAAACCCGAAACGTCGAACAGGGTGGTAAACAGTTACCGTTTGTTAAGACTGTCGAATTTATTATTTTTAAATAATACCATTCAATTATACCTGAAAATCTTAGAAAAAGCACAAAAATGATAAATATTTTATCTGGTTTTTCTAGTCAATTTATTAATTCGACAGCTTTGTTAGGCGAAGTGGCTTATCTATATTTATTTTTTAACATCTTAATATTATTTTCTATTTCTGGAAATAATGATTTATTAGTAATATTTAACAATTCAAATTCTTTTAATATTTTTGCTTTATCATTTTTGTCAATAATAATTTTAAACTTATTATCATTTGAAAATATCCATTCTTTATTAATTTCTAATATATTATTAATATCGCTAATGCCAAATATAAGAAACAAACCATCTTGAATTATTATTCTTGCGTTGTTTTTCTTTACTTTCACACAAAATACACTATTCATATCTTGTGGTTCTATGACATTTGTAAAATATGATTTTTCTTCTCTTATTGCATGAATTTATTTATAGACATTTTTTTGTTCATTGAATTCGCTTATATTTAAATTTAAATTAAACTTTATTTCCAAGGTTTTTAATTTACACAAATTGCTTATAATTGAGACAGCATCGCTATCATAATATTTTATTTCTTTACTTGGAATTTTTAAAACAACAACTTCACCATTCTTATCCATATTTATTTTTCCATCTTGATTACTACATGCAAAAAATAATGCAACTAAAGGATTTTTTGTTAAATCTAATATCCTTGTAGGTAGACCATAATGTTGCATACGAACTAATTTTTCCAATGTTGTAACATCTTCTTTAAATTCAGTTGGGTATTCTAGAACAATTTCCTTAAAGAACTTGTATTCATTATATAAATATTTTTTCCTGAATATCGACGGTTGCATTGTATATTTTACATCTTCATGCCCTCTAAAAAATAATTCTTTTGCCCTAGGACGATTCTTTTGTATTTCCTCCAGAACCATAATGAAATCACTTAAATTTTTAATCTTCGTCATATTTTACCTCAAACTATAAATTAACTCAATTTTATATTATTGTCAAGTGCCCAATCACACATTTTTTATATGACGCTTAACGTTCTAGTAACTGACGTTTTTTTGTACCAGACAAGAAATACGCGAAGCGTTTTACGGGCACAAAAAAATGTGGTGGAATGAGGCGTGGTAGCCTTTAGGCGACCTAGCCGAATCGAACCAAAAATGCCCGAACAGGGCATTTTGCAGTTACCGTTTATTATGCGACGTTTGAATTCACAATTATTTCATTGCCTCTTGGTTAGTTTTTTTACTTGTAAAAATAGAGACATCAACTATTGAACATTTATTATCTGATAATTTTTTACAATTTGCAAAAAGTCCTTTGTTTTTAATTTTAGTGTTTCTGTATTTATTCCTACTCCTATAAATGAATATTCGTTCTCTGATTCTAGCAAAGCTTGATCAATATAAAAACGAATATTATTGTTTTCCTCATATCCAAAAGGAGGGATCCCTCCTATATCAAAACCAAGTTCCGATATATTTTTCTCCATTGCAAGTCTTAGATTATGTTTTTTTTCTTCTAAAAATTTTGCAAAAGAACGAATGTTTAACTTCCTATTATGCGGTAGAACTATTACATAACGTGATTTGGTTTCTATATTTCTAATTATTAGTGTTTTGATTTTATTACCAACGATATCATCAACTTGTTTAATTACATCATCAATAGTAAAAACCATATCATGTTTGATTAGCTCGTATTCTATATTCATACTTTTGATCACATTTAATACATTTTTATATCTATTTGGACTTAAATTATGCTTTTTTTTTGCTACGACCATAACATAATGCCCATAAGCAAATTCCTTATTATCTGAAATTTGTTTGTCAATATGTAAAAATAATTTCCTAGCTTGTTCATTTTTCAACAAATCATTTGGCAAAAAAGCCAACGTTATTGTAAATGTTAGTATTTTTTCTATTTCAAATATTTTTAAAATATCATCCTTTATATGGCCATCGAAAGGTTTACAGTAGATTTGGAACACAGAATCTTTAGTTAGTTCAACTCGCAGGGTGTTTGTGTCAATATCCAAATGTGCAGAAAGAGAAGTATCTCTCCAATTTGGTTCAAGATTCAATAGTATTGAAGATTTATTATAGAAAGATAAGATTAATTTCCCCCCAGGCTTCAGCCATTCATAAAATGTACGGAGCATTTTAGGAGTATCCTCAATAAAACTAGCCATACCAAAACTTGATACTATCAAGTTTGTTTTGCCTTTAAAATATTTTTCATGCAAAACTTCTTCATATTCCATATCTGCGACTGTAAACTGAACATGATCAAGTTCTGCCCTTCTTTTTTTGCTTTTGCCGCCTTGATCATTTTATCAGAGAAATCAAAACCATATATTTTTTCAAAATGCTTTGATAATATTTCTATTGTGTGTCTGCCAGTTCCACAACCAACATCAACAGCATATAAGGTTTCATTTATTGCATGATTATTATCTTTTATTTTTTTAATAACATCCTGAATTATTTCTTCTTCAAACTTCATTGTCTCTTCTGTACCTACTTTTCCTTTCCCATAATTATCGTCATATGATGGAGCTGCTATTTCAGAAAGCACAAAGTGGAACAATTTTTTGAGCCGAACTAATAACAAGTCAGTTAGCTTATTTATAATGACTGCATAATCATAGTCACCCCCAAATCTAAAAAAATTAGAAATATGTTCGATTTTCGCTATATCCTCTTGAGAAATATATATAATGCTTGTTTTAGAATGTTTTAACTGTTGAACTATTTCAGGTTTTATAGGATGTAAAGACCATATTACAATTTTATCAATATTTCCTTCTGATATTTCCCGTATCTCATGTTGTCGTTTATAATCATAATTTTGTTCATTATTCATACAAAAAATTAACAACATGTTATATGTTGCTGCTTTTTTTATACCATTAAACTTAATAAAAATACTGTTTTCTTTGCTTAGATGAAGATCATTTATAGCATAAGAGTAATCCGTGTTTATAGAGAAGAACTTTTCCATCATCTCAACTCCAAATTTGAGCTTTAGTAGTTTGCATACATCTTCACCTTTTATCTTTCTAGTATCATTCATTCTTTCCCCCTTTAACTATTGAAGTCATTTTATAGCTTCCATTATTTTACAGTATATGTCAAGCCATTCATACAGTTAAATTCCACTCGTCTCATATGGCGCATAACGTATTTTATCTGAATATTATAATAATACTTATTAAATATTTTTTCTACCATTTTTTTTGGTGTTTCTTTATCTAATTCTTGTTTAAGTAATTTTAATAATTTAATGCCCCAATATTCTTTGTCTTCTTCAAATAGTACCTTGTTAAATTCTTAGATACATTCATCGCAGATAAATATTTTTTTTGATGTGCCTAAAAGACTTCTAACATTTTCCGGTGTGTTACCACAAAATGCGCAATATATTTCAGATGGTTTTATTTCCTGTTTACTGGTTTTCTTCTTTGTGGTTGTAACCGCTTTCTTTTTGGCTGTTGTTTTGGGTTTGGAAACGGCGGCTTTTTGGGGTTTCGCCTTTGGGGTTTCTTTTTTCTTTGTCATATTCAATATTATACCAAATTCACCATTTACAAGACAGTGTCTAAAAACGGCTGAAATTCGGTTTACCTCCTCTTGACATATACTTTACAAACATGTAGTATATATTATATGTCGGAAATACTTATCGGGACAAGTGGTTATTCGTACAATGAATGGGTCGGCTGTGTCTATCCAGAAGGAACGAAACAAAAGGATTTTTTATCCTGTTATTCGGCTATGTTCCCTACTGTGGAACTCAATTTCTCATATTATACCATGCCAAAGGCTGAAAACCTCGCAAAAAATGGTGCCTGTCACCAGTTGGCTTTGCGTTGGTTCCGCTTATGATTTGTAATCTACCAGAATCGTCGTCATGACGGCAAGGTTGCCGAGGATCAATAATATCAGTAACAATTTCTATTTTACTGTCATTTTATTTTTATGTTTTTTCCTTTTATGAATGGCTTTATTGTGTGGTAATGAATTAGAATTCTGATTTATAATACTATTTTGTATTGGAGGTATTGAAAATATAAATTAATTATTATAATGTGAATAATGCAAGATAAAATTTATTTTGAAACATATGAAATACTAAATGTTGAAGAAGCTTTTAGTTTATTTTCAATTTATGGAAAATACCAATATTTATATAGATATTATGTGTTTCGTGGACATAAAGATATAGATTATCCTTTAATACCATCATCAATTAGGCTTAATAATAAAGAACGCTTATGGATGCTATCAGGTGGTAAACCTATTGATAATCAATCAGAATAGGTTAAATGGCAAATAATTGCAGAGAAAAATATATTAAAAAGATTTTATAATATTGCAGACAGTTCAGGGTTAAATTTACCACAAGTAGATAGAATAAGGTATAATATTGATGAATATGAACAAACTACGAATTACGAGAATGAAGAATGGCTACCAAATGAATTAATGGAAGTTGCTGGATTAGCACAACATTATGGTTTACCAACACGATTATTAGATTGGACATATATAAAATAGCCTTATATTTTGCTACATCAGGCTTATACAATGTTAATGAAGAAAACAAGGATTGTGTTGTATGGGCAATAAACCATCAATATATTAATCATCTTAAACCTACTGTAAATAAAACGCCATTATATTTTTACAGACCATCATATCATGGTAATAAATTTTTAGCAGCTCAAAAAGGATTGTTTTCGACATGGAAAATAATCAAAAATAGCATTCGGGATTCATCTTATATAAATGATATTCCTATGTTTGAATTAGTTGATCGAAGTCCATTAGATGAATTAATATGCAATTTCTTTAATATAAATTTAAATGAAAATAATGAATTCTTAAAAAAAAATAAAATTTTATTTAAGATAATAATTCCAAATAAGTTAAAACATGATATATTAATACAATTAAAACGTGATGGTTATTCTGAAGAACATCTTTTTCCTGGTTTTCAAGGTGTATGTATGGCTATGGAAAAAGTAAAAAGATTATATGAAAAATGAACCCTCGCTGCTTGCTATACCAGTCTTGTATGAAATCCGACCCTCATTTGCATTTTCTCTAATAGCAAACCCTTGCGACTAAAATCAATATTTGCTGCTGCTGCGTTTATAATATCTTGTATATTAAAGATCATACAGTAGAAAATAATAAAGAAGAATACGACTTAAAATTATTCACTGATAAATATCTTTTCTCATGCTAATTGTCTTACTGTTTTTTTTAATTAATTCTGCATTTGGGATAAAACCGTTTTTCTCATAAAAAGCGAGGAGACCTGTGTCATGCTCAATATCAGCGTCTACAGTCAGGAAGCGAGCAGCACAGTAATCATCATTACAGGCTAAGGCGAAACGCTCTGCGGTATCAATCATAAAAGTTCCAATACCTTTAAATTTTTGAGAATAATTAGTATCTACTGCTAATTTAGCAATTTTCATTGCCGGAATTGTACGAAAAGGATAATTAAGATTATGGAGTTCTTTCTCTGAAAATGATAATTTTATAACGTCCATAATTAAAGACATATATGCGGCTATTTTTTCATTTTTACTATCGACAAGTAACCAAGTATGCGCGATATGATCTTTCTTTGAACGAAGCGCATCTATAAAAAGGTATTCATTATATTCTGTAAGGGAGCAGTCAAAAGGCTGTAATTTATCTTTCTCTGAAAGCGGTTTTATAAAAAAATAATTTTTTGCATTTGAGTAGGATAATGTAATTTTATCATTTTCGTATCATTGAATCAACGCATTTTTTTAATTTTTCATGCCTACGGTGAACTGAGGCAGGTATGGGTTTTCGAATTTGAGTAATGACTTCGAGAGCAATTTTTTTGTCCTTTATCTCTGTCGGTTGGACGGGTTTTATTTTACAGGCTGCCATGCGATTTCTCCTACACAATAATATAGCATTTTTTGATTTTTTAAGCAATAGAACCTTTTTCAAAACTCGGTTAATTTTAGGAAAGCTTCAAATCCTAAAATTTTGTACTTTTTTAGTATTTAAAAATAAACAGCTACAAATATATTCTCAAAATATGATCGAAGACCATAATTTTGAGCCTTTACATACCCTTATTCCCCTTGATGATTTTAAGGCTTTAATGGGTATTGACGACAGGGAAGATAAACAAGCCCGATTTTGCCTTACTACTGCTGCTTTAAGCATTGAGCAATACTGTAAGCGTAGTTTTTTAAGGAAACAGTATTTTGAAACGGTTAAATATACTGGAGATTTAGTTATTCCTCTTAAAGAATATCCTGTTACGGAAATACTTACGGTCTATACATATAATAAAGTCCAGTTGGCTTTGTGTAATGGTCAGATTTTAGAGCCTGAATTTTACCGCCCGATGTTGGGTAATGATTATAATACCGAACTGCCTTTTGAACTACTTTTATCCGCTTCATTAATACCTTATAAACTCGCAGCTGTGAAAGTTATTTATTGGGCGGGGTATAAAATTTGCGATCTGCCTACAGATTTGGCGGCGGCTTGTATGGAACTTGCAATGTGGAGCATGAACCGTTATAGAAACCGCCGAATTGGTATTACAGGCAATATCAAGGGTTCGGGGGCACAAGGCGAACATTTTGAAAATAGTATGCCGGAGAATGTTAAGGCAATGATTGAGCCGTATCGCAGGAAAGTGCTGCAAAAATGACCTCTGTGTCATTTTTACAGCTAGAAGTTTTTGCGTTGCAAAAACTTTAGTTAAAGCGTTATAACAGCGACTTCCAAGCCGCTTGCGCGGAAATTATAAGAGCCTAAAGCAAAGGAAATTATGGAATTTATTGAACAAAAAATTATAAACGCTGTTAAAAATCTTCTGACAGGTAAAGTAAATAATTATTTGCATGAATTTGATTTTCAAATACCAATAATTGAAATTGGGATATTCAGGGGAATTAATGTAATAGCTCCTATTATTGCGCTTTCTTCATGCGAACAGACAGAAAAAGAGCGAATAATAAAACAGGATTCTTAATCTTTGACTGTTACATTTCCTGTTTTTGATACAGTTGAAAGTGAATTGTTTTGTTACGCATACGCTGACGCGGTTAACAAGGTGTTAGCTGACGATGTTACTCTTGGCTGCATTGCTGACAGAGCTTTAATTACCGAAAAAAAATATGTGCCGCCGAAAAAATCCGATTGCGGTTTGGAATGGGAGTTAAATATTTCAATGCGCATAACTATAGAGGCTGTATGAAAGTAAACGGCAATGAATGTTCTATTGTAATGAGAACAACGAACCATGAATTTTATGTTCCTTATGCGGAAGAAACTGTCAGGGAGGCGGTATCTTTCTTAGCGGAAGAAACACCGATTGAAGGTGACGGTAATTTTAAAGCCATACAGAAAAAAAGCGGCGTAACAGGTTGTATTGTTACTCCTCTGACATTAAAGACAGTACCATATTTATTTTATATTGCTTTTGGTACTGCTGAAAAACCCACGTTCAAATCTGAAATAAGAAATTTATACGGTTCTTTATTAAAACTTTTGCTTTTAGAAGATTCTGATCGCTTTAATGTGATTCAGGATAGAAAAACGGAACGAAGGATATTTATTAATTGCCGTATTAATGGTTTTGAATTTCGTGTTGAACGTGAACAGCCAGTTAAATTAAAACTTGATTTATGCGGTGAAAACACGGCAGCCCCTTTTCTATATACAGATCCAATAATAAATGAAATCGGGGAACGTTTTGACAGTAACTATGTTGATTACTGGATTAACGGTAAGGAAAATCATTTTATTTACGGCTTAACTATACTTGTCAAAAAAGATAAAGGCGTCAAAACAGAAATATGGATTAGAAGGAATATTGAAAAAGAAAATGACGTACCTGAAAAAATTGACGAATTAATTATATCGGCGAGGCTTCTGAATGATAAATATGAATTTAGAAGTTACGGATTGTTTCGCATAACGCTTAAAAAGCTGGTTTTTATTTCTGATGAAACGAATGTAAATAGTTCTGACACTGTTATCGGGTCATTACGGCATTGCGTTATGGGTGATGTCTTCGCTTCAGTTTTTTCTTCTAATGGAGCATTGTTATGAGATTTTACGATATTGATAATGCGCTTGATGAAGCTATTACTACCGCCGAAAAACCTGTAAAGCTAAAGATTGAAATTGAACTTGACGGACATTTTCAAAGTGTTTTTGAACAGGACATTATTGAAGCTAATTTTTATTCGATAAAAGAAACCGCAGGCGGTGTAACGTCAAGAGGTGAAATTGTCATAGATAATTCATGTAACTTCTTTTCTACATGCGGCGGAACAGGTACGGGATTAAAAGTAAAAGTTTCATTTTCTATTGGCGAAGGACTGACATATTTTAACAGATTTTTATTTTATGTTGACGATAAAGGCATATAGGACATTAAAGGTTCTGGAAGAAAAAAGGTTGTTCATCTTGGTTTAAGGGATTTATCTGCAAAACTTAAAAAATCCGATCAGGCTAAGGACTGGACTTCTGCTGCTGTTTTTGTTTATTCGGTTATTTACGATAAAACGCAGCCTGTTAAATCATTGGTTCATAGGATTGCAAAGCGCGGCGGTTTAGAAACAGAAGACATAGACTGCGCTACTGTTCCTGTGACGATTCCTTTTGTTGAATTAAAAGGCAATGTTTGGGCTGAATTATCAAGTATTGCTACAGCTTACAGATGTCATTTGGAATGCGCTGTTGAAAAACCTCTTGTGTTTGCTCATTCACCTTACCAAAGCGAACCATTAGCGAAAAAAGAATGTTCATATACTCTACATAGCAATGAAATATTTTATCTAAGAAAAATTGAAAAATCTGAACATTACAGGAATAATGTACGCCTTAAAGTGAATATGCCTGTTGAATTGGAAAGACAGGAAATTTGGCGATATAACGATCCTCCAATATTTTATGATGATTTTTATCAGCCTTACTATCCTTTTAAATATCCATTGGTGCGTGAAATTGAAGTATGTAAGTATGAAGCCATATATAGTGTCATTGATGTTGACGGAAAAGAAAGACCTGTTATTTTCGCCGATCAAATAGACAGCCTAAGCCAGGCTGAAAACAGACTTGAATATGACGGCGGTAAATTCTCATATACACATTACGATGTTTTTACTAATTATAACAGGGCGGTGATTACTCTTGAAAAACAGAGTGACGGCGATTTATACAGGGCTTCGATTTATGGCAGACCTATTGTTCGTGATTTAAACCGTTCTTATTTTCTCAGCGATGAAAAAGAAGTCGCGGCTAACGGTACTTTGGCTGTGAATGTTATGAATTCTTATTTTTCAGATTATAAAATTGACGGAAAGCCTCAATATGAAGATTGGGTACACCGTAAACTAACGGATCGTATAAAGCGTAAAAAAGAAATAACAGTTAAAACGCATAAAGCTCTGTTCCATGCTCGTGTAGGAGCTAATGTTCAAATAGCAATGAATAATGAACAGATAAATGGAACTATAAATGCTTTTTCTTTACGTTATCGGAAAGATAGAGCTTTTATTACCACATTAAAATTTTTGCATGAAAAGGAGGGAACTGATATTGAAGAAATATAAACAAACAGGGGGTAATGAAATGACAATCCAAGATCGAAAGCTAATGGTCGAGACGTTAGGGGAAATGCGTGAACTGAAAGGCGAAATGAAAGAATTTAAGGAACACGTTATCGGGCGTGTTCAACGTCTCGAAAAAAAAGAAGGTGAACGCAGTAAAGAGAGGACTTCGTTATTTAGCGTGATTATCGCATTTGCCGCTTTAGCTGTGTCGATAATAGTAAATTTTTTTAACGCCAAACATTAGCGCCATAGCAGGTGCGTATGGCGTGGATGAAAAAATGCAGCACGGCGAGAGCCCCAAAAATGCCACTGTATGCGAAAAAAAGTATCAGGGCGATATGGAGGAAATCAAAAATGAGAATTAATTGGGCTAATTTAATGGAAAATGAAAAATCGCAATTTGAAAAAATGAATGAACATGACAAGTTTGTTTATTTTTTATTGGACTTGTTCGACAACTCAGTTAGTTGTCTCACAAGTCCTGCATTTTTTCAGGCTAAAGCCTTACAAAAATGCATTTTTGCAATGAAGTTGTTCAATAACTGAAGTTATCGAACAACTCTATTATTGCAATTCGGTTCTCCTTACGGATGGGGAAATGAAAACCCAATAACAAGCGATTGTTCAGGTGCAGTTTGTATGGCATTATACGCCGCTACTGGCTTACTGATACGCACGACCGCTGATGATTTATTAAAGCGTGTGTTTACAAAAGTAAATCCAAAAAGCGGCGATATTAGGGCTGTGTTCTACACAACGAAAAAGGAAAAAGTACATTGGGACAGGCGTGTCGCCGCAGGGACGGCTACCCATGTCGTGGGATTTGTTGATGACGCAATTATTTTGAATTCACAAGAGCCGTATGCTAAAGTGCGCTACATTACTGAAGTTTCAAGCTGGTTTCAACGAGAAGGGCACGAAGTTACTGTGCGCGGTCTTGATCGTATGGCTCTTGAAAAACTTGCAAAGGAGGGAAAAACAGTTTATGGGCTTGATACGGAATTCAAGAGGTTTTTCGATGTCGGCTAACAATGAAAAAAGAAAATGCGTTGATTGTCTGCATTGTAAAGTTTCATTTTGTTCTACAAGAAATTCAAAATTGTGTTTCTGTTCTAAAACGGGAAACAGAGAATATGATTTGGAAATTTTCTGGATTGTAAAAAAAGCGTGTAAAAAATTCGAGGATATGGCGTGTTAATTAACATCCATGTCGTTAAAGCAAGGTGGAATATGAGCGAAAACATTAAGAAAAAGAGTTTACCAGAAAAAAAAGATTACAGCAGAGCTGACGGTATACAAATTTCCGACAAGCCGTGTTGGGAGCATACGGTTAAAGAATTGTTTTTGATTCTTTGGAAACGGATAATAGCTTTGCCGTCTAAGTTACTTGGGTTCAAACCTTTTTGTTTGTATGCGGCTACTTGGCTTTTGGTTTATGGACATATTCGTGATTGGATATGGTTTTGCATTGTTGTGATAGTCCTGTTTGGGATTGTTGGGTTAAAAGTTGTAAGCCGTTGGAAGGAGCATTAATAAATGAATGTTAACAGCGTGAATGAAAAACGAAGTATTTTAACAGATCATGCTAAAGGTTTTATTGTCGGCTTTTTGATTCCGTCAATAATTATGTTAATAGTCTGCGTATTTATTTATGTACGCGATATAGAAAAGGAGAAAATGAAAAATGCAAATGAACACATTGAAAACATTGAAATGCAGCTTGAAATTAAAGAACTGCAAGAAGATTATCGCTCTCGTTCTGTTGATGAGCTTCTTGAAATTCCCGATGTTCGCAGAGCAGCCGACAGAGCAGGAAACGAATTTGTCAGAAAGCGTGATGAACTACTACAGCGATTTAGAAGTGGACTTGCTTATTGATGAATTAACTTTAATCGCGCTTGAAGCGATTGAAAAAGCCGCCGCAGAAGCGGCAAGGGCGGCGTTTTTACAAAGCCTTGAAAGAGAATCTGAAGCTATGAGGGAAGCTGCTCGCAGGCAAGCAGAAATATTACAGATGCGAAATGAAGCTGAAGTTTTACGAAAGGCAGGGATTAAGAATAACGTACTGATTGGCGTTTTATGTTTTATCGGGGGTTTAGCGGTCGGTGCAACCGTAACAATATTAATTACAAGGTAAGTTTCTAAAAAATTGACATTCATGTCAATTTTTTAGATCGAAGTTTTGCAAGCAAAACTTCATTAAAATATAGAAACAACGGCTTCCATGCCGTAAGGAGGAAATATGAAAGACAGGATTAGAATTAAAGGAATGGTTACTGTTCGGGTTTTTGATAAAGACGGGAATGTTAAAAGAAAACTGCCTAACTGGTTTGAAAAACTTTTTAATTTTCATGGGAGGTTAATGGAATTCAAACATCATAACATTGTTACCCGTGAAGGAGACGCTTTAATTGCTGACGCTCTTTTGGCTGTACCTACTAAATCGAAAGTAACAAGCGCAAGCGGATATATTCAAGTTGGCACTGGCTGGACTGGTAATTCTACAAAAACAAATACAAGGTGCAATACTTCTACGGGAGCAATGAAAGCACTTGACGCAAGTTATCCGGCATTAAAAGCGGCTTGGGGTTCTTCAGGCGATACTACTGTTACTTACAGGGCGACTTTTTCGGCAGGTGATCTGAACGCTAACGGAATTAATGAAGCGTGTTTATTGAATGGTAATGCTGTGGGGTCTAATTGTTTGGCTTATGCGCAGATTAATCCTAGTGTTAATGTTACATCAAGCGATACGCTACAGATTTTATGGGAAATTACGATACTTGGTCAGTAAACAATTAACAGAGAACAATGAAAGAGCGTGGAACGATATTCAGACAATCCTTGAAAGATTTCCCTTGTTCGATAACGTTAGGAAAGAAAAATCCAACTTGGGCTATTAATCGTTGGCAAGGCAATAATGGTTTAAATTTTATTCCTGTTGATGATGAAGGTTTTACGCTTAGAGGTGATAAGCAGAGGCTTTTATATATAGGCAGACGGCGTTCTCACAGGTTTACGATTTTGAATGACGGCGCATTTGAATATGATTGTATTTTAAAGCGTGAACCTGAAAGCAATGTAATTACCTTGCGAATGGAAAATGCTGAACAATACGACTTTTTCAAGCAGCCTGATTTTGTGCATGATCCGTTTTTGAAAGGCAGTTACGCTGTTTATTTAAAAGATACTCTGATAGGTCAAGGCACTGGAAAACTTTGTCATATACACCGACCATTGATAATTGACGCATTAGGGCGTAAGTGTTGGGGTGATTTATCGGTTGTTAAAAATGAATTGCATATAACGATACCTGAATGGTGGCTGTCTAATGCCAAATATCCTGTTACAGTTGATCCTACGGTGGGGACTAATACGGAGGGAAGCCAAAACAAATGGATTCCTGATGATGATGAGTATTTGACCGAATTATATTTTGAATTTGGTATGCCTATTAACCGTTACTTGGTCTCTGAAACCATAGATGGTTTATGTACTGCATATTATTACACAAATAAACATGACAGCGAAGCTGGCGGTAGACCTATTTTGTATTCTGATAACGCAAATAAACCTCAAACAAGAAAATCATCGAATGAAAACTTTATAGATTTACGTTTTTCCGGCAGTTGGCGATCTGGAACTTTTACAGGTGATGTAAGCGCAGGTTCTAATATCTGGTTTGGTTTATTTTGTGAATATTATTGG
>Ga0209755_10005888_pt1 | contig 13747 bp, 8 predicted proteins | sample TergutCo191P1_FD_187301 | JGI IMG/M metagenome (GOLD analysis project Ga0209755, IMG submission 187301) | Cornitermes sp. P1 segment gut microbial communities from Petit-Saut dam, French Guiana - Co191P1 (SPAdes) (version 2) | ecosystem: Host-associated > Arthropoda: Insects > Digestive system >... | reverse complement strand
AGGCGGCACTCCCACTCCTTCAAGAACCGATTTAAATTTTGCCGCGATGAAACTTGAGCCGATGCAGAAAGCGGTTGGAAATCTTGGAAACGAGTTTAAAACCGCGACAGCGGTTATCGACGGCGTATTCGCATCCGATGTTTACGAACCTATTAACAACGGACTTGTTGAACTCGCATTGGGAAGAAGAACAGGGGCGCAGATTGCAGCCGATGTGCAAAATGCGTATAACACATGGAAAGGCCGTTAGCGCCTGACAGATAAATTAAACAGGGCAGGATTTTATGAGGTTAAAAAATAAATTTACAATGAACGAAGAAAAAACGTCTTATATTATACTTGTGCTTCCTGCTCTGCTTATCTATTTGTTCGTAATGGCATTCCCGGTAATTTTTTCTGTTATACTGAGTTTTTCTACTTATAGATCGGGACACATTCTCGATCTGACAAATCACAGCTTCGGCGGACTGCAGGCATACAAAGAAATTTTTTCCGATCAATATTTTTATACGGCTTTACGAAACAATATTTACATAGTTCTTGTTTCAGTTTTTGGACAGATACCTCTTGGTTTTTTCCTTGCGTACATTCTTTCGCGCGGACTAATCAAGGGAACCGATTTTTTTCAGGCGATGATCTATCTTCCGAATGTTATCGCCGCAATTATAATCGGTATTCTATTTAAAAGATTTTTTCTAAGTTCCCAGAGCGTTTTACTGGAAATCCAAAAATATTTTAATCCCGAAGCGATGTACATCCCAAGCAGCAATGACATTTTTCCCGTCCTTGCCGTAATACTCTGGATGTACACTGGAATCTACGTGTTGATTTTTCTTGCGAACCTGCAAAAGATCGACATATCGGTTATCGAAGCGTCAAAAATCGACGGAGCGAGTGAAATGCAGACTTTGCGCTACATAATTTTACCGGCGCTTTCGGGCGTTATTGTAACATGCGCGATACTCGCGATTTCGGGATCGTTAAAATCATTTGATTTAATTTTTGTAATGACGGAAGGAAGGCCCAGCTACAGCACAAGCGTTCTTTCATTATATATGTTTTTAAAAGCGTTTAGGGGAGCGCCGAATTATCCCGTAGCCAATGCGATTTCAACCGTGATGGTAGTTATCTGTTTTATACTTATCGGACTTACAAGATTTGTAGCAAAACGCTTTTCGACGGAGGATTAATATGGGAAATATGAACAGTGACATCAGAAAAACAAATAGTTTCTTCCTGATATTAATGTATTCTATCGTAATTTTATTTGCGATTCTTGCCGCGTATCCGATCTTCTGGGTTATAATGAGTTCTTTTAAAACGACGCAGGAATTTATGACGTCAAGTAAACTTGCCCTTCCAATAAGGTGGTTTTTTAAAAATTATCCTTTGGCATGGAAGGACGCGAATTTCCTTATGCTAATTTTTAACAGTATTTTTTATACGGCGGTTACTGTCATTTCTGTTATCATCTTAAGTTTTATGGCTGGCTTTGCCTTCGCGAAACTTCCGTCGAAACTTACCCCCGCTCTTCACGGCAGTTTTATCATCGGCATACTTATAACATTGCAATGTATAATGATTCCGCTTTTTTTACTAATCAAAACTATAGGGCTTTACAACACACGTTTCGGCGTTCTAATCCCGTACATCGGCATCGGACTTCCGTTAGGTGTATATCTTGCGACAGAATACATCAAGGGCATTCATAATGAGATAATAGAATCGGCGCGCATTGACGGAGCGAGGTATCTTCGCATCTTCTGGAAAATAGTCCTTCCCATGGCGGCTCCTGTTGCGACAACAGTAGCGATTTTAACAACAACAGGAACTTGGAATGAGTTTATGCTGATAAATATTTTAGTTGCGGCTGACAATTTAAAATCGGTGCCTTTGGGAATGTATATGTTCTCGGGCGTTATGGCGACAGATTACGGAAAACAATTTGCAGCTCTTGTTACTGGAATGTTACCCATGATAGTATTTTATGTGATATTCAGAAAACAGATAACAAAAGGCGTATCGGCGGGAGCCGTAAAAGGTTAATAATAGGAGAAAAAAAATGACGGAAATTCGCAGACTGGAAACTGAAGATTTGCTTCAGTTCTATAGAATACATACGATTGTTTACAATCAGCGCAGAGATTATTCAAAAGAAGAAAATCAAAAAATCGATCCTCTTGAACACCCGCCTAATTGGGCATGGGGTTCTTTTGACGGAAAAAAAATGCTTGCGGGAATGTATGATCTTGATTTTTTAATGCGCTTTGACGGTCACAGCGTTAAAATGTCAGGCATCGGCGGCGTCGGAACATTACCGGAAGCCCGCAAAGGCGGTCATGTACGGCGCATCTTCGAAAAACTTTTACCTGAAGCCTACGAAAAGGGAGTGATTTTTTCCAATTTAACCCCCTTCTCGCATGACTTCTACCGCAAATTCGGCTACGAAACCTCATGCGCAAGAAACATGGTAACGATTCATGCGGGCGATTTATCCGAGATAAAAATGAAAGGAGAGTTTGTTCACATCCTCCCCGGCGATGACACCTCACTTTTAAATGAAATCCATTCAGCCTATATCGCGAATATTAATCATGGAATACACAGGGACTACTGGCAGGATAACCGCGCATGGAAACGCTTTACAAGAGAAGACCCCTGCGCTTCAGGTTATTACACCTACCTTTGGAAAGACGAAACAGGCAAGGCGCGAAGTTATATAAAATATCAGGATGTGATGGGAGACGGAGATCACAACATGTCGGTTATAGAACTAGCTTTTACAGACATGAAGGGATTGTACGGCGCATTAAGCATAACAGGAGGGCTTTCCGCTCAGTTTGAAAATTTCAAATGGATGATGCCGACATTTATCGATCCGTTCGATTTTATCGGCGACGCGTGGTCTGTAGAAACTGAATACAAGCCGAGGGACATGACAAGGATTGTCAATGTTAAAAAAGCGCTTGAACTGATGCGCCGCCCGGAAGGGGAGGGCGAATATATAATCGAAGTGCAGGATGAAAATATTTCGGCTAACAATACAAAGTATCATGTGCAATTCGGCCCGGAGGGAACCAAAGTATCACCTGCAAAAAAAGACGAGGATATTTGCTGCGACATTCAAACGCTGAGCCAGCTTGTAACAGGTTACAGAACTCTTGATAACGCGCTTTATTCGCGGCAGGAAGGTTTGGAAGTTTATGATAACGAAAAAACTTTAAGGCGCGTATTCACGCAGCGCCCTCAGCATGTAACGGAATATTTTTAATGGAACTTTCGATTATACCAAAACCGGCATCGATTAATTACACGCAAGGCGTTTTCACATCAAAAGAAACGCCTTCCCTCATAAAAAAAGAAGTAAAAAATTCCGCAGATGGTGTACTCAACACCTCTCCCGCGCAGGACGGCTACAGGCTTGTAATAACCAAGGACAACATAACCGCAGAAGCCCCCTCCCCCGCAGGCATTCACAACGCGGAACAAACGTATCGCCAGTTATTGCTATCCAATTTTAATGACGGCTGCCTCACCCTTCCCTGCGCGGAAATAATCGATTACCCTCGTTTTTCATGGCGCGGCTTCATGCTGGACTGCTCGCGTTATTTTTATTCGGTTCCATTTATTAAAAAAATACTGGACCTTCTTTCACTGCACCACATCAACCGATTCCATTGGCACCTAACAGACGATCAGGGCTGGAGGCTTCCCGTAAAAGATTACCCCCTGCTCACGGAAATCGGCTCGCGCAGACTGGATAACAGGTTTCCGTTTCCAACATATACGGAAGGTTTCTACACAGAAGAAGAAATTAAAAGCGTTGTAGAATACGCGTCCTCGCTTTTCATCGAAGTAATCCCCGAAGTTGACCTTCCCGGGCACGCAAGCGCGATTCTTGCAAGTTATCCCGGGCTTGGCTGTTCGGGAGGTCCTTACCGCGTGGAAGACAGATTCGGTATTTTTGAAGATGTTCTTTGCGCCGGAAACAATCAGGTTTTCGACATGATCGAAAAAATCTTTGACACGCTTTCCAATCTTTTTCCTTCAAAATGGGTGCACATCGGCGGCGATGAAGTTTTATTCAACCGCTGGCAGAAGTGTCCCAAGTGCAAAAAAAAATTAAAAGAGCTTAGCCTTGAAAAAATAAACGAACTTCAAAGCTGGATAACTTACAAGCTTGTGCAGAAGCTTGCAGAACGCGGAAAAACCGCGATCGGCTGGGACGAAGTGCTTGAAGATTCTCCCAAATTTAAACTGCCCAAAGATACTGTAATAATGTCATGGCGCGGAAGCGAAGCGGGTATAAAGGCGGCAAAACTGGGACACAAGGTAATAATGTCACCTAACACAGAAGGGTGTTACTTTGATTACAAACATTCAACAGAGCCTGAAGAAATCGGAAGAACTTTAGGAACCGCGTCGGTATTCGACACCTACTCAATGAACCCTGCGCCGCAGAAAATATCAAAAGAAGACGCGTCCAACATTCTTGGAGGACACTGCACTTTATTTTCGGAAGTTATCTATGCCGGAAAAATCGCGGAGTACATGCTTTTTCCGCGGTTATGCGCATTAGCGGAAGCCGTCTGGTCTCAGGAGAAAGATAAAGATTTTGAAGATTTTTCCAAAAGGCTTATTGTACACAGAAAACGCTTAGACTCATTGGATGTAAACCAATACTGGGGAAAACTGAGATAAGTTATCAAAGCAAAGGTTCATGTGATTCGCGGCTAAATTCTTCTCTATCAAAATGCAAAATCATAAAGCCGCTGCAATATCCCGTTTATTTTGACCGCATACTGTCTGTCCGCCGCCCATGTGCCGGCTAAACCTTCGATACCGGGGCTTGATCCCCTGCGTACAAACCTGAAACGCGGATCGACATTATCACCTTTCAGCGGCTCTTCGCTGGCATAGGCTTTCAAGTGCTGGATCTGCGCGCGCACGCCGATTCGCGGCTCTGGAAACGATAACCCGGGATCTCCGCCGCCGACAGCGCCAAGACCGCAAAAATTATACTGCTGCGGTTTAACATCTCCGCCGAAACGCAGAAAGCCTGTTTCCAAACACATCTGCGCAAAAGCGACATCGTGATTAACCCCTTCAAAAGCGGCTTCTTCAGCGTAAAAACCCGCAAGCAAATGCGCATAACCGCTTTCCGTCTGCGGATTATTTTGCAGAAGAAAGAGAGCCATTTTTTCAGCGCTCACATTCCCCTTCCCCATAATATTGACAGGCAGCTCAGGTTTTACGATTACAGAATCAGGCACTTTACCAAGCCCTGTACATGAAACAACAAATAAAAAAAGATAAAAACCGGCTGACAATAACAAAAAATACTTTTTCATAATATATCTTCGGCAAAAACACCTCATCAACAGAATTATTCCCCTATACATGGTTTCCAAAAACCGCGGATTAGAACGGATTACTCTGGGACTGGGTTTATATAACCGTGTTGGCAAGAGAGATTATCGTACTTCAGGATTAGCGCGGATTTCTCGGGGAGAGGGTTCCCGTACCTGCACCACTAGAAAGGTTATCGTACTTCAGGATTTGGGAGGATTAAGGGGGAAGATGAAGATCAAAACCAAAAAAATAATCAAGAGGGGGAACCTTCGCTCGTCTACGGCTCGCTCGGTTGAGGTTCCGCGTAATCCTGAACTAAAATAAAGCTGGTAGCTGACTCGCCGCCAGCTAACAACACGCCGAGTAATCCGCGCTAATCCGCGGTTACTGTACACCAGGTTTTTTACCTTTTTTCAGTTTAACGAAATTATTTACAACTATTGACATTTCTTGTTTTTATCTACAATTCATGTTATTATTTGATAGTGAGAATCTTTAAAAATAAGTGGTTTCATAGATTTGCTGATAAAGAAGGTATAGATGACAGTGAATTGAAAGAGATTGTTAAACAGCTTGAAAGTGGGAAATGTTACGCCGATTTAGGCGGTTCTGTTTATAAAATGGAATTAGCCAGGAAAGGTGAAGGGAAGCATGGAGGTTTTCGAATATTGGTTTTTTTCAAGATTGAGGAAAGAATGATTTTTCATTATGGTTTTCCTAAATCAGATTTGGGTAATATAAGTCAAAAAGAACTGAAGATTATGAAAAGACAGGCAAAATCATTTTTTTCACAATCTGATGAGCATATTAAAAATCAATTATCAAATGGCGATATTTTTGAAATCTTTTAAGGAGAAAATTATGGATTGGAAAGGAAAATATAAAAGCGAACTTTTAATGGTTTGCCACATGGACGCTGAAGCAATGTATAAAGCAGGAGCAATATCCGACAAAGAAATGCGCAAGTATGATAAAGATTGCCTTATAAATCCAAAAGCAGAAAAAATATCCACTCCTGTTTTTACCGATGATACTTCCTCAAAAATAAAATTTGCAAATCACGCTACGGCGTAATTTTAATTAAAAATATTATATATGAGGTAGAAATCGACCACAAATTAGCCCAAGGGCATGGACCCCAAACATGGTGTACATAATCCGCGCAAATCCGCGGTTTTGGTGTACCAAGCCTATACACCAGGCTTGGGTAACAACCCTCTACTCCACCGCTCCAGGCGCTCCGGCTGTTGTCCAGTCTCTTGTGGTGCCATAAAAGTCTACCGCGGGCATGTTTTCTTGCGCCCAGGTGCCGGCGGGGATTAGGGTTTTGGTTGAGGCACTTGGCTTGAAGTCGGTTGTGTTGGTGAATGGAATTACGTTGACGATTTTGTCGGTGGGGTATACAGGGAGTGTGTCTACTATGCCGCCGATGACGCCTACGGGGTATATGTCAAAAATATTGCAGCCTTTGTTGTTAGTTGTGCCGTAATCCATTATTGTGTTGCCGGTATTGGTGCGGGAGCTGTTACCATAGAAAATATTTCCTGTTAATGTAAGTGTGCCTCCTGCGCTTTGATAAATTGCGCCGCCTATGTTAGATGTGTTTCCATAAAAGGTACAGCCTGTTATATTCAAATTTGTACCGGCATTATTAATAGCGGCGCCCCAATTATTGGAAAACATGCTTGTAATATTTGAGCTGAATATACAGGACTCTAAAGTAACGCTTCCGTTTCCTGGAGCTAATAGAAGCGCGCTGTAAACAAGGAAATCTTTAAGCCATACGCGATTTATTTTTACAATAATATTTTCTTCTATAACTAATAAAGGCGAAGTAATTGTATGCATATTTGAATGTTTGAGTATTACCCCGTTTCCTTTTATTGTAACACTTTTATCAACACGGGGAAGAGAACTCTCTATTGTTACTATAGCGTCTGCAGGTAAATCAAAAACTATAATATCATTATTTGCCATGTCTGTAATTGCCTGTCTGAAAGTTCCGGGTCCGCTGTTTTCGTTAGATGTTACGGCTATGCCGAAAACAGCCTGCAATTCTGTGTGTTCTTTAAGAGTTAATGTTAATGGATTTGAATTGCCCGATTCCAATCCGTTTATAATCCAGTGTGATAACGCATACCCGCTTTCGGATTCCGCTGTGATTGTAACGGCGCTTGAATAAAAACTGTTTTCGTTTTGCGGCGTTACGTTAACCTGCCCTCTTAAAGCGTTGTTAACCTTTGCGTCAAGGTAATACCCGCTTCCTGTTGCTTTGGCTTGTACTGCTCCTGCTGATGCGCCGTTTGTTATGGGCGCGCCGTAGAAATCAAATGAGGGGTAACCAACAGGTATTGTTGTGATAATGCCGTCCGCTTTTGAGCCGGGAAGGATTTTAAATTCGTGGTTTGTTAATATTCTGTTGGAAATAACATCGTTAGCTGCTACAGGTATTGCACCGTTATCATTCTCAATGTATTTATCAAATATATTATAACCATTGGATTTAATTGCTACCATGCTATTGAATACAGAAGGCGCTGCATCACCTGCTGTATTATCGTAAAAAATATTTCCTGTCATTGTGAGAGTAGATGTACTGGGACCTGTATGATAAATCGCCCCGCCTCTGTTATTGGCGCTGTTCCCATAAAAGGTACAGCTATATACATTCATCATTCCCTGATTTGCAATAGCGCCAGAAGCGCTATTATAAGAACCAGGAGTGCCGCCGATATTAGTATTACCGCTGAATATACAAGATTCTAAAGTGACTTGAGCTCTAGATGAGGTGGGGATGTTATAAATGACAGCTCCTCCTGAAGTAGTATTAGCTTTTATATCTTTGAACCATACGCGGCTTATTGTTCTGCGGCAGGTATCACCGTTATAAAATGTTATTAAAGAAGAAGTTAAAGTAACAGAGGAGGTAATAATTACCCCATTACCCTCTATCGTGATACTATTATTATTATTAATTTCCGGCAATGAGGATGTAAGTGTTATGATATTATCAGGCTCCTGTAAATCAATTCTTATTACAGTTCCGTCTTGCGCGCTTGTAAGAGTCTGAAAAGCCTGCCTCAGCGTTCCGGTCCCTGAGTTCGCATTTGAAGTTACGGTAATTAAATTGCCGAATACAGCCTGAATGTCTGAACTTTCTGTAAGGTTAACAGTAAGAGGGTTAGAAATACCTGAATTAACACCGTTTACAATCCAGTGTAATAGAGCGTATCCATTTTGCGGTTGGGCTGTTATTGTAATTTTTTGTGAACTTGTATAAAAACCAGACGGGCTTTGCGGAGATACGCTGACAGAACCTTTTGAGTTGTCGTTTACGCTTAAACCAAGATAATACCCGCTTCCGCTTGCTCTCTCCTGCACGGCTCCGGCTGCGGCAGGAGCCGTTATTTTATTACCGAAGAAATCATATTCGGGGTAACCTGCGGGCAGAACAGGAATAACATTGTCAATTTCTGAGCCTGCAATAATTTTCATGTCATTGGTAAATAAAAATTTTCCTGTTGGAATTGTTATATCGCTTGCTTCAATGGGTAATACGCCATTGCTAGTACGGTTATCAGTGACATTGTAGCCATTTGAAACAAATTTAACAGTACCACTGAAAACGTATATATTATTTCCCATTGGCGCGCTTGATGTGTTGGCGTAAAACAAATTACCGGTCATTGTTATAGAAGCCCATGGAGCTGAAGTTCCATTATGACTGATTGCAGCGCCCATACCATAGTTATCATAAAAAGTGCAGGCATTCAAATTTAATCTTCCCTGATTACTAATAGCGCCGTTGGCGCTGCCGCTGAATATACATGATTCTACTGTAAGAAGGCTGTTACCATCCTGCGGTCCATAATTATAATTACTAATAACTCTAGCACCTTTTAAATCCTTAAACCATATTCGGTTTATCGCTACCTGATAGCTTACGTTAGTTACATTGGCTATTTCCAATACAGGTGCGTTAAACGTAAACGAAGAAGTAATAGTAACCCCATTTCCTTCCATTACAAGGTTTTTATTAATGCCAGGTAACGGGCTTGAAAGTTCTATTACATTATCGTTTGCATGTAGATTTACGCGAATTACATCGTTGTCCTGAGAATTTGTAATTGCCTGTCTTAATGTGTTGTTTCCTGAGTCGGCGCTTGAAGTTACATTAACAAGCCTTCCGAAAACCGCCTGTATGTCTGTGGGTTCTGTAATATTTAATGTTAACGGGTTTTTATTTCCAACATTAACGCCGTTTACCTTCCATGCGCTTAAAACATTCGCGCCTGTAGGCGACGCTGTAATGTTTACATCTCCCTTGTAAAAACCGCCTGAACCTGCGCCCGATACGCTAACGCTTCCTTTTGTGTTGTCACTTGATCTTACGCTAAGATAATAACCGTCTGTGTTTGATTTACCCTGTACCGCTCCCGCGCTGGCACCCGGTATTATGCGCTCACCGTAAAAATCAAACTCAGGGTAACCTGCGGGGAGGTTAGTAATCTTGTTATGCGGCGCAGTGCCTGCGATAACTTTCATTGTGGCGGGATCTAAAAAAGGCGTTGACGTTACGGTAAATCCCGATATAGTAATATTACCGCTGCTATTAACAGGCTGTCTATCAAGATAATTGTAACCGTCTACTCCTGTGGGATTTATAGATACACCGTTATTATAGATTGAGGAAGAGCCATTTCTGTCGGTATTACCGTAAAAAATATTACCGGATAAGAAATATTGATAACCGCCCGGAATATAGATTGCTCCGCCTGTATCCGAAGCCCTGTTGTTATAAAAAGTACATCCCTTCATTTCAAAATTTGTAATAGCGACAAAAATCGCTCCTCCATTTCCTCGCAGTGTTCCCGCCATACCACCGCCAAATTCTATCGCTTCATTACCGCTGAAAATACACGATTCAAGATAAAGACTGCTTCCGCCTGCTTGAATTACTGCTCCACTAAAAGCTCCGGCTTTTATATCCTTAAACCATATACGTTTAATTTTTACTCTGTCTTGGTAGCCACCGGAAATACCTAATGCGCTTCCATCTAAAGTATTCATGGCGGTAATAATTACGCCATTACCATCTATCTCACGATTATCTCTAATATAAGTACCGCTCTTTGTATCAATAGCCGGAAGCGCAGATGTAAGAGTTATAGTTTTTACGCTGCTGTCTACAAATATTTTTGAATTAGGCCATGCCGTTAAAAGAGCTTCCCTTAACGTACCCGGACCTGAGTCTTCGCCGCTTGTTACAATTCCAACGCCGTATGAAAAATGCGCCTCCGTAAAAAGATATTCAAATACGCTTTCCATATTTTTATAAATGTGCAGTATTTCACTTAAATCCGCTTTCTTTCCGTAGCTTGGGCCCGGACCCGGGTCAAACATATATTTTTTACCTACCGTTATATCGACGCTGTAATAACCTGTTTCTAAACTAATAACATCTTTTTGTAAAAAATACCCCGCATTGGTTCCGTCTCTTATAGTAATCAGTTTTTTATCCCCTCCGCCTGAAAGCGGCGTTAGAATAATTTGAAAAAAATCAATGCCGGCATAAAGTGAGCTATCAGTAAATTTAATATCCCACGCGAAAAAGCCTTCGCCTCCTGTATCGTCTGCAGGCATAAGCGGAACGCTTTTTATCGTTGTCTGCCCCGCGCTTATAACAATGCCGTTAAGGTTTCCCTTAGCCGCGGGATAACTTTTATGATCATCCATGTACGCCGTTACGCGCAAATCCCATGTGCCTGCGTTAATCGGAATTAACGCGGAAAGATTCGCTCTTTTTCTGTCTACGCTTAATACAGGGCTTTCATATTCGCCTTCTGCAAAAAAATCAAGGGTATACAACACAAAAACATAGCTCTTTGGCATGATGGTTCTTTCTTCTTCATCATTGGAAAAAGAAAAATAACCCTGAGCGGGATTTTTATTTAATTCCTGAGGCAGAAACAAATCGCCGCAGGAAATCAATAAAAACAGCGAAAATAATAATATAAAACCTATGGTTAATTTTCTTTTCATTTTATCCTCCCTCCTAGAGCCTTACTTCAAATTGGATTGTCGTACTGTAAGGTACGCCGTTCTTTACAACTTCCAAAGTTAAAAAATATAGCCCGGCGCTGTTATAGGCATTATTGGACGAATCCAGAGTAAAAGAGCTGCCGCTAACTCTTACGGGCGCTTTTGTTAAAAACCATACTATGCTTGAATACTGCTGTGGATCTGTTACGCTAAGATTGGCTGTTTTAGCGCCTCCCGACAAATATATTACAGGTCCGTTAATCACAGGCGCATGATCGATTATCTCGAACGTTATGTCAAATACTTCCTGCCTGCCGACATTAACAGTAAATATATCGCTCTTGCCCATGTATGTTACAACCAGATTCTGATTTCCCAAAACGGCTGAGTTAAACCCTGTTACGCTGACCCGATCGTAACCCAGAATCTCCCATGAGCCATCGTTATAATACGCTTTTACTTCTAAACCTGCGGTGTCATAAATTGTATAGTTAACGCCTAATACAAACTGCGTTTTATCAGGCAGTCTTATAACTTCGATTCTTTCGATGCTTCTAATAACATCTATTGTAAAGGAAACATAATTTACGGCATTTATGATTGTCAAAGTTTTAACGCCCACAGTAGAAGTGTCAAAACCGGAAATGTTGGAACTCGTAACTATTAACTGCTCTTTAAAAGTGACGCTTCCTCCTGCGTAGGTTGCCTCAACTTCAAGACCTGCAAGGGATAGAGCTTCTCCAACAGTGTAATCCCTTTTATAAGGAAATCTTGTAATGCTAAGGTTTGTAATCTCCGTTACGGTGACAATAAACGTCTCGCTTATGCCTCCGATTGTTACGGTAAGGGTTTTATTTCCCGCGGAAGCAGAACTGAATCCCGTTACAGCGGAAAGCGGAACCGAAAATTGTCCTGTTTCGCCGTCGGTATAAACGGCTGTCGCTGTAAGCCCTGTAATATCGAAAGTTTCGCCGATTTTATATATTGTTTTTTCGGGGTTCGACAGCACAATGGAATTAATATTTAAAACTGTTATATTAAACTTTGTCTGTATGCCCCTGTACATTACAGTAAGCTCCTTTACCCCGGAAGACAAGGAGTTAAAACCTGAAACGTTAGACGCGCTTATCGCAAGATGATCAAGATCGCCTGTTATTCGAATATCTTCGTAGGTGTACGACGCGCTTACTATAATGCCTGTTATATCCAAAACTTCCCCGATTTTATAATTAATTTTATTGGGAAGCCTTGTAACTTCGATTTCGGATAAAACGGCTATTGTAACTTCAAATTCCGCCGCCGCGGCTCCGTAATTTACGGTAAGGGGTATTACCCCTGCCCTGTTTGTGAAAAATCCGGTTATGTATGAAGGTATAATCGTTACGATTTCAGCTTCGCCGTTGGTTAAAACAGCCTCTACTACTATGCCTGAGATGTCCAGAGTGTCGCCTGTTTTATAAATTAATTTATCAGGAGGGTTTATTATACTGATGCTTCTTACGCCGATAACATTAACCGTAAAAGAAGAGGCAGCTCCTCCGTAGGAAACTTCTATCGTTTTATCTCCGGGAGTATAGTTATCAAAACCTGTTACAGTCAGGCTGTTATTTGCAATTATTTCGCTTCCTCCCTCAGTATAGAACGCTTCAACGACAAGTCCTTCCAAAGAAAGATTTTCTCCGATTCTGTATTCATTTTTATTGGGTAATTGTAAAATACTGATGCTGCCGACTCCGGTGATAACTACGCTGAATTCGGCGTATATTCCTCCGTAAACAATGGTTACAGTTACGCTTCCCGGTCTGCTTGAATCAAAACCGGAAATATAATTTTCGATGCCGGCAATAATATCGCCTGTTATCAATTGCGCGCCGTCAAAATAATTTGCGCTTACTATAAGCCCTGTAACGTCCAAAGGCTCATTTCTGTTGTACTGGATTTTATCGGGCATTTGTGTAACCGCGATTTCCGTAACTTGCACTACCAAAACGCTGAACTGCGCGCTTACGCTGCCGTATGTAATGGTTAATATTTTATCCCCCGGGTATTCACTGTCAAAACCTGTAATGTTGTCTTCTGTTATGTGAACAGCAGCAGTTACGTTATCGCTGTAGACTACGTTAACGGCAAGTCCTCTTATGTCAAATTCATCTCCTAAAAAATAAAACGCCTTATCGGGCATTGACGTAACCTGTATACCTGTAATCACGGAGTTTAAACCCGGCATTACGGTTACAGAACAATCGGTGCTTTCTCCGCTTTCCAGAGAGACAGTAATTGTAACTCTTCCCGCGGTAAGCGCTGTAACCACTCCATTGGTAACAGAGGCAACAGTTTCATCGCTGCTTGTCCA
>Ga0209755_10005887_pt1 | contig 13750 bp, 12 predicted proteins | sample TergutCo191P1_FD_187301 | JGI IMG/M metagenome (GOLD analysis project Ga0209755, IMG submission 187301) | Cornitermes sp. P1 segment gut microbial communities from Petit-Saut dam, French Guiana - Co191P1 (SPAdes) (version 2) | ecosystem: Host-associated > Arthropoda: Insects > Digestive system... | reverse complement strand
TGCGCAGACGGGTCAGCTCCTCGTCCCGGGGCCGTCCGTGCCCAGGGAACGTGCGGCGGCCGGTTTCGGCGGACTCACTCGCTTCCTGCATCCACCGCCGCAGCATGCTCTCGTTGACGCCTAGATCCAACGCCACATGGCTTACCGGTTTCTCGCGTTTCCCGGCCAGCGCAACCGCCTCGGCTTTGAATTCCGCCGTGTACTTTCGGCGGTCTGTGCCTTGCTTCTTCATCTTTTCCTCTCCTTCACTGTTTACCATTCGCTTATCTTTCCGTCTACAGAAGTGGGTTAAGGCCACAATAACCTTTTTCGCATAACGAGTTTTAGGGCACACAAGGGAAACGTGCATTTTGAAACGGAGATGTTCGTGAACCGCAAATATGAAAGGACGTTCACCCCGGCAAGGAATTTCTTCATGCCGACATGCAGGGAGGCCGCCGAAAACATACAGGATTTGTTCAACGAAAATTTTAATAAATTGGCAAACAATCACTAAGGAGACAGACATGTGTCATGAAAACGATGACTTTGAAGTAAAAGGCGAGGCCGGCGCAAACGGCGAAGGCGATATTTCCCTTGCGGAACAGGAATTCATAGCCTACTGCGAGGCAAACGAGCTTGACTGCAACGAAGAGGGGATGGATGATGAAAGCCGCAAAGATTTTGCAAAAATCAAGAAACGGTTTGTCAGGGCCATTACCGAAAAGCGGCTTGTGGTGAACGGGTGCAAAATCGAATACACCGTTTCCGATAAGTCCGTTGGGATGGCGGGACAGAAGATCACCATTGGCCGACCCACGGGGCGTACCATGTTGGCTATGAATGGGTATAAGGACAGCCAGCAGCCCAGTAAACTTTTGGCATACATGGCGGCACTGTGCAATATGTCGAAAACCGAAATTCACAAAATTTCGGGTCTGGACATAAAGGATCATCAGATCATTCAGGATGTGGCCATACTTTTTTTGACCGCATAGTTTCCGACGTGGCGGTCGGAGGCTCGCGACAAAGGAAGCTGGGCTTGGAGTGGGTATCATATCAGTTGAGACAGATTTACGCCGATTATAACCTTGGTATCCCGATGCGGGAAATCAGCATAGAGGAAATCCGTTTTTTCTATGTACCGATGATCGACAGCCTGTGTAAAATCCAGAGGGCTTCAAAAAATGGCAAGTAGATACAGCATAGAAGGTATTTTCTCGCTAATCGACAAGGTAACCAAGCCGCTTAACCAAATAGAAAAAAAATCAAACGCCGTATCAAGACGAATTCAAAGGGATTTTGTCGCCGCCCAGCGAAGGGTGGATAATCTTGGGAAGGCCATCGGCAAATGGAGCAAACGGGCAGCTCTGGCCGCCACCGCCGCCGCCACTGCCTGGGTAGGGATCGGTGTAAGAAACGCAATAAAACTGGCCGATACAATGGCGATCATTGGCAGTAATGCTAACATTACAGGCCCACCGTTGGAACGATTGCAAAGCAGACTAACGGACGTTGCCAACCAAGCCGGGGTTGCGGTAAACGAGCTTGCGGGTATCGCAAACACGGCAATCGGCCTGGGCGTAGCGTCCAATGCCGCTGCGGACTTTGCTGGCGTGGTTGCCAAAACCTCAAGGGTAACCGGCGCGGCAAACGATACGGTCGTTGCAGGTATTACCAACGTGCTTGCAGCTTACGGCAAAAGTGCCGATGAAGGAAACCGCATCGCAGGCATAATGGTCAGCGCGAACAGGCTCGGCAGGACATCGTTCAGGGAACTTACATATTCAATGAGATATGCCATACCTACAGCGGCTTCGTTCGGCGTACAGGCGGAGGAAGTGTTTGCGGCGGTAACGGCGTTGACCGCCGGCGGCGAGACAACTAGGGAATCGATGCAGGCCATGGGCAAGGCGTTAAACGCCATAAGAACCCCCAGCGCAAACGCCGCCGCCCTTGCCCAGCATCTTGGCATCAATTTTTCGGAGGCCGCACTGCAAAGCAAGGGCTTTGCCGGCGTCATGGACGAAGTTCGGCGCAAAACGGGCGGCGATATGCGTGCCATGGAAATGCTGTTCGGGAACGAAAGGACGGCACGGGCGATGAGCCTCCTCGCCAGTAGCGGCGCAACGGCGTTCAACGAGGCCCTTGCCGAAATGTCCAAGGCCACGGAAACCGTGTCCACGGAATTTGCCAGGGTAACCGACACGCCGGCACAGCGTTGGCAAAAGGCGATAAACAGAATTCAAAACTCCGGGGTGCGACTTGGCACCGCATTGTTACCTCTGGCGGAACGAATAATAGCGAAATTCAGCGACATGGCCGACAGGCTGGCGGGCGTTGACTTTAGCCGGTTTACCGCGGAGGTAAACCTGGTTTTTGGTGCTGTCGAACGACTGGGAGGAAAGATAGCCAGGGTTATAGGGTTTGCATGGAGGTTCAGAAACGTAATAATCGCAGTCGTCGGGACAATAGGCTTGTACCACGGAGCACTCATGGGGCTTGCCGTGGCAACGTCCGTCCTTACGAGGGTAAAGGCCGCACTTAGGGCGATAACGGCAGTGGTAACAGGCGCAAAAATGGCATACGCCATTGTAATACGTAAAAACGTTGACGCACAGACGGCATTGACATCCGCTACAAAGGAAACAGGCATTGCCACAAAAATATGGTCGGCAATAATGACGAAAACAATGAAGATAAAGAAAGCATTTGCGGGACTCACGACAAAGCAGAAGGTTGCGCTTGTATTGAAGACGGCAGTGCTGGGACGGTGGAAATTGGCACAACGGGCGGCAACAAAAGCACAACTGCTTTTAAATGCCGCACTCAAGGCCAATCCCATCGGGTTCGTTATCGGATTAGCGGCCATACTCGTAAAACTTGTCAAGCTTCTTGCCAGAAACTGGAACAGGCTTACAGAGGCGATAAGGAACAATACGAGCAAAGTTTTTGGGCTTATCACTGTTTTTGCCGGCCCATTCGGAATAGTCATATCAATGGTGAAAGAGCTGCTGACCAACTGGCACCGTGTGATAGACGCTTTTCAGGACGGCGGTATCCTTGGTGCCATCAGGCAAATAGCCAAGACGCTGTTGTCGGGAATTCTGGCTCCCATCCAAGGGCTGCTTGAACTTGTATCGAACCTACCAGGGCTAGGGCACCTTGCCGGAATTGGGGCGGATAAAATAGCGGGGCTAAGAAATTCCCTGCTCGGCGAAGGCTCGGACATTACGGCAAACACAAGGCAAAACAGGCGAAGGGAAGCGTTGGCGGCAACGATGGCACCACGGGTGGATTATGACCTTTCCGCATACGAAAGGGCACTTAACGCAATCGAGATGCCAAGCCTAGAATTCCCGGAAGTAGATATCCCCGATTTTACCATGCCGGATCTAACAAGACAAAATATTCGCGGCGTTGTCGATATTTCCGGTGGCGCAAGTGCGACAAACATTCCAAACTTTAGCAGGGGTAGTACCCCCGGAACGTTCACACAAAACCTGCCGGCCGCACCTGCCGTATCAGTACAGGAAGCAATCCGTACCGCCGCATATAAAATCAACAACACCTTATCAAATATATTGGCCGCAACCAGAGCGATAAACACAACGGCCTCACCTATCCCCCAACAGGTCGAAATCGTTACCGCTACCACGACAAACGGAATCGACAATACCCTAAAAGAAATACTTGCGGTAAACACCGCCATCAAAACAACAACACTTGCGCTTGCGGCATTACCGCAACAGGCCATTAACACCGGAAGAACGGAACGGGAATGCGCCGAAAATGACAATCCGCGAAATATTCCCCCCGTCACTCGCGAGGAGCGTATCACACATGCGATACAAGAACACAGGGAAACCCTATCAATCGAAGTGGCCGCCGCACAGGGAACACAGGCACGAATTGTCCGCACCCCTAAATCCCCAAACATCCAACTTGTACACTCCGGGGGTAACGCATAATGGCACAGATAAAAGACGCAAGATACACCTCCCCCGGCGGAAACGAATACACCTTTGCCTTCGGGAACGTAAGCAGGACAACGGAACTAAAAACCGGCGTGTTTACTTACCCTATGTTGGACGGTGCGACCGTCCAACACCAAGGGCGAGGGGCTATGACGTTTCCGCTGGCATGTATATTTCACGGTGCGGATTGCATGGAAGCGGCCACCGCTTTCGAGGAGGCCCTATACGAGCGCGGCGTCGGGGAATTGCAGCACCCTATCTACGGGACACATAGGGTAAAACCAACCGGCAACATCGTAAGGGAAGACCCACTGGTAACCGGGATGAACCGGTCAATAGTGACAATAACATTCACGCAACACTTGGACGAAGATGACGAACTTGAATTAAACGAAGTGGCCGCAAACGCGATAGATGAAAACCACGATCTTTTTGAAAACGCCGCCGCCACCGATTTTGCCGAGGCATTGGCATCGGTGGAAACCGTAGGTGAGCAGCTTGCGGTAGTGGCCGCACTGGAAACGCAGGCACAATCTATCATCGATAATATGGAACCGCTGGCAATGTCCGACCGGCGGTCATTTGCGGATTGGCTTGCATCGGCAAACGAATTAAAGGACTCAATAAGGCGGCTATATGACCGTGGAATAAGCGCGGCCAGAAGGGTAGAAGCTACATATGTTCGTGCGCTTAATATCGCACGGCTTACCTTACGGCTAATGAGACTGCCATCCAGATTGGCGGTAACACTGTCGTCAAAAATACAGGGATATGCCGCGCTTACCGCGGTATTGATAAATCAGTTCCGTAACGATCCGTTCGACGTCGCAAAAACACGAAACGCTTTCGCGGCGGCGATGCTCGGTCTGTCGGGCGCGGTGGCGACAATCGCCTCCGGCGCGGCAATCAGCACGGCGCAGGCGGCGGCAACATCGGGTACCGGATCATCATCCGATCCCAGGGCATCGTCAAGACCCGGGGCAGCGCAAGACGCGGGAGGAGGCGCAACGGCACGGGCATCCGCCGGCGGAGCGTCCGCCATAAGCGATGACGGCACCGCAGGTACAAGCCAAAACCCCGGCACCGCCTCCCGCGAGGAGGCCGTGGAAACGGCGGCGAGGATCATCGACATGCTGGAAACCGTGACCGCCTTCAGCGATGCCAGGATAGCCCAGAATATCTTTGTTGACGCAAATTCCGTCAGTTACATAAACCTGAAAACGCTTGTCATACAAAGCGCGAAACTGATTAAAAACGCTTCCTTTGCGCTCCCGATGCAAAGGATTTTCACGCTGGACAGGGACAGGCAGGTTATCGAGCTATGCGCCGAACTTTACGGCACGGTAGATTTTGTTGACGGTTTTATCATATCGAACAATTTCAGCATCGACGAAATCGAGCTTCTGCCAATGGGAACAAAGGTGATGCATTATGTCCAGGGTACATAGAGTAGGCCCGGGGGATACCCTGGGGTCGATAGCCATACGCTATCTAGGGTCAAGCGCGAAGTGGGGAAAAATAACAAACGCAAACCCGCAACTGGCAAACAGGCGAACGGCGGCGGACGGCTCCCCCATCATCCATGTCGGCGACACGCTTATCATTCCCGAAAACCAGACCGCACGACCTACCGGCATACATACGGAAACCGTTTCGCTAACGGACAGTGAACAGGATATCGCCATAAAAATCGACGGAAAAAAATTTGTCGGTTTTACCGGCTATGAACTGACACTTTCCTATGATTCCTTTGATACAATCAGCGTATCCGCACCATATACCAACGCAATGGCGGAACTACGGGATGCCATAACGCCGTTTGCGTTTAAGCCCTGCGAGATTTATTATAACGACGAGCTGATATTCAAGGGTTGCCTGTTGACCCCGGACCCGGAATTAACCGGCAACACGGGGGAGATAACATTACAGGCATACCCACATTGCGGCATCCTTAACGACTGTACTGTACCCCCGACAAAGTACCCCCTGCAGGTCATGGGAATAAACATGCGCGGCATAGCGGATGCCGCCTGCGAGCCTTACAATATCCCCGTTATAATTGATGGCGATATAGGCCCCGATTTTACCGAGGTGAGCATAGAGCCGAACGAAAGGATAATGAGCTTTCTAACCAAACTGGCAAAACAAAGAAACCTTCTTATCAGCAACACAAGGAACGGGGAATTATTGATTTTCACGGCAAGGCAGGAAAGAGCGTTCGAGACATTTGCCGAGGGAAGCAAGCCCATAATATCATTGAAAGCAAAGTTTTCCGCACAGGGTTTCTTTTCGCATGTCACGGGGTTTTGCAAGACAGGCGAGGACTACCCTTCAAAGTCGTACACACTGGAAAACGGATATTTAATCAACAAGGGTATCATGCGCCATCATTCCATCATGGTTGACGATGCCGAAACCCTGGACGAATTACAGAAAGGCGTGGAGGCATACGCCGGCAGGATGTTCGCGGACTGCGTGTCATACGAGCTTGTGTGCGACACGCACCACAATTCAAGCGGCAGCCGCTTCCAAAAGGGCATGACCGTATGCGTACATGCCCCAAGCGCGATGATAACAAGAGAAACAAACTTTATAGCTCGTTCTGTAAAGTTTACCAGAACCACCGACGGCAGGCAAACGGCGTTTGACCTTGTACTCCCCGGCTCTTACACCGGAACGATACCGGAGGTGTTCCCGTGGGAATAATCGCCAGATGCGTTAAATACGCCGCCGAAAAACTGGTAACCCTTACCGGGGAAACAGTAAGGGATTTCAACGTAAATACCTTACTGTACACCCCCGCCGGCGATGATTCCATACCGCTACCGGATGAACGGCTGCTATTGGTTAAAGTAGACGGCGCGGGAAAGTATGTAACAGCCGGGGTATTGACCCCTTCGCAGGGGGCAAAGCCCGGGGAAAAAATACTGTTTGCAAGGGACGGGGACGGCAACGTCGTAAGCAAACTGTCGTTCCTGAAGGACGGCACCGTAAGGTTGGAGGCGGAAAAGGATTTCATCAAAAAAATAAAGGGTGAGGCCAAAACGGACATAGACAAGGATTTAACGGTCACGGTCAAAGGCGACATAACCATTACCGGCAACGGCAACACCGACCATGAGACCACGGGCGATTTTACCGTCGAAGGCGCAACGGTAAAAATAACGGGCAAGACGGAAATAGTTATGGAAACGATAGGTGCGGCGACATGGTGTCCAAACGGGATGACAAATTGCGCCCTTACAGGAGGGCCGCATGGCGGCCCCGCAATGGGCATAACGGGTCTAAAGGGGGGATGACATGGCCATGAATCCACGGGCCATGTGCAAGGCCATTCAGGACAGATTCGAAAATATCACCGATTCTATCAACTGGGAAGATGGCGGGCGTCCATCCAATACGGCATACATAGACGCATTCGACGAAGGACTTACGGAATACGTTATAGAAAACATGGAAGTGGAATATGGATGGTCGGCACAACTGCCTCCCCCCGCATCAAGCCCCGATACGGTGCAATCGTTTGTTTCCGGTCTGTCAATTGCCAACAGAAGAATCGGTCAACCGCAGAGCGTAAACGTATGGGGCGACTTAATAAGGGCCTGTTTTGCGGGGGCGGTTATACAACACCCCGCCAATTTTATCATACCCCCCGGAAGCCTCCTGACCGTTGCGCCGCTGATAATAGCCCCACGTCCAGGCGGTTACCCGGAACCGCTGTCAAATATCTGTGAAACTATTTACACATGGCTCCTGGGGTGCGTTAATCCCGCACCCCTGACGGGAAACAACGGCCCATTTGTCGGCGCGACTACAGGGATGGTGATCAGATGAGCTTGCAGACATTCGAGGGCGACCTCCTGCTACACGATACACCGGACGGCGGCGACATCCGCATTGAAAAAGGTTTGATGGTAAACGATCAGACATTCGGCACCGCGGTTTACCTGTCTCTTTTCGGCGGCAACAAAGACGATAACGGCAGGGTTGAAAATCGCAGAACGTGGTGGGGCAACACGCTTCGCGGGGTAAACGAAAACAAGCGTCTGGTATCACGTTTTCAGGCAATCATTTTCGGCCTGCCAATGACGACAAGAAACATCCTGGACGCGGAGGAAGCGGCAAGGATTGACCTAGGCTGGATAATATCCGACAAAATAGCCGATGAAATATTAGCGAACGGCAGGGCCGTTTCCCGAAATCGTTTCAGCCTTACGATACAGGTTAACGCCGGCGGAAAAACCATTTACAGTAACGCCTTCGCTGTTTTCTGGAGGTCGGTCAATGCGGTTTGAAAACAAAACAATCGAAGAGATTAGGGACTTGATTATAAATGCCATTGGCAATAATTTTAATGTCGCTTTTCGCCTCCTTCCCAAGTCATTTTTATTTACAATCGCAACGGTACTTGCAGGGGTATTTGTCACATGCCACAAACAAATTGCATGGGTATTTTTACAATTATTCCCCGAAAGTGCATATTGGCGAACGGTGACAACCCTAGGCATACCGATAAGACCGTTGGTAAAATGGGGTGTGCTAATCGGGGTGGGGGAACCAAGGCTTGGCACCCAGTGGCGTGGGCAGATTATCGTAAATGTTGCAAGCACCGGAACCACGTTAATATCGGGGACGCAATTAAGAAGCGACATTACGGGCCGTGTGTATATCACGGAGGATTCCGTTCCTCTGGAAAACGATACCGCGCAGGTTCCCGTCGTTTGTGCGGAAATAGGCCCCATCGGAAACCTTGAGAAAGACGATACGCTGGATTTTGTTACCCCCCTCGGCAACGTCCAAAGGACGGCAACCGTGGAAGCTGTGACGGCCTACGGGCTGGACGGCGAAACGGAAACGGAGTACCGGGAGCGCGCCATCCGGCGTTTCCGTTCCCCACCTCTAGGCGGCGCATTATCCGATTATCAGATATGGGCATCCGATGTGCCGGGCGTTATAGGCGCATATCCATACAGCGACCCAAACTCGGCGGCGGGTGTGCTGGTCTTTGTCGCCGGGGCCATGGCGCAGTTTCCGCGCCGTATCCCGACCCCCGACCTTTTACGGCAGGTCGGCGATGCCTGTACGTTCGACCCCGTTACGGGAAGGGCAGACCGTAAGCCGATAACGGCGGTACTCGACCCCGCCTTTGACGGAACCTATAGGAACATCCGCCCCATATCGGTTGTTACATACACCGTGCGTATCAACGGGGTGACGGGGACACCGACGACCGATTTTGTGAATGCCGTCAGACCGGCAATAGAAAATTATTTCCTTGGCAGGGAGCCTTACATACGCGGCCTATCGGACGACAACAACAGGCTCGACACGATATCCAGAAACAACGTTACCAGCGTGGTAGATCAAATATCCGTATCACTGCGTGCGGAGTTTGATAACGTTACATTAGAGCGCAACGGAACGCAGATCGCAAACGAAACACTGGGCATGGGCGAGCTTGCGGAACTGTCGCGACTGTCCGTCAACGGGGTAATCGTATGAGCGGAAAATATTTCGAAGCGATTAAACAATTATTTCCACGTTCGAGAGCCTTTGAACTGTTTGCCGATAATTCAAAGAGAAAGCTTTTCAAAGGGCTTTCCAAGCTTCCGGGGGACATCCGCAAGGAGGCGGAACTGGCGTACCTTGATTTATTCCCGGAAACGACACGCTTCCCCGATAAGTGGGAGCGTGTTTTCGCGCTTCTTTTCACCGAGGCCGAGAAGGTAAAACGCAGGGACATACTGGATTCCATGTGGAAGATGTTCGCGGGGGACCAGTCCACATCGTTCCTGGAGTCCCTGCTCCAACGCATAGACCCTGGCATAAGTGTCGTGGAAAACATACCCGTCAGCAACCCACGTCACGCCGGCATCCTGTACATGTCCGTGTGTGGGCATCGTACCATGGCGTGCGGACACCGCAGGGCCGTGTGCGGGTTCAAACTGGACTCCGTAAATTTTGTCCCCACCATTATCAAAAACGATGCAACCACGGAATACAGCATACCCCCGGATACCGCCCATTGGGAGAACTGTTTCTTTGTCTGCGATTTCGTGCTGCGCAACCAGCGGCGGGACATACTGTATGTGCAACCCCTGAAGCTGGACGCGGTATGGAAAAACTATGTCGAGTATATAATCCTGAAAGTAAAGCCCGCACACACGACGGCCATCGTGTTCATCGAATGGCGAGAAGGAGAAAACCCATGATACGAATTGACGAACGATACACCGACTTCCGGGACGACACCGATCCGAATTATCCCGGAGGGAAGGCCGTCAATGCCCCGACGCCGGAGAGCGTCGAGGGTACACCGTTTTTGGCAGAGTGGATGAACTGCACCAATGGATTTCGTCAGGCACTTATGCGGAGGGTCTTTGGAACCCTTGACGGTATCAGCGGAAAACCGGACAACGCCAACGAATCGGATACCCTTGACGCGATAGAAAAATTAATAGGCGAATACCTGGACAACATGGCCTTGCAGTTCATCTCCATGGATACGATTCGGGATATCATAGACACCCATCATGGGATTGAGAGAACCAGGGAAATCCTGCGCATCGCCCACAAGAGACTGGCAGACCACGGACATGTGGCAACGTTTGCAAACCTCAATGAAGGGATTCGTGGACGCCTTAATATACCGGGAATAGCCAGGAGCGACCAATTTCTACAAATAATCCCCAACAATAATTTTACGACTGGTCGAATATATGCATTCAGCCACCATGGAAGAGTTGTTGCGCTCCAATATGATATAACTGCGGAAAGGCCGACTACATCCCGTGCAACATTCTTGTTTAGGACGGAGGCCATAACGATGCTGGCGGACAGCTTCGGTCTGACCATGGGCCGGCCATTGCCCCATGTCGAACCGTTCACCGAGGGTACCAGGCTTGTAAACAAACGGGGCGACATGATAAACGTGCTGCATTTCCCCGGCAAGGGACGCAGTATATTTTCGGACATACTGCAGCCCATGTCATACCTGATAGACGACCTGAGACTTCCGGACGATATCACCGTTGTAACCTTCACCGACTCGAAAAGGCGCGAGGCCCGCTCCCCGCTGACGCGGCAACTGACCAGGTCGGGAGTGCCGTTCGTCAACGCCGGATTGTTTTTCGACAGGCGCAGGGACGGCGAATGGCGAAACTGGTTCAAGATAAAGTTCCTGCCCGACGTGCTTTCCGACGTCGGCACCAGGTACGTGCTCATACTCGACGCTGACGACGTGGCGGTACAGACGTTCGACGGGATGCTCGAAAACTTCCGGGTCTACGGGGTGCCCGTGCTGTTCGGAGCTTCCAAGGCAAGGTACCCCGACCTTGCCATCGACACGGTGCGCGACAGGGATTCCATGGGCGAATACAGATACCTTAACGCAGGCACGTGTATAGGGGAAACCGACAGGATCCTGGACTTCTACACGAGATGTCGTGACCTTTACGACGAGGGGGAGGCAATCGCCTTAAACTCCGAGCAGCACATAGTGCGCGAGGCGTTCAACGACTGCCAGGACTGGGTGGCGTTCGACTACAGATCCATCGTGTTCCAGACATTCGGGGTCTCGAAAAACGGCATGACGAAGGTGGAATTAGACGAGGACAGCAACGTTATGAGGATTACGTAAGCGACCGGGTCAACGCCGCCGCCGGCCGGAACGTGCCGCGGGGGATTGGAAAACACGCGACTCCGGCGTTGCCGGATGCCCCGCAAGGGGCCATAAAAAACGGGCAGAAACCCGGCAATACCACTGCCTGGCAGGTGCCGAGACACCTTCAGGGTAACCCTGATCCCACCCGTACCCGTGCGCGCCGGGTAGGATCATTATCGGCAACCCCACGCCCCAAGGTCAAGTCCGTAAATCCTGGAGGGTATTCTCATGGGCATGAGAACGCCGCTTTCATATTACGGAGGCAAGCAGCAGCTTGCCGCTCGAATCCTGGGCATGATCCCGAAACACGAGATCTATTGCGAGCCGTTCTGCGGAGGGGGAGCGGTATTTTTCGCCAAGGAACCGTCCGGGGTCGAGATCATCAACGATGCCAACGGCGAGGTCATCAACTTCTACGAGGTGCTGAAACGGGACTTCCCGGCCCTGGAAAGGGAAATCGAAATCAGCCTGCACAGCCGCAGGCAGCACCGCCGGGCAAGGGTGATCTACGAAAACCCGGACATGTTCGACAGGGTAAAACGGGCCTGGGCAGTGTGGATGCTGGCCAACGGCTCCTTTGGCTGCATTATGGACGGCGGTTTCGGATACGACAGGACGGGCAACACCAGCAAGAAACTGCGCAACAAAAGGACGGGCTTCACCGCCGATTACGCAATCCGTCTGCAGGAGGTGCAGATCGAGTGCTGCGATGCCCTGCGGATCATCGGGAGCCGCGACACGCCGGGGACTTTTTTCTACCTTGACCCTCCCTACGTGGGCACGGATCAAGGCCACTATGACGGCTACACCCAGATGGACTTCGATGCGCTTCTCGAAAAGCTGGAGGGCATTCAAGGGAAGTTCCTGCTGAGTTCCTTCCGCAACGAAAACCTGGCGGGGTTTGCCGAAAGGAACGGCTGGCATACCGTGGAGGTTCGTTTGCCCTCGCCCATGACCCAAGGCCGGAACCGCCCTTCCAGGGGCAAAATGGAGGTTTTGACTACCAACTACCAGGTAGGTGCGGGGGATCTGCTGCTTTTTTGATGCCGGGATTGTATGAAGGCTGGATTATACCGGCCTTGGATATAATTCGGCTTTTGGTTTTGCGGCGGCCTACACCGTAATAGAAGTTGAAAAGCGTCGTCTCGATATAAACCTTCGGTGTTTTCATACGATATGGGGTATGTTGTCACGCAATTCGACCGCCTTGACAAGCCGGCATCACGGCCTGCACCTTTGGCAGGCCCTGTGTCCGGCTCGTATGGCATCCTCACGGGTGGGAAAATAAACACGGTTCTGGGGGTTTGGCAAAGAGTTGCACGTAAGCGTGTGGAATATCTGCGAGTTCCTGTTTCCCACGAACCGGCTTTGGACGGCCACGGCGGTGTAGGTGTATGCCAACTGCCTGAACAACGCCTCGTTTCTTACGTTGCCGACTATCATGACCCTGGCATGGCCGCTCGAAAGCAGCAGGGCATTCAGTTGGTGCCGGCGTATCTGGTTTGCGTCTTGCGTGTTTGTGGGCTGCCTTAGCCATACGTACCGGCGCAGCCTGCCATGTGCGTCCCTATCCCGTCCGTCCGCTTCGAGCCATACGGTCAAGCCCTCTACCCTTTCCCTCACGAATCGGGTTGCCTCGCCTGCGCCCGGCTCGCCGGTCTCCGGGGTATCCACCCCTATAAGCCTTACGATCTCGCCGCCGGCCAGTTCGATTGTGTCGCCGTCAATGACACGCAGGACGGTCGCCTGGGTTAAGCCGGATTGGGTCTGCTGGGGAAATGCCGCCGCAACCAAAAACACCGACAGAACGGCACCGATGGCGGTTTTTTTCATATGTAGCCTCCTTCATTATGTCCATGGTAGCACATAATTCCGAGGCATGGTCAATCAATGTCGAATAAAAAAAGCCACAGGTAAAATTGTACCATTGACCAAGCCGCCATTCCATGTCATATTTAAGGCAGAGGTATAAAAATGACTGGCTGGGATTTTTTGGACAGATTAACAAGCAGCTTCCCCCCAATAGTGATGGCACTGATACTTGTCGCCGTATTAGTGGCCGTGGTCATTTTTATCATCGGTTTCAGCAGGCACGGACACAGTTTCCTAAAATACGGCTTCAAGCAGATGG
>Ga0209755_10005886_pt1 | contig 13753 bp, 15 predicted proteins | sample TergutCo191P1_FD_187301 | JGI IMG/M metagenome (GOLD analysis project Ga0209755, IMG submission 187301) | Cornitermes sp. P1 segment gut microbial communities from Petit-Saut dam, French Guiana - Co191P1 (SPAdes) (version 2) | ecosystem: Host-associated > Arthropoda: Insects > Digestive system... | reverse complement strand
TTGAAGTTATAGGCACAAACACGTCTACAAACCAAGCATTGATAAATAGCGCGGCTCTCGAAAGAATGGGAATCAGCATCCAGGATGCAGCCCTGAGCCTCTCAAGCGAAACTGTTCCGGGTTATGCGATTATACGAAATTTTATAGATGGCGAAAAATGTAATGTGAGAGCTGAGGTTCGAAAGACATTGCGGGAAACAAGAGATGACTTATATGAAGGAGGTATCCTTACTAATAGTGATGACCTAGACGGCTTGTCGGTTGTGGATCTAGAGCTTGTAATTAAACACTGGAGGCGGCAGCAGGAATGAGAAAATCAAAAAAGCTGGTTATTGTTGTTTGTGTGATTTTTGTTGTGGTAGGCATTGCAATCGGTGCTGTTATGCTAAACTCACGTATTGCACACCAAAGAGAACTTGAGCGAGAATGGCAGGAACAAAGGGAGCTTGCTTCGACATATATTCGGTTAAACTATTCCTTTAAGATGGGCGCTGACCCGGAAGCGAGAAGGCGTCCGAGCAGCGAAAAAATGTATGAAATGCACGGAATATATAAGTCGTTTATAAAAGTTGATCCAGAAAAAAATCAATGGGGGATAGATGTGGATCGATACCTCTTTTTACGATTTTACGAGAACGAAACAGGCATATACCTTGCGTACGAAACTGTAATCGAATATTTTTCGGCGGAGTTTGAATCTGACGGCTCTCTGAGGTTATATAATAATGGGAAGCATCCTGAGATAGAAGCGTTTGTGACATGGATGTGGGAAGGCAGGCGCAGAGATGAAGCGGACGAGTTTATATTGCGGTTAGAAAATATTTATTCTGATTATACCCTTGACCTTGACAATAGAGGGCACTTCAAGCGCCAAATATTTTACCAACTTTCCCCTCAGATGCTTGACGCGCTGGCACGCGCTGATGCAGACCCGGATTATGTACTGGATTTAACAAGTTTGCAGCAGGCGGGGTATTGACTTGCGCTAACTTCCTTTGCACGAGTTGCCTAATCCCCAAAAAGTTTGCACGAGAAGCTACGAGGAATAATGTCTATGTATGGTGAGCCAGACAACTTGTCGGTTGCGGATTTAGAACTTGTGATTGAACACTGGAGGCGGCAGCAGGGATGAAAAAATCAAAAAAGCCGGTTATTGTTGTTTGTGTGATTATTGTTGTGGTAGGCATTGCATCCGGTGCTGTTATGCTAAACTCGTATATTGTACGGCAAAGAGAGTTTGAGCGAGAATGGCAGGAACAAAGGGAGCTTGCTTCGACATATATTCGGCTAAATTATTCCTTTAAGATGGGCGGCGACCCGGAAGCGAGAGGACCTACAAGTAGCGATAAAATATATGAGTGGGATGGAATATATACGCCGTTTATAAAAGTTGACCCTGAAAAAAATCAATGGGGGATAGATGTTGTTAGATACCTCTTTTTACGATTTTACGAGAACGAAACAGGCATATACCTTGCGTACGAAATTGTGATTGAATATTTTTCGCAGGAGTTTGAGGCCGATGGTTCTTTGAGACTATATAATAATGGAAAGCATCCTGAGATAGAAGCGTTTGTGACATGGATGTGGGAAAGCAGACGCAGAGAGGGTGCGAACGAGTTTAGATCACACCTAGAGAGGATTTATTCGGATTATACTCTTGACAACCGAGAGAACTTCACAAGGCAAAGATTTTATCAACTCTCCCCTCAGATGCTTGATGCGCTGGCACGCGCTGATGCAGATCCGGATTATGTACTGGATCTAACAAGTTTGCAGCAGGCGGGGTATTGACTTGCGCTAACTTCCTTTGCATGAGCCACCTAATCCCCAAAAAGTTTGCACGAAAAGCTACGAGGAATAATGCCTATGTATGGTGAGCATAGTGGCAACACCAAATTTCGGCAAGTTGCAGAGGACATTTCAAGCTTTTTCGACAACAGCAGATGTAAAAACATGCCGCAAGATTTGGGCGTTCTTTCCTATACTCTGCATCATTATAGCGCTTTGAATTTTTTGGAATCAGCCATAAGCACATTTTGAATGCGGGATTTTTATTAAATGCAAACTTTATTGTTGTCTCTGTGGGCCCGTGATGATATACTGGCGTCAGCCATCCTAATATAACATAACAAGAAAGTAGGGATATTATGAGTAATCATCAAAAATTTTACAGTTGCGATCATTGCGGCAACCTTGCGGCATTGGTTGTAAACAGGGGCGTGCCTGTCGTCTGCTGCGGTCAAAACATGTCGGAGCTTGTTCCCAATACGGTCGAAGCGGCTGCCGAAAAGCATTTGCCGTCCGTGACCGCATCGGCCGGCGACTTTGAGGTTCAGGTTGGCAGCGTTCCTCACCCCATGACTGAAGAACATCACATCACATTCGTTTATGTCGAAACCGAGCAAGGCGGACAGCGTAAGCGCCTGACCGTCGGCGCCGAGCCTAATTGCACATTTAGTTTTGCAGACGATAAACCCGTTGCTGTCTACGCTTTTTGCAATCTGCATGGGCTATGGAGAACGGATATTTAGATACTTTGCGCAGATGAGGCTATCATAAGCTGTAAGTCTATTTCAAGAACAGAGTGCCGGCGCAGCATAAACGAAATAACCCCAAGCGCATAACGGGAGAACTTCACCTTGAACCCTTTCTTCAAACAGGTTTATGAGATTGTCGAGCGCATTCCATATGGAAAAGTTATATCCTATGGTGAAATAGCAAAGCTCCTTGGCCGGCCTCGTGCGGCACGTGAGGTCGGCTGGGCTATGCGCAACTGCCCGGAGGACTTGCCCTGGCAACGCGTTGTGATGGCTGATGGCAGCATAGCCGGAGGCGTTTATGCCGATATGCGCCGGGCTCTTTTGGACTCTGAAAATGTTTCATTCCTGCCCGATGGCAAAGTAGACATGATAGCTTGCCGCTGGTTTGGACTATAGGTAATAGTTCAATGCGCTCCATTCTTGAAAGGAAATATCATAAATGAAAAAACGCTCGTTATTGCTAATCTTGTTGCCCGCTCTTTTGCTTGTTGGCTGCGCTCAAAGCGCAATCTCCAATCCCGGGCAAACTCCGGAAGCGGCAACCCCCACGCCTGAAGCGATAATTTATACGCCGGAGCCTGCAACCCCGGAGCCTGATGATTCTGACGCCGAGGATACGCTTGTTTCACCCATGCAACGCGTCGGAAATGAAAACCATGGCTTTTTTTATATCCCCGACGTATGGGTAGAGTTCCGCGAACTTGATGCACACCCGGATGACAACATGATTCAATTCAGCGACATAACAGGCACGAACATAATTACCGTAAGGTATGTATCGGCTATCGACGCCCCTTCCCTTGAAACAATTGCAAATAATTCGGCAGCATACATGGAAAATATTGGCGCCGAGGAAGTGCATGGTGCAACTGTTGAGCTAAATGGGATTGACTCTTTACAAGTTTATGGGTTTTGGCCCGACAGAACGGCTCAGGTCACGTGGATATTTGAATACGGCGAAAACATACATATAATAAGCGCGGAAGGTCCGTTTGAAACAATTTTTCAAACAGTTTCCTTCCTGGAGTCCTCTTTTTCATTTGAACCGTAGATTTCAGAGCCGGCTATTCAATCACCAATCCCACCGGGCAGTGGTCGCTGCCATAAATTTCCGGTAGTATAAGTGTATCTTTTACTTTTTCCACCAGGCGGTCAGAGCCAAGAAAATAGTCTATGCGCCAGCCGACATTTCTCTCGCGGACGCCCGGCATATACGACCACCATGTGTAAGCGTCACGTTTATCCGGATTAAAATATCTAAAGTAGTCCGTAAACCCCGCATCGAGCAGCAGGGTAAATTTATTGCGCTCTTCAATTGTGAACCCCGCGCTGCGCTCGTTTGTTTTTGCGTTTTTTATATCAATTTCCCGATGAGCGCAGTTTAGGTCGCCGCATATTATCACAGGCTTTGCCGCATCAAGGTTGTCAACATAATTCCTAAAAGCATCTTCCCAGCGCATACGGTAATCAAGCCTTGTCAGTTCCCTTTGCGAATTTGGGACATACACATTAACGAGATAGAATGAATCAAATTCAAGTGTTATGATTCTCCCTTCACGGTCATGCTCTTCTATGTCCATTCCGTATATAACATCAACAGGCGATATTTTAGTAAAAATTGCTGTGCCGGAATACCCTTTCTTTTCGGCGCTATTCCAGTATTCTTTATAGCCGCCAAGGTCAATTTCCGCTTGACCTTGCTGCATTTTTGTCTCCTGAAGGCAAAAGATATCCGCTTCAAGCTGTGCAAACACATCCATGAAGCCTTTTTTTAGACAGGCTCGAAGCCCATTTACATTCCACGATATCAGTTTTATGACGCACACTCCAATCTATCGCATTGATTGTCTTACTCTTTCGCCGTAAGACCTATCCACTTCGCTCACGAATGCGAGCACTTTAGCCACAGCATCGTACATTTCCGGCGCTATTTCATCGCCTACACTGAGTTTTGACAGTATGCCGGTAAGTCCCGGTTCAGGCATAACCGGCACACCTGATTCTCTCGCCACTTCTACGATTTTTTGTGCCATATGCCCTTCACCAAAGGCGGATAATATCGGCACATCGTCTTGAGAAGGATCGTAGCTTATAGCAGCAGCTTGAGTTATTTTTCTTTCCTCATCAGCCATAACTATCTCCCTATGATGATTGCAGAGCAATCATCATCATGTGTTGCGGTTTCTGCACAGCAGAGAGCAACACGATATCACTTAGGTTGCATATAATGATTGCAGAGCAATCATTATATCATGTGTTGCGGTTTCTGCACAGCAGAGAGCAACACGATATCACTTAGGTTGCATATAATGATTGCAGAGCAATCATTATATCATATGTTGCGGTTTCTGCACAGCAGGGAGCAACACTATGTCACTTAAAGTTGCATATGATGATTTCTGCGCAATCATCATATCATAAAATCAATTATCCCCTGTTTCCCGCCCGTGTATCTGTCAAAAGTTGATAGGGCGGTCAATGGCGTCGTCTCTTTCTCAGCAAACTTTATATTTGTGCTGACTAATTTAAAACCGGCGTCACTTAGCATATTATGCAGCAGAACCGAATTTGCGTTGAAATGTTCCTTTTCATTCTCTCCCGGGACTTCCATTTGAATAGACACCTCTTTGTTCTTTATATTTACCAAAGCTTCCCAGTGACCCATGAACTCCAAGTCTATAGCAAGCAAAATATTCACGTTCTCCGGATCTGCGCGCCCGCGCCCTTTTCTTTTAAATACGTACAAATCCGCCGCTTTACGCTGCTCGCCCAGTTGCACAGGCATTTGCATATACACAAACTGGTCTATGCTGTTTAGCAGCCGAACATGATCCATCAGCTTCTGCGTCTGCGCCAGCAGCTCTGCTCTTGCAGGCTGCGCTACTCGGGAAATAGCCTCTTCGATTAAGGTCAGACGTGTATATAGCTCCTGCCTGGCGTCTCTGAGGCGTGTGCCGGCATCGGCGTCATCCTTCCCAATCCTTGTAAAAAGCTTATCAAGCTGCGCCATTAGTGTTTCTTTATTTTCCACAGCTTCAGGCGTCTCTCCGGCCACCCTGAGCAGCATTTCAGAGAAGCGTTGCAACGCAGATTGCGGTGTTCCGCTAAACTCCGGTATATCCGCGAGCACCTGTGCTACCACATTGCTCATAGATGATAAAGACTGTCCATCGGAAGCTGCGTTTGGTTGTGTTTGGCTTCCTGCTGCGGCAGCCGCCTGATTTGCCGCAGATTGCGCTGCCGCAGATTGTTGCGCAGTTGCAGCTTTTGCCGCCGCTTCAGCTTGACCATCGGATATAGCCCCATGCTCAAGCACACCGGATGCAGCGTAAGCCTCTGCTTTCTGCTGCCCGACCGCGCTGCCGGCTACCCCCGAGGTCACTCCGGCGGACGCTTCACCTCGAGTCGCGCCGACCATGTTTCGGGTTTGGACAAAACTGTCACTATGTGCTGTAATTCCATCTTGCTTTCCCTGAAATTGTAATAATTCTTCGACATTTTCAGCATTTGTTTGCAAAACCGACCCATTTTGTGTTATAATTGCTCTTGTCTCTTGCGCTAATATCGCTTCACCTCGCTCTGCCGTTGCAAAAGAGCCTGTAAGGTTCTTAACAATCATCGTAATAAGTTCTGTAAGTGGCACGGAGTTTGCGGTGTTTGCATTGAATGCCGGGATACCCTCGCCTAATGAAGCAGTATTTGAAAGCATAGAGCTATTTATTTCAGGAGTTAAGCCGCGTGCCGGCAATCCTGAATCAATCGGCACACTCTGCTCGTTCATCATTGAGATAAGGCGCATTATCATCGCATCGGTCTTATCTCCACCTGCCAAAGATGAAAGCGCGGCTTTCATCAAGCTTTCGTTTCCGGCAAGCTTGTTTGATGCCAGAAAGGCCGCTTCTTCAAGACTCAAACCGGGATTTTGCGCTACCACATCGCGCATTATGCGAGCGGCCTCTTCAGTCACCGGCATTTTTAGTTCAGCAAGTTTACTTGCGTAAGGCGCAAGGGTTTTGTCGGAAAAATCGCGCACAAGGCTTGTCTGCCCGGCAGATAAATCGTCGGAAGCTTCTATTCCGCTAAACGATAGTGATATCTGACCTTTTTCTTTTGATGTTACTTCAAGCAATATCGAATCGCCCGGAGAAAGTTTAATGTCCGTACCAAGCTTTGCGCTAAAGCTTTGGCCATTATCCAGTTTCAGCGTGAGATTGCCTTTTTTGTCGCCGGATATGACCTCGGCTCTGATAACATCCCCCGCACTAAGAGAGTCCGCCGCACTGCCTGACCCCGTTTTTATTTTGACTCCGCCTTGCCCGAGCAAATACGATGCATCAATTTTCATATCCTACTCTCCTACGGTCGCCGCAGCTCCGAACGCTAATCTTTTTCATTGGCTGCTGTACAGCATTGGTTGCTTTAACCGGGTCGCCTGCAACTGCGCTCCAAATATCTTCATCGCAAGCTTTGCACACAAATGTAAATTTTTTTATAAATCTGCCCTCTAATTATAGTATATCGATTGAAAATAAGCTACACTTAAATACAGTAATCAACAGTGCTTGCACTCCCATATAGAACCACACAAAGCCGGACACGAAATTGCACGCAAATATGTGCATGAGGAATGCGATTATGATTGAGACAAATGACAATAACTTGACCAAACATCTTGATGTTTTCAAAGAAATCGGGAATATTGGCGCAGGACACGCAGCCTCGGCGCTGGCCGGTCTGCTCAACCGCCAAATCACTATGAGTGTGCCGGAAGCTTCGGTTGTGCCTTTCAACAAGATTGTTGAAGTGCTCAGCGGGCCTGAAACACTGGTAACCGGAGTGCTTATTGATGTCTCAGGAGACCTAAACGGATATATTCTGCTGCTGCTTGACATGGATGACGCCATGGCCATGGTGTCGCAGGCTCTTGAGCAGCAACGGCGCGATACAAATATCCCTGATTTTGAGCTCACGGACATGGAGAAAGACACCCTCCTTGAAATCGCAAATATTCTGGTGGGTTCATTTCTTTCCGCAATCACATCTTTTTCAGGGCTTAGTGCAATTCCTACAGTTCCGCAACTGGCGGTTGATATGCTCGGCGCGATTTTAAGCATTGCAATGATTGAATACGGCAAAATCGGAGACTCAGTTTTATTCTTAAAAACGCAGTTTAATGATTTAGACGGTGATATAAAAGGGCATTTTTTCTTGATTCCTGATTATAATTCGTATAAGATGCTACTAAATGCATTAGGATTGGAAGGCTGATATGGCAGTAATCGTCGTTGGTATGGCGGATCTTAAGGTCGCTAAGCACCCCGATACATTGACAACTTTGGGTCTCGGGTCGTGTGTTGGAATAACTCTTTATGACAAAGCCAAAAAAATTGGCGGCATGGCTCATTGTATGTTGCCGACTTATAAAGGGTATGAAGGGCAGAACATAGCGAAATTTGTTGACTCAGCGGTAATTGAGCTTATCAATCAACTTGTACGGATTGGAGCTTCCCGAAGTGCTTTTGTCGCCAAGATTGCCGGAGGCGCCCACATGTTCGGGCGAACCCAGAATAGTGATATGCTCAAAATAGGCGAGCGCAATGCCGCCGCCAGCCTTGCTATACTTAGACAACTGTCGATACCTATACAAGCAAATGATACCGGAGGCAACCGCGGGCGGACAATAGAACTCAACATTGATACGGGCGCTTTAAAAATAAGAAGTGTCGGGGCAGGCGAAAAATTTATTTAGTGCGGCAAGCTATATCATCTGCTGCTATTATGCAGCCGGAAGCGGCACAATATCATTAAATCATAAAATTATGGTTGCTCGGCAAGCACTATATCGTAATTTATATTATGTTACACTAGGAGGATTAACAATGGCAACAGTCTTAATCGTTGACGACGCGGCTTTTATGCGAATCTCAATCAAGAACATGCTGACAAAAAATGGCTATGATGTTATCGGTGAAGCCGAGAATGGCCTTGTCGCAGTCGAGATGTACAAAGATTTGAAACCTGACATCGTCACAATGGACATTACCATGCCTGAGATGACCGGGCTTGACGCTCTCAAGGAAATTACCAAACTAGACCCGTCATCGAAAATAGTCATGGTTTCTGCTATGGGGCAGGAAGCTATGGTTCGCGATGCAATTATATCGGGAGCAAAAGGCTTCATTGTCAAGCCTTTCAAAGAAGAGGGCATGATCGCGGCTATTAAGAAGCTGGGCTAATAAAGCATTCGCTAATTGAAATGCCAGTGTATCATCTCCGTGGTGTTTAGGCCTTGCCTCCTTCGGGAAACTGCCTGCCTATCGGCAGACACGGCAGTTGACTCACAAAATGACCATCCTTTTAATGGCTGTTTTGTGTCCGGAAATCAAGACGAAAGGAATAATTATTATGCGTGAACTAGATCCTATGCTTGATGTTTTTATTTTTGAAACACAGCAGCTCTTGGAAGCGCTTGAAGAAGCGTTGCTTCAAAGCGAAAAAACTAAAACCTTAACCAACGAACATATTGACGAAATATTCAGGGTAATGCACACCATAAAAGGCTCTTCGGCTATGATGTCTTTTGATAATCTTGTGGAGCTTGCACATTCACTTGAAGATATGTTTGACAATATCCGTGCGGGCAAAACCCGCGTTGACGCCGACGTAATCGAAGGCGTCACAGAACTCGTGCTTATATCCAGCGACAATTTTAAAGTAGAGGTTGATAAGCTCCTGTCCGGAGCTAAGTCCGACGGCAACTTTAGTGATCTTGCCGCTAAAATAAAAAAGTACACACAATCCATAATGAGTGCTGCTCCGACAAATGGCGGTGCTGAGAGTTCATCAGCCGGCGTTATAGCGGGCACGGCGAGCAGCAACACAAGCACTACGGCAACGACAGGCGGCATTGCGGTCGCCGCATCAACTGTGGGTTCAAGTGACAGTACAGAGAACAGCGATGGGGCGTCCTTTTATAAAATAAAAGCTGTTTTTGAGCCCGGCTGCCAGATGGAAAATTTGCGAGCTTTCACTGTTTCAAATACTCTAAGTGAGTATTGCCAAAAAATGATTCATATACCCGATGATTTAGATGACAGTGCTGTCAATGAGGACATTATAGCCCACGGCTTTATTTTGTTTATTCAGACTAACGAAAGCCTGGACTCCCTCCAAAAAATAATGGATGGGATTATGTATGTTGAAAGTTCCAACATAACCCCTCTTGCGCCTGACAGCGATGAGTTGCCGCCTTCAATGCGCGTGATTCCTGTCACCGAAGAAACACCTGATAAGCCTATTGACGAAAAGCCCCTGCCCGAAGTTCAGGTCAAACAAAATTTCATAAGCGTCAATGTCAATAAGCTGGATAAGCTCATGAATCTCATGGGTGAAATAGTAACCACAGAATCTATGGTTACCAAAAACCCTGAAGTTACCAACCTCCATATCGATTCATTTGAGCGCAGCAGCCAAGAGCTTCGCAAACTGATAAACGAGCTGCAAGACATTGTCAAATCTATTCGTATGCTGCCCGTGTCAAACTCTTTCCAAAAAATGCACCGCATCGTTAGGGATGTCAGTAAGAAAGTAGGCAAAGAGGTCGAACTAAAGCTTATCGGCGAGGAGACAGAGGTCGATAAAAATATCATCGATACTTTATCAGACCCGCTTATGCATCTTATCCGCAATGCCGTCGATCATGGCATTGAAAAGCCTGATGAGCGGCTTAAAAACGGCAAGCCTGCCACCGGTAAACTCACACTTGAAGCCCGCAGCGCGGGGGGCGATGTTATCATTCTCATTTCTGATGACGGCTGTGGACTCGACCGCAACACTATTTTAAGAAAAGCAGTTGAAAGAGGGCTTACAACGAAGCCTGACAGTGAGTACACTGACAAAGAAGTCTATAACATGATTTTCCAGCCCGGTTTTTCAACAAATGAGGAAGTGACCGAGTTTTCCGGCCGCGGCGTCGGCATGGATGTTGTACGGCGCAATATCGACAAAGTCGGCGGCGCAATTTCCCTCGAAAGCACTCCGGGCGAAGGCATGACTGTCCAGATTCGTATACCGCTGACACTTGCCATCGTTGATGGTATGAAGCTGCGCGTCGGTAAGCTTGGATTTATAGTGCCAATGCTCTCAATCCAAGAATCATTCAAGCCAAACGACGGAGATGTTTTCCTCGATCCGGACGGCAGTGAAATGATAATGATACGCGGCGAGTGTTATCCCGTTCTCAGGATGTACAGGATATTTAACATAGAGCCTGACTTTGAAACACTCGATGACGGCATCCTTGTCATGATCACCACCGACACAACCACATTTTGCCTGTTCGTTGATGAGCTCATCGGTGAGCAGCAGGCAGTCATCAAGCCACTCCCGGAATACATACAAAAACACAACATTGGAATGCACGGCATCGGCGGATGCGCCGTTCTGGGCGACGGCTCTATCAGCCTGATTGTCGATATAAACAGTTTGGTGCAGGAGTAGGAATATAGGTATTATTGCGGATGTTCAATGGGGAGCTGTTACTACAGCTCCCCATTTGTTATTGCCCGGTCTTTCAGTTTCTGAATAACTATACAGGCTTACGCTTTTGTTTGTTTCGCAACTTGTTATCATACATCCTTAAATCAGATGCTCGCATTATGTCTCCTGCAGACATACGGTTATTCTGATCGACCGCCGTAATGCCAAAACTCATGTTGTATATATAGCCCTTATTTTGTTGATAGTCATCGTTGCGAAGATTGTAAGCCACCTCATTCATTCTGGAGAGAGCCTCGTCATAATCATAACCCTCCGCAAGTAACAAAAATTCGTCTCCCCCAACACGGCAAACTATGGCGTCGGGGGAAAATGTTTTCAAGTGCTCACCGGCGCGAATAATATAGATATCACCTTCAGCATGACCAAAAATATCATTTACATACTTTAAGCTGTCAAGGTCGGTAAAAACCAAAACAAATTTTCGCTTTTCATACAGCCAAAGGTCAAGCATCATCATACCATAGGCCCTGTTATGCAAATCAGTCAGGCTGTCTATATAGGCGTGTGCTTCAAGGTCAGCAATTTCTTTTTTTGTTTCACTGGCGTCGAGTATAGCGTAGACCTCCGCATCCTCACTTTGCCATTCAAGAAAAAATCTATTGATTGTAAAGTAACGCTTGGCGCCATTATACTCATACTCCACATCAATGCCGCTGTTGCGCTCCGTGTCTCCTTTTTCTGAAATAATACGAGTTATGGTGTCGATATAGTCTGCATTTTGTTCCAATTCAGCCAGTGCGACGTCATTTGTGAGTAATACTTTGCGCGTTTTCCGTCCAATGACAAATATTTGCTGCGGAATATAGTGAACAAGCGTAGACAGCAGAAGATTACCTTGCTCAAGTGAAGCCGTTTTTTCTTCAACTTGTTTGATTTTATCCTCCAAGCTATGTTCACGTTCAGCAAGCTGCTCAACCATCGTATTAAAGGCGTCGGCAAATTCACCCATAAACTCTACGCGCTGATTATAATCGCCATATGCAATTTGTTTTGCCTGCCAAGTCAAGTGACGCAGCGAAGCATGAAGCGATTTCAGCGGAGCGGCTATTTCATTGCCGCGAGACGGGGTTTTCTCATCTACCATGCCTCTGGACAAGGCGGAAGCAAATGCTGTCGCCTCCATCACGCTTTCCACATAGTGCTTGAAGGCATGTCCAAACTCCTGAAGCGACTCCGGAAGCACATCCACATCAAGAGAAGCTTCCGGAGATTTGTATACAGCATCGCGCAGATAACGCAGCAGTTCTTTATTGGCGAATTCCATTTAAAAACGCTCATTTCTTTTATGCTTGACAATAAGCCATGCTAGTAGTTTATTTTATTCTGCCACATCTGCGTTAAAACGGCAGACCCGGTCTCCGCTTGCCCAACAATCTATCTCGCGTACATCGTATACTTTTCCTGTGTATGCATTGAGTATGCCCGCAATGAAACCTTCGTCATAAATGCAAACATTTTCATTTGTTATCGGCAATCCGCTGCAATCCAAATCTTGCCCAACTGTCAGCACCAGCTTGCCGGAATCAGATTCATACGCTTCTATGCGCAGTATTCCGACTCTATATTCTTTAAGAGCATTTTGCAAATCCGCAACAAAAGTATCAAAGCTAACATTCAAATCCAGTACATTCTGCGCAAACTCAGAGCCCGCTAAAAATCCGGCGTCTTTAAAATGTACATTTGCCTGTTCCAGACCGTAGGCTTTACTGAGGATGTCCAAGAGGGTAAACTGCATGAGCCTGTACATCAAAACAGGCATGTTTTCCCCTAAATCTTTTCGCCCTTCTTTTATGTCCCCCAGAGCCGCCCAACTGAATATCTCATGACCGCCATTGATTTTGTTTGTCACATCATTCATAATTATGCTCCTCCCAAAAAGATTAAGTCACAACAAGAATATACCATACAATTCAGTCAAAAACAAGGAATATCTGCAATTTTTACTTTTGCATAATCTTCCAGACTCGTTTTTTTAACTCCATGCATGAGACCGCCAGGTCTAATACTTTTTCATCCGCATCTCTGCTTAAGCGGAAGGCTTCCAGTATTATTTTTTCCATCTCCATGTACAAGAGATCTCTTCCTTCTTCGGTTAGCCTGCCCTCTTTATAGTCCGCTTCAATTAAAGGTCGCCGGTTAAACAACCTATTGTCCTCGGCACTAAGCGCGTCTTTAATCAGCTTTCGCGCATCAGAAAGTGCAATATAGATGGACTTAGTTCTCATCTCGTCGTAAATTTCCGGAGGCGTTAAGTCAAAAAATACGAGTTTATCAACCGGCTTTTTCCCTTCCTTACGGTCACGCTTGGCACGTGTCTCTATTAAATTTGCAATTTGCTCATATTTTGGGTTGTCACTATAGTCATCATACATAGACAGTGCTCCTTTCGCATTTTTGTTTGCTGCAAACTTGCTGTATTTCCTCGAATTTACTCTGCATTGCTTGTTGGGAATAAGCAGTTATCCCCCTAGGCGAACAAGGGCATTCGTCTAAGGGGCAAATGGTGACCCGTAGGGGACTCGAACCCCTGTTGCCGGCGTGAGAGGCCGGAGTCTTAACCGCTTGACCAACGGGCCTTATGCATCATTCTCAAAATGGTCACTTAGTTGGTACTTGGTACACCTTCAGAGACTCGAACTCTGGACACCCTG
>Ga0209755_10005885_pt1 | contig 13755 bp, 8 predicted proteins | sample TergutCo191P1_FD_187301 | JGI IMG/M metagenome (GOLD analysis project Ga0209755, IMG submission 187301) | Cornitermes sp. P1 segment gut microbial communities from Petit-Saut dam, French Guiana - Co191P1 (SPAdes) (version 2) | ecosystem: Host-associated > Arthropoda: Insects > Digestive system >... | reverse complement strand
GATGCTGTTTTCCCTTTCCGGCGGCTCCTGGAACGACGGAACCAACAGGCCCAATCCCGCAATCGGGCGGGGAGGGGGTAACTGGAGACCGGAGGACTTCAATGCAGACAGACACTTACCCGCCTACGGGGGGGGGGTAAGGGAACAGTTGGCGCCGGGGCAGGAGTGGTCTTTGCTGCGCCACTACATGAGAATCCAGAACATGAAAATGCGCCACCCGTTTATCGCCTGGGGCGAGGTTGACTACGACGGGATTGAAACCGACATGCGCGGTCAGGTTGCCGCCTTTCGCGTAAGGGACGACAACCCCGAAAGTCCAACCTTTGGCAGAAGCGTGGTGGTAGCCCACAACGTTTTCGGTGCCGGCGGCGAACACGGGTTTATCCGCATTCAGGGGATAAGGGGAATGAACATGGTGGCGGAACAGGCCTCCGCGCTGTACGTTCCGCCCGGCGGAGTCCGGCCTCCGGAACATCTGGAACCGGTGGTCTTTGACGAATACCTTGGCGCGTTCTGGCTGCGGCCGTTCGCTACGGTAATATTCAGGGAAAACTGAAACGCAAGGAGTGGCAAGCGCATGAAAAAAATCGCGATTTTGTTGGCACTGGCGGGATTACTGTTTTCGATAGCGGCCTGCAACATGGCCCCCGTATCCAGGGCTTCGCTTTCGCCGCTTTCCAACAGACCCAACGCCGGAACCTGGTACCAGATTTTTGTCGGTACTTTTTTTGACAGCGACGGCGACAGCTGGGGAGACCTGCGGGGCATAACCATGAAGCTGGACTACCTGGCCTGCCGCCCGGACTGCCCGCACCACCTTGCCGCAATCGCCGCGGGCGAGGACTGCAACCGCAGTCTGCACGTCAACGGTCTCTGGCTCACGCCGATACACCCTTCGCCGAGTTACCACAAGTACGACGTGGACTGTTACCTGTCGATAGATCCGCGGCTTGGAACCATGGACGATTTTCGGGAACTTTTGAGGGAAGCCCACGCCAGGGGCATAAAGGTGATTCTTGACCTGGTGATGAACCACAGCTCCGACCGGCACCGGTGGTTTATCAACGCGCTGGAGGAAATACGTTCCGGCAGACCGGGGCGCTATGCCGGTTTTTACCACTTCTACTTTGGGGCCCTCCCCCCCCAGACCGAATCCGTGGAGTACACCGAGTGGTGGTGGGAATGGGACGCGCGCGCGATATACGGCTACAGGAGCGACGGTTCCTGGGGCCCCCTCCCCGGGAGGTGGGTGCCAAGGCGCGGTATAAGCAACCGGTTTTACCGTCACTGGGGACACGTAAAACCAGGTGTCTGGTGGGAGGGCGCTTTCTGGACCGGAATGCCCGATCTTAACTGGGATAGCCGACATTTGCGGGAGGAATTCCGAAAAATAGCCGAATTTTGGCTTGGAATGGGCGTGGACGGTTTCCGGATTGACGCGGTGCATTATCTGTACGACTGGAACGATCTGGGGCAGTTCGATCAAACGTTTGGAAGCCCCGGCACTCCTGGACCGCACAGGGTTCACGAAAGAAACATCGAGGTGCTAAGGTGGTTTAACAACGTTGTCAATACGATTAACCCCGACGCGTTTGTGATTGGCGAGTGCTGGCGGGACGAGTCCATAATAGAAAACTACTTCCGCTCCGGAATGGACTTTTTCCGGTTTACTTCCCCCTGGCGCATCAGGGACGCGGTGCATGGCGGCGATGCCAGAAACTGGGCCCGTGATCTTGCCGACTGGGACATGCGAATAAGGGCCAGAAACCCCAACGCCACAATATCAACGTTTCTTTCAAACCACGACATGGATCGCAGTTTCTACATCATGGGGGGGGAGAGGCCGGACGTTTGGTGGAGGCATCCCTACCGCTGGGAAGACGGCAGGCGCGTGTGGCTAACCCGCGAGGAAGGCTGGCCGGAACCAAACCGGGGACTCATGTACGGCCAGGGGGATCTGGCTTCCGCGCGCCGGCGCTTTGCGGCTTCGCTTAATCTTTTGTCGCCGGGGGCTCCATTCATCTACTACGGCGAGGAGATTGGGCTTGTCGGAAACTTCATCGACTTTTGGTCGGACGCCGGCAACAACAATTTTCACGAATTTCCGCCGATGCCGGGCTGGAGGGAGGCGGATCACCTGCCGCACCCAAGGGTCGCCGCGGATTCGGATTGGCGCGGTCCAATGTGGTGGTCCAACACGAACAGGGCCGGAATTACCAACCCGCCGGAACTTCGGCAGTGGTCTCTGGAGGCGATGCAGTCTCGCTACGGAACCGGCGTGGAGGAACAGATGCAGGACGAAACGTCCCTGTTGCGCCACTACATACGGCTGGGCAATCTGAAATACAGGCATCCGTTTATTGCCTGGGGCAGAATGGAATTCCTGGATACCGGAAACCGCTACCTTGGCGCGTGGTGGATAACGGACAACTGGTCCGGAAGTCCCACTTTTAATCCGCGCCGGCCGCGTGTTCTGGTTGCGCACAACGCCAACGCGTGGCCGGGGGGGGATCAGGTTTTTAGTCTTCCCCCCGGGTATACCGCGTACTGGATTGACGGCATCGGTGCCAGAAACCATAACTGGCGGCCTTCGATATTGGCAGACGGCAGTATAAACATGCCGCCTTTTTCCAGCGCGATAATAGGGGTTGTTCCCTGGGGCCGCCAATGAAAAAAACGCTGTTACGTTTTGCCCTGGTGTTGGTACCGGTGTTATCCTTGTGCCTTGTCGCCCTGTCCTGTGGAATGCCGGAATCCGAGTATGTCGCAAGGCGGCCATACGACCCTTCGTTGGACGGCTGGCGTTCCGCGTCATGGCTTCCGTTTTGCGTGGGGGATCGCATTACGGGTTTTGCGTACGGTAACGGGCGTTACGTCGCGGTTTCCGTTTCCGGCAGAATCGGCTGGTCGCCGGACGGCGACAGGTGGTTTCCGGGCGTGATGACTTCCACCGTGGCTAATTTCAACGCGGTGGCTTTTGGAAACCGTATCTTCATCGCGGTGGGCAACGGCGGAACGTTCGCCATATCCCTGGAAGGCGAACACTGGGTTGTCGTGGGGGGAATGCCGGGCTTTGGAACCTACGACATCTCCGGTATTGTCTGGGGGCATACCCCCCGGGGGGGGTACTTTGTTGCGGTGGGCGGCCCCCGTCGCGTCTACGGTCAGGGCGGTAACGTCGTGCAAACCGCCGGTCCCAGAATCAGCCATTCCGTAAACGGCATAAACTGGGTCGGCGGTGTTCCCTGGAGTTCCAACGAAAGGCTTAACGACGTGGCTTTCGGCAACGGCAGGTTTTTCGCGGTAGGCGACGGCGGACACCGGGGCTGGAGCGGCGACCCCGCCGCCGGCTGGAACCACTTTGGGCCGACGTATCCCATTGGCACGTCAAACATTGTCAGCGTAACCTTTGGCAGTCGCGGTAACGGAATCGGCATAGGCATTGTGTTCGACCGCATTTACCGCGGCCCCTATTATCTGCCCTACTATGAACGAAGGAGGGATATGGCGATTGCGACCCACATCGATTTTACCAACTTTGACCTGGATTTGCGGGAGTTTCTTTTTCTTGCCAACAGGGTTAACGATATCGCCTACGCCAACGGGTACTTTGTCGCGGCGGGAACCGGCGCCATGATTGGTTTCTGGCCCACCGCCGAACCGTCCAGGCACAGCGAACATTTTTGGCGCGCGCTTAGCTTTCCGGATTTCATGTTGTGGGAAATAACTGCGGTGGCCGCACTCAACGGGCGTTTTTTCGTGGGCAACTACGACGGCAGAATAGGGTACAGCAAATGAAAAAAGTATTATTGGTTTTGGCGGTGCCGGCACTGCTTACGGTTTCCTGCTATTTCAACGTTACTTCGGTGCATCCCAGCGCGACGGCTTTCCGCGTCGTAACGGACTCCCCGTTTTTCCTGAACGGCAGACAGGGAATTACCGGAATGGCAACGGACGGTACCGTGGTGGTGGCGGTAAGCTATGAAGGTACAATCGCCTTTTCTGAAAACCACGGCGTAAATTGGCGGCTTGCGGAATCCATGGGGGGGGGCTTCTCCGGAGCAATCAACTTCAACGACGTAGCCTGGGGAGGGGGGTACTTTTTGGCGGTTGGCGACTTCGGAAGAGCCGCATGGTCGGGGGACGGAAAAAACTGGCAGACCGGCGTTATCGGCCCCATGAGTCCGCGGGATGCGCTTGCCGTGTCCGTAGGCAGAATGAAAAACCGGCTGGTTTTTATTGTCGGCGGAACGCACGGCAGAATCGCGTACGCGCTGCATTCGCCGGAAGGCCCGTGGTTCCAGGTTCCGTTTTCCCCGTTTGGCGACACCGATGCCTGGGGCGAATCCGTCCGCGCCATTTCCCACGGGAGGATTGACGGCTTCGACTTTTTTATCGCGGTTGGCGATACCGGAAACGTCGGCATAATGAAGGATTTTTCCGGGAATTTATACGGCCCTTCGTCCATGCCTTCGCGCCAACGTTTGCAGGGGCTCGCTTTTGGCAACAACCGTTTTATCGCGGTGGGCGACGCCGCGACAATGATGGTTAGCGTGGATCCAAAAAACTATATCTGGACTCCGGTGCGGGAAACCGGTTTTGTAATGCGTCCGTTTATTGACGTCGCGTTTTACCCCGGTCTTGGACTCTTTGTTCTTGTTGCCTCCGGTTCCGTGGTGGGATACTCCGTAACCGGCGAATCCTGGTCGGCGGCTTCCTTTGCGGATCATTTCGCCGAAGGCATTAGCAGTGTCGTTGGCACCAACAGGCGTATCGTGCTGGGCGGCGCGGACGGCGTAATAGCGTTTTCGAACTAGGGGGATGACGATGCGTGTGATAAAAACGCTGACACTGATAGCGTGTTCCCTGTTTTTGTCTTCCTGCCTAAAAGCGGTAACGGAGGACATTCCGCTGGACTATATTCCCAGGGCGCAGTCGGTGCGCTCCGGGCCTTTCCTTGCGGACGGCGACGATCTTCTTATTGTTACCGTCAATGGCGCGACTTTGCAACCGGTTTTGGAACGCGGACATTTTTCCCTGACCAGGGACAACCGGGACGTGCCGCTTCCGGTGCCCGTGCGCGGCGGCGACGGTTACGTGCTTTTCGGTTTCGATCAACCGTTGGAAAGAAGCCACAACTTTCGCCTTACGGTAAGGCCGGCGGCGGTTCTGTAAGAACGGTGACGGTTCAGGCGATTTCCTCCGGCCGGTGGACGAACATTGAAAACACCGTTTTTGAAAATTACGCCGTCCGATCCCTGGGCTACGGCAACGGAAGATTCATCGCCGCGGGGGACTCCGGAAGAATGGCGCATTCGGTCGACGGCGGTCGAAGCTGGGTTTCCGTGGAGTCAGGGACAGGCTTGGCGGGGAACAAATTTGTCAGCACCGTTTACGCGGTGGCTTTTGGAGCTTCCCTGTTTTACGCCGTGGGTGCGGACGCGCGAATGTCGTTTTCCGTAAACGGTGTTAACTGGACGGGCCACAGGTTGCCCGGTCCCACGCCGCCGCCTTCGGAGCCTCCCCCCCCTCCGGTCTACGGCGAAGTCCTGTTTGCCGGGGAAGCCGGGCTGAAGGATGTTCGCGCCGTGGTTTTCGGCAGGGGGCCTTCCGCTTTGGACGGACGTTTTGTCGCGGCCGGTGCCGACGGAAGGGCCGCCTTCTGGAATTCGGGTATGTCGGTATGGGCGGCGGGTACCGGAATTGAGCCGGAGCATAAAATAAAAACGCTGGCCTGGGGGAACGTGGAAGGCGGCCGCTTTATCGCGGCGGGCACCGACGGCGCGGTGTACCGGGCGACGGACGGCACCGGAACCCAAAGCTGGCAACGCGCGGGAGACAGTACTTTTGGCGACAATACCGTTAACGCTTCCGTTTTTGGGAACGGAGTTTTCGTAATCGGTGGGAACGCCGGGCGAATGGCCTGGTCGAACAACGGCCTGGAGTGGAACGCGGTGGACAGTTCCGTAATCGGCGATTCCGACGTGTTGAGTCTGGCTTTTGGTTCCGGGCTTTTTGTTGCCGGTACTTGCAGCGGAATACTGGCGTGGTCCGCAAACGGTATCGACTGGGAGCCGATACCGGACGGCGGTTTTGGCCCGGGGGAACGTGTGAACGGTATTGCCACGAACGGACGCGGCAGGTTTGTCGCGGCGGGTAACTGTAGCGCCGGCAACGCCGGCAGAATAGTTTCCTGGTACCAGAGACCCATGGCTCACTCTCAAACCGGAGGAGGCGAATGATGATGCGTGGATTAAAGGCGCCGGCGTTGGTTGCCTGCGCCCTTGTTTTGTCGTCCTGTTTTCAGCTTGGGCTGGAAAATATAACGCCGGAGCATATTCCGATGGCGCGATCCGTGCAGTCCGAAACTTTCACGGTTGACGGCGAAAATCTTCTTGTCGTTACGGTTTACGGCGGGGTTTTGCGGCCCGGATTGGAATCGTGGCATTTCACGCTGACCGGGAACGACGACCGTACCGGTATCGGCAAAACGTTGCCCTTGCCCGTTCCGGTGCGCGGCGGCGACAACCATGTCCTGTTCGGGTTTGACCGGCCCTTGCCCGGCGGCCTTTCCTATCGCCTTACTGTAAAACCGGACGTGATGCAACGCGGGGTCGCCATACGGGTAATTGTCAACGCGGTTCACTCCGGAGTGCCGACAAATATTGAAAACACCGTTTTCGAAAACCACGCAATCCGTTCCGTGGCTTACGGCATGGGAAGGTTTATTGCCGTCGGCGATTCCGGACGAATGGCCTATTCGGTTGACGGCGGCGTAAACTGGATTCCGGTTATGCACGGGGATCGTTTGGGCGGAAACAGATTTGTCACCACCATTTACGATGTTGCCTCCTGCGGCAGGGAGTTTTTTGCCGTAGGCGCAAATGCGCGAATGTCGTTTTCCCCAAACGGGATTCGCTGGACCGGTCACAGGCTGCACGATTCCTCCGCTTACGGCGAAACCAATTTTCACGGCGAGGATATTCTGGCGGTAACTTTCGGCCCCGGCGTAACCGGCGGCGGTCGTTTTGTGGTGGCCGGCGGCGGCGGCAGGACCATGTTCCGGTGGGACGGGGATCACTGGAGGCTGGGAACCGGAATCGGCCCGGCGCACGGAATCAACACGCTTACCTGGGGGGACACCGGCGGCTACGGAACGCTGATCGCCGCCGGTACGAACGGCGCGGTGTACTTCGCAAACGAGGGCATTGGATACATGGCCTGGCAACGTGTGGACGGCACTTTTGGGAATTTTGCCGTTCGCGCATCCGCTTTTGGCAACGGCGTTTTCGTGATAGGGGGGGACGGGGGGCTGATGGCCCGGTCGCACAACGGCGGAAGCTGGGTGCGGTCGAACTCCTCCGTTTTCGGAAGCTCCGGAATCCTAAGCGTCGCCTTTGGCTCGGGGCTTTTTGTCGCGGTCGGACACGACGGCATAATGGCGTGGTCCCGGGACGGTATGGACTGGGAGCCGCTGCCCCTTACGGGATTTGGCCGGCAGGAACAGATAACCGGTGTCGCCGCCGACGGGCGCGGCAGGTTCGTCGCGGTGGGAAGCGCCTATGCGGACGGCGCGGGCAGAATCGTTTCCTGGTACCAGAAACCGGTTGTAAACTGGCCCCCCCCCGGTGCCGGTTTCATTCCGGTGGACAACTGGGGAACCGTCAACCTTGGCGATTCCGCAATCCGGGGAATCGCGTGGAACGGTGGCAGGTACGTTGCCGTCGGCGAAGGTTTTGTGGCGGTTTCCCTGGACGGCAGGGCCTGGAGCCGGATACCCGGCGAATGGAACGGAGCTGCCAACAACCCCATACACTTTAGGGACATTACATGGGGCGACGGCAGGTTCGTTGCCGTGGGTTACAGGGCTAACACCGGTAACAATGTTGGCGTAATCGCGGTTTCCCATGACGGCATGGTCTGGACGCTGCACGACGCGCCGATACTTCGACAGTTTCTTGACAACGTCGGTGTTACGCTTGTCGTGGATCCCAGGGTTTACGGCGTGGCCTTTGCCGACGGCTACTACGTGGCGGTGGGGGAGCGGGGCTGGTCCGCCTGGTCGCGGAACGCCGTGGACTGGAATCCTGTGTGGATTGCGCCCTTCAGCGTGTTTTTGCAAAACGAAATAAACCAAACGGCCACTTCCATCGCCACCGACGGAACCGTGTTTCTGGTTGGCGGAACCATGGGCAGGCTGGCTTCGTCCTCCAACTGCGGCCGTTCGTGGGACTGGATTGCCAACGGTCTTTTGGACGGCGAGTTCAACGACATACTCGCGCTCGCCTACGGTAACGGCGTGTTTGTCGCCGCCGGCGCGAACGGCGGAATGCGAATTGCCGAAAGGGGGCATATCGGCACCGACGCAAACTGGATTGGCGTTCAGAGCCGGCTTCACGACAACATAAACGCCGTGGCCTGGGGCGGCGGCCACTTCGTCGCCGCGGGAAAATCCGGAGGCATGGCTTTCTCCGTCGACGGTTCGCGGTGGACGATGATAAACCCCGCAGGCGTCGGTTCCGGGGACGACATATACAGTGTTACCGCAGGTAATCGTTTTGTGGCCGGCGGTCGCGGAAAAATTATATACAGCGATTAAGGAGTGTATTGGCATGAAAAAGATTTCGGTGGTTTTTTTGTTGAGCGCGTTTGCGATATTTTCGGTTCCGGGCTGGGCCCGGGCCCAGGAAACGGGAAACGGTTTTTACTTTGGCGGCGGTGTAAGAACCGGGCTTTTGATAAGGCACCGCGACTTTGGCGGCAGGCTGGGGAACAACGCCACAGGTCCGGGACAGAAACTTCCCATGACGCTGTACTTTGCCTCTTACCAAAACAACGCGCGTATAGGCGAAACCTGGCTCAACCTTGGGTATTCCTGGGACATCGACGAGATCGGCAGGTTCGGTTTACGCGTGGGGGTTTGGGCGCACGGCGGCACCGTGGGGCAGTTTCAGGACACGGTGCACCTGGGCGATCGCTTTGTGTGGGCGAATTTTTTCGACGAACGTTTTATGTTCATAGGAGGGCAGGGGGGGGGCAGTCCGATTGCTTCCGGAGGCTGGATAAACGCGAACTGGCTGAGCTATTCCGGTTTGCGCTTTTTCTGGGTTGACCCTTCCGGTTTGTCCCTGGGGCTCATACTTCCGGACCCCGGGGAGGAGGGGGTAAGCCCGGTTAACTATCTTACCATGCTTGGCGCCGGAGTGGCCTTTAGACAGGACGACTGGTGGGTTTCGTTTCAGTTTGACAACAGTCCTATTTACGACGACACCCGGGGCAACTTCCACGGCGGTCTTCGCCGCCCCGCCGGACAGGAACCTGTCGCGATGGCCGGAAACATAGCGATTGGCATGGGTTTGCCGAATGTTTTCGACGATCGCGGTTTTGTAACGTTGGAAGGAATGTTCACAAACTTGGGCGAGGACGCGGTGGCGGGGCTTGGCAGCTACACCGTTTCCCCGGTGACCTCCGCGTTCGCCCTGCAAGCCGGATTCCGGATTACGGATTACGTTTCCGCGGAGCTGCGCTGCAGATTAACTCTTAGGCAGGGCGACCCCGGCGATTTTTTGACCGCCGGCCAGGCCACCCACTGGGGCAAACTGGAAGTGGAACCGCACGTCCGGTTCCGGCCCTTTGACCATCTGCGTTTCGAGTTTTCGGTTAACTGGACCGCGTTCATAAACAGCTACTACCTTGCGCTGGACACGACCGTTGCCGGCGTTCAGTTTACCGCCGGCCAGGCCCCCGGTTTTGGCCCGCTGCTGGATTTCCTTTCGCCTTTCCGCGCGACGGTAAGACCCAGGGTTGTTTTCAGCCTTTCCGGTTTGGACGTAACGCTGGGTTACACAGGCGTTTTCTCCAGGGACCGGGTGGAAAACACCATGTTTGTCGACTTTGGCTGGAGGTTCTGACGCGCCGGAACCGGAGCGCAACCCCGTCGCGACCCGCAATCGCGGTTTGCGGCGGGGCGCTGCTTTTTACCCGCGCCGTGTCGGTTGCGATTACCTTCGCGTTATCGTAACTCCCGGGTCAAACGCATTGTTGTCAATGGAAGCCGTGCCCGGAACGGAAACAGCGGTTAGCCGATTGTTCCGAAATGCAAACATTCTTATTAATTCCACACTGTTTGGAATAGTCACGCTGATAAGGTGGTTTCTATAAAATGCCCCATATCCGATGCGCGCAACACTGTTTGGAATAACCACGCCGATCAGTTCGTTTTGCGCAAATGCATAATCACTGATGGAAGTCACACTGCTTGGAATAGTCACGCCGGTGAGCCTGTTAGCTTGAAATGCACCTCTTCCAATCGAGGTAACACTGCCCGGAATGTTTACGCCGGTAAGGAGGTTACCCGCAAATGCCCTTTCTCCGATGGAAGTAACGCTGTTTGGAATTGTTAGGTCGGCCAGTTGGTTGTTCCAAAATGCCCTATACTCGATGCCCGTAACGCTGTCGGGGATGGTAACGGAAACGAGACGGTTACTGGCAAATGCTCTAGGCCCAATCTGGGCAACGGGCAAATTCCGAATGCGCGGCGGGATTCGCACAGACGTTCTTCCCCCCGTATACCCGGTAATTCTTATGGCGGGGCCAATATCGCGGTGGTTAAAAATCTCCGTCAAAAAATCTTCCTCAAAATCAAAGAGAGCCAGCACCGGGACAAAAGCGCCTATCGCCACAGTTGCGCCGCCGTTGGTGAAACTTATCGTTGCCAGTTTGTAGACCGGGTTTGCGGGATCGTAGTGTGCCGGGTTGCCTTGCGGGTTATGAAGGATTGCCCGGAAAACCCCCGAGCCGCGCCATTCGCGTAGGTTGGTCGGGTTTCCGGGATTCCCGTCCCAGGTGCTCATGTCAAAAACATTCCTGCTTCCTTCCAGCCTTACGTTTGCGCCCAACGCTATGTATCCGGCATTTCCAGGATTCAAAACGGATAAAGCGTTGTCAACATACCGGGGGTGCGAAAGGTTCACGTTGACGGGAAACACGAAAACCGCATGGGTATTTTGCAGGCTTCCCTGAAACCCGCTTATGGTAAGTCTTCCCGCATTTATGTTGCCGGGAGTGTTGGGATTGCCCGGATCCGCAGGGGACTCCGGCATGACACACGCAAAAAACGCGACGGACACCGCTGCGAGAAACCGTAAAACCGCCTTGTTTTTCATATCGCCTCCGTTTTGTCTTCGCCCGTAAAAATGAAAGGGTGGAACCGCCTTTTGAAACACCCCGCTTTAATTATACCATCGCGGCGGGGATATGTAAACAAAAAAACTGCGTTCAGGGGAACCGGGGGCCGCGCCGTAAAGCCGCGGACGGCAGGGCTTTTCGCCCGGGCGGAAACGCGGGGCGTTTGGCGTAAAACCGGAAGCGCCGGCCCCGGTTTACGAGCAGCCCGTCGTGCCGCCGCAGGTCTGGCACTTCATGCAGGTTCCGTTTCGCACCAGCGTGAAGGAGCCGCACGAAGGACAGGGGTCCCCCTCGAAGCCCTTGATGCGGGCCTGCGCTATTTTGAACAGCTCGCTCTGCGGTGCGCGTTCCTCCGGTTCCGGGCGGGCGTGCACCAGAACCTGAACCTGCGGCTCACGCGCGACCGGCGACTGGGAAAGGCCCGGCTCCGGGGACGCGTCGCGGCCTTCCGCTGCGGCCAAACCCTTGGCAACGTCCCTGCCGGGAAACCCGGAACCGGAAATTCCGGTGCCGGAAACTCCGGCCGCCCTTTGCGGCCCCTGCGTTCCGCCGGACGGGGGGGAACCGGAAACGGCGGAAGCGCCGCCGGAAACCGCCGACGATCCCGGCGGGGCTTTTTCGCCCTGCGTGAAACCGGCGCTCCTTTTCCCGCCGGAACGCGGACGCGAATCGCCGGAGCCGGCCTCGCCCTTCGTGGCGGTGGAAATAAGGTCCTCCTGCTTCACCTGCCCCAGATCGCCGCGCTTCAGGTAGCTTATCGCCAGGTCGCGAAAGATGCAGTCGATTACGCTGGTGGCCATCTTTATGTAGTCGTGGCCGTGAACCACGCCGTTAGGCTCGAACTTGCTGAAGGTGAACGCGTCCACGTACTCCTCCAGCGGGACGCCGTACTGGAGGCCCAGCGAAACGGTAATCGCGAAGCTGTTCAGAAGGCTTCGGAACGCCGCGCCCTCCCTGTGCATGTCCAGAAATATTTCGCCAAGGCTTCCGTCCTCGTACTCGCCGGTGCGGATGTAGACCGAGTGCCCGCCGATTTTCACCTTCTGGGTGTAGCCCATCCTTCGGCTGGGAAGCGGCTTGCGCACCCCCCGGATTGGGGTTTTCTTGCCGGACGCCGGCGGCGGCAGGTCAAGGCCGCGCTCCACCTTCAGAATGGTGTCGGCCAGCGGATCTGTTCCCGGCGCCATGGACGAAAGCGGCTGGGAAAGCTTGGAGCCGTCGCGGTACAGCGCCACCGCCTTGAGCGCGTTCTTCCAGGAAAGCATGTACGCGCCCTTCACGTCCTCGTAGCTCGCCGAGTTGGGCATGTTAATGGTCTTGGAAATCGCGCCGGAAATAAACGGCTGAACCGCCGCCATCATGCCGATGTGCGCCGTCCACGGAATCGATCTCCTGCCGTTTTTGCCGGAGGGGGTCGCCGTGTCGAAAACCGCCAGGTGTTCCTTTTTGAGTCCCGGCGCGCCCTCAAGCCCCATGGTGCCGCAGGCGTAGAGTTCCGCCGCGGCCACGTCGTCCGCCCCGAAGCCAAGGTGCCTCAAAAGGCTGAATCCCTGTAGGGACCAGGTCGATTCCGGAACCCGCAGGACTTTTTCCACAAAGTCCCTGCCGAGTATCCAGGGATTGAAAACGCCCTCCATGTTCAGCGCCGTCCTTACCGCGTCCTCCGCGGCGGCGATTGCCTCCGGGGTGAAGCCCCGCGCCTTGAGCGCGGCAGGGTTTATCCCCGGCGCTCCGGAAAGCGTTCCGTAACCCATGGCGTACGCGACGATTGCCTCCGTCTCGCGCGGCGAATAGCCCAGGGCCTCCAGCGCGGGGGGCACGGACCGGTTTATTATCTTGAAGTAGCCGCCGCCGGCGAGCTTCTTGAACTTGACCAGGGCGTAGTCCGGCTCCACGCCGGTGGTGTCGCAGTCCATCAGAAGGCCGATGGTGCCGGTGGGGGCGACGGCGGTAACCTGGGCGTTGCGAAAGCCGTGAACCCTGCCAAGCTCCAGCGCGCGGTCCCACGAGGAACGCGCCGCGTCCAGAAGGTACGCCGGGCAGTAGGCGGGGTCGATCCCCCGGGGGGGGGTGCTTAGCCCCTCGTACTCCGCGTCGGCGGCGTTGTTCACGGCGCGGCGGTGGTTGCGTATCACCCGCAGCATACTGTCGGCGTTTTCGCCGTACCCGCTAAAGGCCCCAAGCTCCGCGGCCATGCGTGCGGACTGGGTGTAGGCTTCCCCGGAAAGCAGCGCCGAAAGCGCCCCGGCCACGGCGCGGCCCTCCCCGGAGTCGTAGGCCAGCCCCATCAGCATAAGCAGGGTTCCGAGGTTGGCGAAACCGAGCCCCAGGGTGCGGTACCGGTACGAAAGCTCCGCGATGCGCGGCGAGGGAAACTGCGCCATGACCACCGAGATTTCCAGAATCATCGTCCAGACGTCTATGGCGTGAAGGTAGCCCTCCACGTCGAAGGTTCCGGACTTCCCGTCGTAGAACGCGGCAAGGTTTATCGAGGCAAGGTTGCAGGCGGTGTCGTCCAGGAACATGTACTCCGAGCACGGATTCGACGCGCGTATCTCCCCCCCCCCC
>Ga0209755_10005884_pt1 | contig 13757 bp, 18 predicted proteins | sample TergutCo191P1_FD_187301 | JGI IMG/M metagenome (GOLD analysis project Ga0209755, IMG submission 187301) | Cornitermes sp. P1 segment gut microbial communities from Petit-Saut dam, French Guiana - Co191P1 (SPAdes) (version 2) | ecosystem: Host-associated > Arthropoda: Insects > Digestive system... | reverse complement strand
ACGGCAAAGGTTAGGGAAAGATTAGCAGTGGGTAAACGGGCCACACAGAGGTTTGATAGGCAAAGATTTAACTTGAGGAAGCTAAATGAGCCAGAGGTTAGGGAACAGTATCAGATTGAGATTACAAACAGGTTTGCAGCTTTGGAGAACTTGAGTGATGACTGGAGATGACTATTAGAGTGAAAACATAGTGGTGTTGATGGAAAGGTGTTACAAGTTAACTTCTTTTAAATAAGTGTGACGGGATGCCGAGGCCTACAGATTGTGTGGTAAAATGTCATTTTCCAAGAGTAAAAGACATTGGTTAGGTGGTCTGTGCCACCACCATGGACACGTCTGGGTGAACTGCACAGTAGAAGGGAGCCAGAGGAACAATCTCAGGATCAAACCGCGGTTACACTGAGCAACCTTTGAATCACCCCTAGGCCTCAGCACCTTAATCATGCAATCAAATGGTCTAGTAGCACAGCTGCCCCAACCAACTTCAAGACCAGACAGCGTCGTGTTCCCCATATAGTTCAGAACAGCCTGACATACCAGTCTGTGAAACAGAACAGTTCTTCATAATCAGCAAGGGGCTGGGATAATGTAACCGGTATAGCGACTCGCTACGAGTCGGACGGTCCGAGATCGAACCCCGGAGGTTGGGGGAGGGGGCGAAATTTTTCTCACCCATCCAAAACGGCCTTGCACCCACTGAGCCTCCTATACAATGGGGACCGGCCCATTTCCTGGGTAAAGTGACCGGAACGTGGTGTTAAACACCCACTTCCATTTAGCGCTGAGGTGAGAGAAAGAGTAGAGATATACCTCTACTGCCACCATGTGTCTTCATGACATGTCATTGTGTGAACTTTACCTTGCCTACACCTTTGTAATCAATGTCGGATCACAGTAACACTACTACACAGTAACGTATTTTGGCTGTTAGGAATTTTTTGTTATACTTTCGCATTAAATTTCACGGACAATAATTTAACATTTTACGATTTATTAACAGGACTATTTAATTTTACTCATTGAAACTAGCAAAGGTTGCGTGATTCTAAATAGTGTCGACGTGCAACATTTCGTACGTCAACCACTGTTGCAGTATTGGAATGGTTGCGTTATGATTCGTGTTTGTTTCATGGTAATTACAGTCTCCATGATTTAGTTGTCTGATCTATAGTTTAGTGTAGGTGGAAGTAGTTCTGTTTGGATGTGCTGTTTCTGCATACGGCGGTAATATTGAAATTTCTGTTGTGCGTTTTATATCCTACAATATCCCCAGACTGTACGTGTCAGTGTCGTCGAACACTATAACAAGATTTAATTCAGGTACTGATAAACTACGGCCATTAAATCCTCATTCATATATGGAAGAACAACGGAGTTAAGTGATTAGTGGGTGTGGTTGAGTGAAAGTGTTCAATTTTAAGATAACGGTGCTGATACGTCCACCGTAACAGGTCTCTGTATGTTGGGTAAATGTGCATATCTGATTCGAGTTCGACAGTTTGTGACTGCCACCTGTGCCAACATGGCAAACGTGCCTGATGTCAGTAAAATTGGATTTGAAAAATATCCTCGTAAGGTGTCCACAGATATTCAATATGGAACAGCGGGCTTTAGGACAAGGTGAAATTAATAATTTAATAGTCAGTTACCTTTACTGGCAGAATCGACTAGTGTTTATCGTAAAAAAAAAAAATAATTGGATTCTGTACCATATAGGGGGTACGGTGTATTAACAGTGATTTAATGTGGAATAATTTCCACAACAAAATATGTAAGAATGCAGTATCATTTAATATACAATTGAGATGTTTGGTAAACATAGGACGTGGCGTCGATTTCCGTCTGTGTCATAGTCTGTATGCTCCAAAATTCAAGGGACTGGAATTCACGTACAATAGCCTGATCCAACCTAACCTTATGAACTCATGCGGTAATATTGGCGATGTGTACATAGTGAATGAGAGATAATAGTGAATAGAGTGATGCAGGACTGACCATGGTAGCAGTACAAGTGAAACTCAAGCGTACTTCTACCCTAGATAATATTGCCACTCAAAAGTCTACTGTTTTACCTGTAAAATGCCATGGTATCAGCACAGTATCTATAGGTCTACTTAGGTTTTAATTTAACAGCAACCAATCAACTTAGGTGAATTTGTAGGGCACTGAGTTTATAATTAGGCAGTGTTACATGGGACTGTGGTGTAGCTGCAGGTAGGGTCATCCAAGATGGACAGGTCTCAGCTGAGGAGCCAGATGAAGGACGTTCCTAAATGGTGGGGTTGGGAAGGCTTCTTAGGCATTTGCCAACCTCCCTGTGCAGCACACCCAAAAATCAAAGTCTGGGCCCCCAGGTTGGGGTTGGAACATGAGGCTGACAGCCTCATTCTGTAAAAATGATATATTTGTGTAGTCCAAAACTTAAATGTCTGTCATGTCACAGAAGAAGTAGAAGAAGCATGGAACTTCATGCATATTTTATTTTTAATCAAGATTATTTTTAAACCTTTACGTGTGTATGATTTAAGTTGAAGAGAAATCTTTACGTTATGAAGGTTACTGTAACAGGTACATGTAATATAGTTTTCCCATTCTGAAGGACACAACAACTAGAATACTGTGTATTAATTTATTTACTATGACATGCTTTGGCCAACTACTATGGCCATCATCAGGTACTTTGTTGGTTCCATGAAAAAAATTTTGGAGAGGTAAAGAAAGGGTGGAGGAACTTGGGGTATCTAGCTATTTGTATTCATGAAATTGATTAATTTTACCACTGACAGTGACCCACTGCAGATGTGCATATGAAATTTGGTAAGCAGTGGATGAATCAGAAATTGATTTTTAAAGCAGGCATTTTGTTCTGCTTGAAGATGAAATATGTTGGGGATGTACCTTGAATATTTTAGTTACGACTGTGCATTTAGTTCATGTAATAAGTGGTATACTTTGATATAAAACAAATGCACAAAATGGACAACTTTAAAATGATTCAGCAAACATGTGTTTGCTTTGTGTGTGATATATTGTCCTGCTGGAAATGCATGCAAACCCTTTTTTTCAGGTAACTGTCTCAAGAAGGGGTTCATATCATGTTAATTTCCATTGTTTGTATGTGCTTTGATTGTTGCCAGGTTTTATAATCAATGAATGAAACAGATTCCTGTCCAATTTTTTTCACCTCTTGTAGAATGACTTTCTTTCCTGTGTAATGGTAGATCTGGTAACTCATGTTTTACAGGCAATAGAATTAGTGAGGTTATTCTTACCTTTGTGTAATGCTGTGTATATGTGTGTAATGAATGAATAAAGCAATAGAGTTGGACACTCCTATACCATTGTTTCTTTTCTTGTGAAGCTTGGGTGAAAACCATTTAGGGTGATGCTGGACAACAGGGTGAAACAGACCAACTGTAGTCATCTCCTTTTGACAAGTTGTCAGTTCATGTGCTAGAGAGCCCATATTGTAGGTGATGCCGAGTGTTCAGAGTTTTTGAAACGCTCATTTTTTATGGCTAGGCTGACAATTTTGGTACCATTACACTGCTGTGACTGCTCAGGAAGTGCTTTTGCATGGCTACCAGACTGGATGCCTTTGAATGAAGGCTGCCCACAACCCCCTGTTATGTTTCACTGTTGTATTTCCCAGCAAAGGCTAATCATCATCGGAAATGGAAGTCACTTCAGAATGGTACTTACTGTACATTTGTGTTTGATTATATTGTTATGCCTTTGACTGTCTTTCACATTTTATCCTTATCAAATAAAAACTATATATGTTTTTTTACTTAGGGCTGAAGACCTTGATTATGTCCTGTATCGTGTTGGTATGTTGGCTGTTCTTAGATCAAAATCTAAAGGAGGTAAGCTACATAACAGGAAATTAAAATGTGCAATGGAGTCATATACATAGGTCCATGTGTGGGGAAATTGTAATATTTTCCATGATGTAAGTATCTAGAAACAGAACTGACAAACAACAAGATTCATTATGAAATTAAGAGAAGTCCTTGTTTAGTTTTAAAACTGTTTTATACCATATACTTTCCAGCCAAGTGATAGATACCTTCTCACGAAGAACTTTTATCTGTGGATTCATGTAGGTCAGTCAGAAAATGGGAATAAATAGTGAATATTTGTTTATTGAGCATTTTTTGTTCAAAATGATGTTTCTCAGAAGAGAAGAGAAAAACGACTTACTTTCCCTTGCAGTTAGCCTGAAGGTTCATGCATTTGTTAGTGTGTTATCAGTGAATGAATGCCTTCAGCACAGAATTTTGGGCTTTACAAATGGAACCACTGTAAGACAGCTTCTTGTGCTTCCATGTAAGTTGGGCATCTGTGACCACAAAGTTGCTTCTTCAGACGGCCAAGAAAATGGAAGTCACATGGTGTGGAGTCAGGGCTGCATGGTGGATGTTCAAGACAGCCCCATCCAAATTGCTGCAACAAGGCTATCATCTGCCAGGCTGTGTGGGTCTTGGCACCAAGTGACTTTTATCTTTTTGGCCCCTGAATAAGCATCTTCATGGTTGCAGATGCCCAACTTATGTGGAGGTACAAGAAGCTATCTCACAGTTGTTCCACTTGCAAAGCCTGGAATTAGGTGCTGAAGGCACACATTTAATGATAACATGCAACATTGCATGAACCTGTAGAGTGGCTATGTGGAAAAGTATGTCATTGTTTTCTTTTCTCACAAGAAATGGTGCATTGAACAGAAAGTTGCCAAATAAGCAAATATTCCCTGTGTGTTACTTTCTGCTTGACCCTTGAGGTTATAACTTTTATATTTGGATCAGTTTGTTTATTGGACCCTGGGATAAGTCTGACCTGAGCCATAATCCTGTCACTTTACTGTGGTAAACATGTTGATCTGAAGCAATTTGTTTGTTGTACTCAAAATTAAGTTTGATCAGGACTCTACCATACTCTGCTATGGAACAGGTGTTGATCTTCATCAGTGTTTATAGCAGGAGATAATTTTGTTATTAGGAATCTTTATAACACTACTACAGAGCACATGTTCTTCATCAGGTTAAATTTCATAAAAATTTTGGAAAGAGTTGTGCCCTACTCTACTGTGTAGTGTATGTTAGTCTTTCACATATATTGAACCAGAATGGAAGACAATTTTTGCCATTATATAGTGCATGTGGAGTGGTAGTTGTCGTACCAGTCTGAAAGGTATTTCTTCAGCAGGTGCTTTGTTAACACTAACTTGGATTATTGCAGTTACATATACTGACTTCCTGGTATGAGAACCTGAAGCTTAAACACTGATGGTACCAAACACCAACAATGTGTGTGTTCTTGAACATGTCCATTTGTATGTATTCTTTCAACTTATTTCCATAATATCTTCATAATGTTATATCTGTATCCTGTTAGTCTTCCAAGTCACCACTTTCCAAAAGTTCCACAAACCAACATCTGTCTCCTTAATCATGCCTTGTTTATAACTTTGATGATTTTAACAGTCAAAGGTGAGCTGTATGAAACATTAATTTGCCTAACATTCTGACATGGTCAGTTATCTGTAACTTTTTGATTTATAATGGTGCAATGTGAGCTATATAAAGCATAAATGTCTAATTGTATAACACTGTCTTTGTTCGTTTACTTCTTTCCATTTAGATCCACATATTTTCTTGATCACTTTGCGGTCATACATTTTTCAGTGTAAGATGACAAATTTCACAGCCCTAGACCGATGAAATATCTTTTGCAGTGCAACTTTATTTTGAGTGGTTGGCATAACAGATGGGCTGACAGGATTCTTAGTTGCATAACCCATATTTATTCTCCTAATTTCATTGTGGCACTTTTATTTGTTGCTCTTGTTCCTAGATATTTACATTTACAAGAATGTTTTATGATATATGATAAATTGTAAGTAAACTGATTGGTTATGGGTGTGTGGCCAGGGTTTGATATGGGCAAGGAAAGGAATATTGGTGTGTACCACCACACTGAGAATAGTTGTAGAGCCCACCCTGTCTCCTGTGTAGCAGTTAATGGGCTTCTTGTGGATGTAAAGTGGCTGTTACATGAATGTTACTGCTCACATCCATCTCATTCTGAGGTTAGAAAAATAGCAGCCCCTCCCCCACCCCACCCCACACCCTCTAAAAATTCGAAAGGATAAAAATAAATTAAAAAAAAAACAGATGTGTCTGGAGATTTACCTCTATTCCCCCATACATTTTTATGACAGTATTACACACAGGGACAACTTTTTTTTTTTTGCTCATATTATGTCTTTGATGCTGATTTTTGTTTTTATGTGATTGTGTACATTTACTTTTGGACCAAAGTCTTTGGTGCCCAGTATGGTACTTTATGTTACACTTTATTATGTTTATATCCTTACCCAACAAATTCGTGTCCTCAACAGATACAGGTAGCTGATTTTTGTCATTCATTTGCAGACTTTCCTGAATTTCTTTCACCTTCCTGATAAGTTCATTTCAGCCACTTGTTACAAATCACATAAAAAAGTATTTCTTGTGAAATAAATACGTTATTAACAAAAATTTATGCATTGAGAAGCTATGGCATGGTCAGGGAAATCTGCAGTGGTCATTTTTGAGTGGCATGTTTTATTATCAGCTTACTGGCCACCATTTATGTTGGCTTGGATTACTAATATTAACCTTTTGGTGCTGGCATTAATACAAAGGGTAACTGTGGAAGCCACATGTAAATTGTAGGATCTAGTTTTTCTTAATGCCAAAATATACACACACAAAAAAAAAAAAAAAAAGAGCCAAAGGGAAACTCCAACAGAGCCGTACAAGAGTGGCCAAAATTGGCTGACACATTACTATGTCATTTGGCAATTAAATCATCCACCCTGCCACACAGCATATGCATAATTCAGTGACATTAAGCACCTGTGTCACTTGTAGGGGCAGCTATTGGGCTAATGATAACAGCATCCCATAACCCAGAGCCAGATAATGGTGTCAAATTGGTTGACCCTCATGGTGAGATGCTGCAGCAGAAATGGGAAGAGTTTGCTACAAAACTTGTAAATGCCAGGTACTGTTTGTATATGTCCATATTCATAGAAAAATTACAATAAATTGGAAATAGTTAAGGAGATATTTTGGAGTTCAAAATCGGCAGTTTTATATCATTTATATGAGGGCATTAATAATTAGCATTCACAAATTTAAACTCTAGAGGTGATAAAAGAATGAGCACACCATAACTCTTATGCTAAGCATATGTGTACCTTATTGTATCTTATCCATAATTACATTAAATTTAATGTTTACAAGATACTCCACTTTAAACTGTCTGCAGGTGGTACAGGCAAGGTTATGGACTGAAACTCATCACCACATGAAGAATATGACTCTAATCCATGCTGCCTTTTAGTGGGTGGACTTACTGTTACCAAAAGTTTAAATGGTGGAAGCATGGAACCGTCTCCTGATCTCTCTCATACCATTTTCTTCGGCATAAGCTCCTAGATGTCAGAGATTATTAATTCTCACATTCTGATTGCTTTACTCCCTGAGGAAGAGTCTTGGTATATGATTAATAACAGCTCAGTTATTTGGTTAACTTATTTTTTTTATTTTTCTAGCGATACTGAGGTGGAGTCTGTGCTACATGATATTGCTGAGGCAGAATCAATCAACTGGGACACTCGGGCACTTGTTCTTGTTGGGCGAGACACAAGGTATAATTTTTGCATTTGCTTTTCTGTTAAATGGAACTTACATTCAGTCATTAACAAGGTTTCGTCACAGTAAATGTTTATATGGGCTAAGTACATGTAACTGTATGACTTACATTACCAACTAGCAGAGTGACAGATTTTGGACATAAAAGTCTCAGAATCGTGGTAGATACAATGAAAGCTCTATTTAAGGTTTCTTTTTGTAACAGCAAATTTGGATAATGAACTTAGAAAGATCTTAAGTGGAGTAAATTTAACCGTGAAGTGGGCTTAGGATCATTGGTGTTTAATGTATGTGAAAGAAGAACTCAACTGGGGTACATTAAATGGGGGTTCTGCTTTGTTTAATAAATGTTTGTTTCTTGCCTTGTGTAACAGCATTTGTAAATGGTGATTCAGGAACAGTAAGTTTGAGTGTGGTTTATTCCCTTCTTTGGAGAATGGCAGTTGAGTAGAAAAATAAGACATGTCTCGGTGTGCTTATTACTTTGTTAAAACTTGTAATAAAGTTGGTATTACATTTATGAAACTACTTTCAGTATGAAGGATGATTCTAGAGGTAGAATGGTAATTAGCAAATCTTGCATAGTGTGTATGCAAACACATCTGCATACACACTCAAACACCCTGCCTCTATTTTTGAATACAAATACTTTACTTCAGAAGCGGCTGAAAATTAAGAGGCAGTCAATGTTTATGTGTTCATATGGTACAGTAGCTTTAATTCTTTTATGTCTCATAATAGACCAAGCAGTCCTGACCTTGCCCAGGCAGCCATTGCAGGAATAGGAAGTTTGGGAGGAGAAGTGAAAGACTATGGAGTTATAACCACTCCCATGCTTCATTACTTTGTGGCATGTATCAACACTGATGGTGTGTGTGGTGAGGCAACAGAAGATGGTTACTTCAAGAAAATAATCACTGCATTCAAGAAACTTCGAGGAGACGTGAGTTTTGTTAGCAAGATTTACTGTTGCATTATATACCGCCTGCTTCCTAATGTAAAATGCTCATGCTTTATTCGTTTTCTGAGAGGCCATTCTGTTAGTAGGGGAACTCCTATTATGCAGGTGCACGATTCTGTAAAATGTGTAGCCCAGAAACAAGGTACAAACAAGAGCACCAGCAGGATTATGCAAGGTGGTGTACATCACTTGCATATAAAGTGATCTGTTGTGTCAATGATCTGTGCTTGACAGGACAGCAATGTTTTTGTATTTAATTAAAGTACTTCATGAATCCTTGCACAGAAACTGTAGGAATTGAATAAAATTTATTTTACAATTTTTTTATTGTTTAATTTAATCAAGTTTTATATGTCCAAATTTGAAATGCAAGTACACCACCTTGCACCTCCTTGCTGGTACTCCTGCTTAAATGGCACATGGTATCATATATTAATATCAATAATTTGAATTAATTTGTAAAATTATTATACACTGTATTTAAAATGTTATCACTATAAACTCCTTTGTGAAAAAACGATTTGCATGAGATGCACATACCACTCTTCAGCTTAAGAATTTTCTGAAAATTGTGAGCATGATGAACTGATGTTTTCTCTGTGAAGCTTTTACTCCAAAGACTTTTTTTTAAATGTATTACTTTTAATTTGTTGAATCTGCCCTGAATGTTACAGTGGTGTTGTGTAAACTGTCATATCAAGGAGCTTAATGTGTCCTCAGATTCTTTTGTCTGGAACAGGTGGTAAGGCAGTGCTATTTTTTTAATGGCCATATGTTTTTGTACAGACAGCTGTACTATATAGGATACATTTTCTTTTTCAGATGCTGGAAAATGGTAGTTATGTACCAAGTATTATGTTTGATGGGGCAAATGGTGTTGGAGCTGCAAAGATGAGCATTTGTTCCCAGCATCTGGGTGATACTCTACAGGTGCAGCTTTACAATAATGGAACTAGAAGGCTGAATCATTCAGTGAGTAGTGAACAGTGGTAATAAAAACTGTCTTGTATCCAAGAATATCGGGGCAGGTTGAAACTGAAAAGAATGTTTCAGTTTCTGGTCTATGCTAATGATGTAACCCCTTGGTGCCAAAAGATGCATGGACCATGTGTTAGAGTGCTGAGTTCAGTTCTCTAATGACACGAGATATGCAGAAGCAATTGTGACCTTCTTGTACTCCATTGTTGTATGTATCTCCTTTTTTCTTGGGGGCGGGGGGGTTTTAATGAAAAAACTAAACCCTGTAATTTAAATCTGGAATTTAATTCAGGAACCAAAGGGTTAACCAGGGATATACAAATGCCAGGTGCCTGGTCATCTTGGCAAATAAATTTTGTATGATGGTGCACAATATTTTCAGCATTTTTTCAGCAGCTTTTATTTACATACAAAAATGTGTATCTATTCACAAACACCAACCAGAAAATGCCATATAAGAAATAAGGTTCTTGTTACCCTTCTGATACCTAAAATTTGGAGGCGACTCCTGGATTTTTAGAAATCTGTGGACCCCTGGTCTTAGCTTCTGGGGTGAAAGTATAAATATCATAAAATAAAACATAGACACAATTTACATGTGTATAATGTGAAAAGCTTACAGAATCACAAAATCTGGAAATTTTATGAGAGACCACTGCTTAGGTGGGAAGGCATTATAGATGTAGATCTTAAATATATGGAGTGTGAGGGTATGAACTGGATTCAACTGGCTGAGGACTGGGTACAGTGTCAAGCTCTTGTGGACAATATAATGAACCTGGGGGTTTCAAGTATCATGTAGAATTTCATCACTGGTTGAATACTGTCATTTTCCAAAGAGGAACTCTCTGTTCCATAGAGTTGGGTTCTTTTGTTGTCTGTGAAATATGATGAAACATCAGCATGAAACAAAACATAGTAGTGGGTGCAGAGATTTTGATTGCATTGGAGTGATTCAAAATTTTATACTAATCTCAAAACTGTAGAGGAGTAAAAATAATTTCTGAAGTTATTAATAGCAGTCATCTGAAGACAAGAGCAGAATTGACATTCAGCATGATGCATGCATTAAATATACCTTAAACAACAGACACGCTACAATGTAATGTTAGCATAATGTCGTGTTTTTAAGTCGGTTTGCTGTGTTGACATTCATTCTCTAATTGTCTCCATCATGTACCATACTTTATACAGTGTGCTTGAAAAATTATGCATGATATATTTTATTTGTCAACAGTTTCAGTATTTGTGAAATGGACTGTAGGTTTGCCTGTGTACTCCTTCTTTCAGTGTGGTGCAGACTATGTAAAAGTGCAGCAGTGTGTACCACATGGAGTCCCAAAGAGCACCAATGCTCGCTGTGTGTCAGTAGATGGAGATGCAGACCGGATTGTGTACTATTACATTGACACAAATGACAAGTTCCATCTGCTGGATGGAGACAGAATTGCAACTCTGAGTGAGTTACATTCTGTGGTAAAGAACTTCTGGTAGCTACAGATCATTACACAATGAAACAGGAATCATGGCTTTTCAGCAGTACAGCCTATTCTGAACTAGCATCACATCCCACACAGAACCCATAATTTAAATCATCAGGTATATCTTTCTGTGTTGTATAGGGTTTTCATGTAATAACAATGGACGATGTGAGAGATGGACACAGCCTACCTACTCTGAAATGTCAGAGTTGAGTGCTGTGCATTACATTGTTTGTAAGGACCCAGGTGTAACTGTCTGTCCTAAGACCACCTACACTCTGAGGTTTTTAGTGGATACCCTCAGTGTGTCCAGGCAAAGGCAGTACAGTGTACTCTTATTTATCCATGGGCAGATTATCTGGTTTGTGGATTACCTGTGCACAAACATAAGTTCCTAATGAGTAATCACAAAGGTGGAAAATAATGTAAGTCAGGGCTGAGTGCTCCAACAGACTCCTCAGTACAGGAATCAGGATTGTTTGTTTTATTTCTATTATTTTTTTTATTAGGGAATGCCAAAGCCAAATAAAGATCAAAGAATGTTTATGTAAACAGTAAACATAAGCCCTGTATTTATTATGTATCTGATACATAAATTACAGTTTTTTTTTTCCATGGCTCAATAAAGTATAAGTTCAGGTTATCCATGTTTCTTGGTTATCCTTGCACCCCTTCCCCACTGTTACCCTGGATAATCGAGAGAACATTGTGTGCTTTTCAAAAAATGTGTAAATGTAAACCAAGAATGTCCTATTTATGCTTTCATGCCACAAGACAACTATGGTCATGCAGTGTGATGCTAAGGAAACTGAAGGTCCACTAAAGATGCTGGCCAAGAACAGGCAAAGTAATATGTGGCCATTTAAATCTTGGGTCTCTTGCAGAGCATACTTGGCATCTAATTCAAGCTCCAAAGAGTTAATGTCTGAATTACAAGAGCGTTTTGAAGATTGCAGTGTATTATGTTATGTTTAGAAAAGTTCCTTGTGCATTAAATGGTTTTGTGTCATGTTGTATTGTTTCAACTGTTACAGTTGCTGGGTATCTTATGGAATTGGTTAAGAAAAGCAGCTTGGATCTTCAGCTAGGATTAGTGCAGACGGCTTATTCCAATGGGAGTTCCACCAGTTACATATCCAAAACACTGGTGAGATGTGTTGTGCAATATGTTCTGTAACCCACCGAGTGCTGCTTGCATCTGTTTAAGCTCCACCTTTTCATTGTCACCAGTGCTTCTTGCTTCTCTGGAGGCACTGACACACATTATGCACTTACTTTCTCCTTGTGTAAATTATGCAGCTCAGTTAGGGTAGACTGTTACAGTAACAGTCTGCCAACTTTGGGAGAGTTGTAGAACCTTTTATAGGCTCAGGGGAGCCAAGTTTTATGTTGTTTCAAGAGTAGTCTTCTGAGCCAACAGTTAAAAATGCCATATATGGTGCAGAAAAAGTGATTTAAAATCCAGCACTTAAAGTTGTCTGTAGATACATGGTAAGGTGAAATTATCATATCAGAATTTTACATTTTCAAATAGAATGAACACTTGAGAACTGCGCTCTTCTGGCTTATTATGCAGCAAGTAGTGGTAATTTCTTAATGACATTTGGGGACAAACTATCGTTCCCATCTTCAAGAGTCGAGAATTAAAACTGTCCCATTTCAAGGGTCAAGAATTTTGATTCTTGACCCTTGAAGATGGAGGCAATACATTGTCCCAAAACACTGGTAAAAATTACCACTACTTGCGTAATAACCCAGAAGAGCACAGTTCTCATCTACTTCATGGTGGAGCCTGCAATCACGCAGAACAAACACTTATGATCCTTGAAAATAACCAACTTGATGCACAATTTTTCATGTATGTTTATTTCTATTCTCTACGTGTTTCGGGCAGCCATGTGCCCATCATCAGGAGAATTATTGTATCAAGGTGACACCTGGTTTATGTTACTCTGTGTAGATGACCGTCTGGTATGCAGGCTAACCTGCATACCAGACGGTCATCTACACAGAGTGACATAAACCAGGTGTCACCTTGATACAGTAGTTATCCTGATGATGGGCACACGGCTGCCTGAAACACGTAGAGAATAGAAATAAACATACATGAAAAATTGTGCATCAAGTTGGTTATTTACAAGGATCATACCAGGATGCACAGTCAAAAAAACCATGAAAAACAAACACTTAGTAGAACAAGAGCACACAAAATGCACAAAATAATGCTCTATAAGTATCATGTCAGACATGTTTGTGCTGTAACTAAATGGTCACCATTAACATCACCTGTTCCCAAAAACCATAGTTTCTGTTGTTAAAATATGTACTATAACTTTTTGGACAACAGGTTATTAAATGTAGTTGTGTTACTTTCATATACACTGGTGCTTGCCACACAAAGATGGCTAGTTTGAGTTGTAATTATTATATTTATTATTGGGCATCTACATTTTTACCTGCATTTCAAACTTCTAAAGGGGCCATTTCTGTATGAATTTTATAGTCATTTTATTGCAGAGAATATATTGTGAGGAAAATGTATATTTCAGGTAGAGGACTGTCAACGTGTTGTAGTTGTTCTTTAGTTTGAAACCATTTGCACAGTTTTTCTACATCCCTCCCATTACACATACTGGT
>Ga0209755_10005882_pt1 | contig 13760 bp, 10 predicted proteins | sample TergutCo191P1_FD_187301 | JGI IMG/M metagenome (GOLD analysis project Ga0209755, IMG submission 187301) | Cornitermes sp. P1 segment gut microbial communities from Petit-Saut dam, French Guiana - Co191P1 (SPAdes) (version 2) | ecosystem: Host-associated > Arthropoda: Insects > Digestive system... | reverse complement strand
CGCCACATTTTGCCCTAATGTGAAGGGGAGCAAGCCAAAGTCCTGGAATACTACGCCGAAGATTTCCATGTATTCGTCGTAGTTGTACTTTTTGATGTCGATGCCGTTGAGGGTGATTTCCCCTTCGGTGGGGTCGTAGAGGCGGGTGAGTAGCTTTATCATGGTGGTTTTGCCGGAGCCGTTCATGCCCACCACCGCCATGCGGGTGCCGATTTTTAAAGTCAGGTTTAGATTGCGCAGGGCATAGGTGTCGCTGCCGGGGTATTTGAATGATACGTTGTGAAACTCGATGGCGTAGTCGTTATCGTCCCGTTTTTCAATGGGGATGGTGCCTTGGTATTTTTTGTTGGGGATGTCAAGGAAGGCGAAGATTTTTTCTAGGAAGGGGTTGTTGTTGATTAACATGCCCAAATTCATCATCACCGCTTGAAAGCCCGTGCCGAATTGCTGTATCGCGCCTACATATAACAGGATGCTGCCCACGCCGAAGGCACCCCCGTGTGCCTTTGCGGCGATGTAGAGGAAAATCAAGCCGTTGGCAAGGAAGGTAATCACCGCGCCTGCGGCTTCAAATTTTCCGAAATACCTTGCGCGGGTTATCCAAGTGTGAATCGAACCGGAAAATCCGGCAACTTCTTTTAAAATAATTTCCCGCTGGTTATAAATCCGCACATCCTTCGCGCTTTCTCCGGTGTTTGAAATTCGGTCGAAGTAAAATCCGAAAATGCGGTTTAAAAAGTTATTTTCTTCGGAATTATCGGACCAAATCCGTCCGCCAACCAAGGAAAGGAAGGGCGATAACAAAACGATGCACAGCAGTAAAAGTATAATCAAAACCATCATCCAAGGTGCGTTCAAAAAGGCATAGGGCGAATCTTCCGGTACTCGGAATGTAAACATGGAAAATGCGAAACCCACTGATAAAATCAACCGAATGAACCCTTCAACCGTACTTCTGAAGCGGTAAAAAAGCTGATTAAAACCAAAGCCCGAACCTCGTTGGTAGCCGTAAATTTCCGCGTGTTGTTGCAAAACCTCCGGGTTTTCCGCGTCGAGGTAATCCATGCTTAGAAACTTATCGGCATACACATTTGTCATCAAATCGAAATATTTCGCACTGTATACCGCTTCACGGCGGCGCAGGATGCTTTGGATGAGTTGTGCGGTCAGGTTCAAGCCCAGGGTCAGCAGCACCAAATGCAGTAAACGGTCGGTGTTCTGCGTTCCCGCCAGCTCGTTCAAAATTGCCGCACCGAACCATATATTAATGAAGGGAATCCCGGCGGTGACGATGGCATTGATGGTTTGAATCAAAAATATACGCACCGGGAACGCACCCGATATGGTTTTTATTCCCCGGGCAATGGTGTTAAATTGCCATTTCAATGTTTTTTTAGTTTCCATTATGCCACCCCTTCGCGGTAATATTTGCTTTGAATTTCAAACAGCTCGGCATATTTACCATTGTTGCGGATTAATTCCTCGTGGGTTCCCGATTCTAAGATGTTTTTGCCGTCCAAAAGAATAATACGGTCGCAGAAGCGGGTGGAGGCAAGCCGGTGGGAGATATACACCGATGTACGCCCCTCGGATAACTCGTTGTAACGGTTGTATAATTCACTTTCTGCGATGGGGTCGAGGGCGGCGGTGGGTTCGTCGAGAATAAGAATGGGTGCGTTCTTGTATAACGCCCGCGCCAGCATGAGGCGTTGGGTTTCCCCGCCGGAAAGTTCTTCCGCGTCGAAATATACTTCTTTAATAAGCAACGAATCCGCGCCGTTTGGAAGGCCATTGACTTTTTTGTCGATACCCGCAAGGGCAAGACATTCTTGCAACCGCGCCGGGTTTTCATGCTGTATGTCTTGGGTGATATTCCGCGTTACGGAAATGGGCATGATGTTAAATTCTTGGAAAACGGCGGTAAACAGCTCATAATAGGCATTGCGGTTGAAATTGCGGATGTCCGTGCCGTTGAGTAACACTTCCCCCTCGGTGGGGTCATAGAAACCGCACATCAGCTTCACCAAGGTAGTTTTGCCCGCGCCGTTTAAACCCACTACGGCCAGCTTTTCCCCGGGGGTAATCCGCAGGTTGATGTTTTCCAATACATTTTCTGCTGTGCCGATGTAGCGGAATGATACGTTTTTTAATTCCAAGGAATACGCAGCAGCGGTGGGAATGGGAACGTTCCCTTCTTTAAATGCGCCGGGATAATCAAGAAACTCCCGAATGCGGCAATAGTCCATGCTGGTGCGGGATAAGGTGGCGTAATCATTTAAAATCCCCGTCACCCAACCGGAAAACCCACCCACAGCGGCAAACAACAGCACAAAGGTTTCCACACCAATGCTGCCTGCCAGCACCAGCCCAATCAAGTATGCATAAGCAATCCCTTCCCGGGCGAAGACGGCAACCGCTTCCACTCCGTCAGCCAGCAGGTTTTTCCGCTCACCTTTGCGCCGAAAGGCAAAAACCAGCTTCATATTCGCCGCGAACACATCCTTGACCCATCGGGTCATGGCAAAAAGGCGGATATCCTTAGTCAGGTTATTGCGTTCATACATATGATTGACATACCACAGCCGTTTGTTGGGCGCGGCTTCTTCCTTGTCGTGGCTATGCCACCAACGGTTCGCCCACCGACGCGCCAATGTACCAAAAATACAAGTCACCGCAACCACCACCATCACCAAGGGATGCACCGCGGCAAGTAAAATCAAATACACCACAAACCCCAGTAAATTAATGCCCAAGTTCTTATAATGGTAATAAATCTGTTCGGAGGCACCGTAATCGCCGTGCAAATGATTCATTGCCTTTTGCTTTGCGTCATTAAACGCTTCGCTTTCCACATTGGCATAATCCGTCATCAGCATTTTTTTCAATACATCAAACATAATACGAAGTCGAAGCCCCGTACGGCGGAGCATTTCGCCCGCGTTCAAATAGCTCATGATGGCTTGCAGCACTACCGTCACCGCAGTAAATCCCATCACCGTAAGCACCAGTGTCCGTAAATCCACCCCTCGGGTAATCTGCTCCACCACCGTGGCCGGGAGGAATATCCCCACCGTGGCAATCGCTACCGTAAGAAAAATCTGTGCCGCGATAACAAACAGCACGATTTTATCCCGCGCCCATGCTTGCTTTACAACAAAGCAGGTGTTCTGCCAGACGGAGTAGGTTGGTTTTTTATTTTCTTTCATTATCATCACCTCGCCCAAACAATAACACCATTCTACGCCCAAAATAAAAAACCTGCACGAACGGTTAAAATTCATGCACGAATGGTATAATTACCCCAAAAAAAGGTCGTGATGTGATTATGTATGCAAAAAACGGCATGGTAGCCACCACCCAACCCCTTGCGGCCCAGGCTGGCTTGGACATAATAAAAAAGGGCGGCAACGCAATAGACGCAGCCATAACCACGGCGGCGTGTTTAACCGTTGTGGAACCCACTTCCAACGGCATCGGGGGGGATGCCTTTGCCATTGTGTGGGCAAAGGGAGAACTCCACGGGTTGAATGCATCCGGGAACGCTCCCGCTTCCATTTCCATTGAAAAAGTGAAAGCCGCAGGCCACGAAAAAATGCCCGCCCACGGGGTGATTCCCATAACCGTGCCGGGTATTCCCGGCGCATGGGCGGCATTGAGTGAAAAATTCGGGCGGCTTCCTTTGGATGAATGCTTACAACCCGCCATTGAATATGCGCGGCAGGGTTATCCCGTTTCCCCCGTTGTAGCGAAAAATTGGCAGCGTGCTTATGAAATTTATAAAAAGCGGTGTGTGGGTGAAGCCTATGCCCCGTGGTTTCATACCTTTGCACCAAACGGAAATGCACCCGGGGTAGGGGACATATGGAAATCCGAAGCCCACGCCAACACCTTGGCGGAAATTGCGGCTACCCGGGGGGAAAGTTTTTACCGCGGTGCGTTGGCGGATAAAATAGCCGATTTCATACAAAAGCACGGCGGGTACTTAACCACCGATGACCTGGCCGCTTTTGCCCCCGAATGGGTACGTCCGATTAACACGAATTACCGTGGCTACGATGTATGGGAACTGCCCCCAAACGGGCAAGGCATTGTAGCGTTGATTGCGTTGAATATCTTAAAGGGCTTTGATTTTTCCACGCAAAACACGGATATGTACCACAAGCAATTTGAAGCAATAAAGCTTGCCTTTGCCTGCGGAAAGCAAGTGATTACCGACCCGAAATACATGGAATATACTACCCAGGATTTATTGTCGCCCCAATTTGCCGCACATTTGCGTACGCAAATTACCGAAGGGGCAGGGGATTACATCACCCACACGCCCCCCAAAAGCGGCACGGTATACCTGGCAACCGCCGACGGTGAGGGTAACATGGTGAGTTATATCCAAAGCAATTACATGGGTTTTGGCTCGGGCATAGTGATTCCCGACACGGGGATTGCCATGCAAAACCGGGGCGCGGATTTTTCCCTGGAACCCAACCACGCCAATGCACTGGCAGGGGGGAAAAAGACCTACCACACCATTATCCCGGGTTTCCTCACCCAAGGGAGCGTTCCCGTCGGGCCCTTCGGTATTATGGGTGGGTATATGCAACCCCAGGCCCATGTGCAAGTGCTGATGAACCTCATTGATTTTGACATGTCGCCCCAGCAAGCCCTGGATGCCCCCCGTTGGCAATGGCTGGAGGGGAAACGGTTTATCGCAGAACGCAATTTCCCTCCACAGATTGCGGAGGCACTGGCGGCACGGGGGCATTTATTGGACATTACTTTGGACAGCGGAACCTTCGGACGTGGGCAAATGATTCTGCGCGACAAAGATACGGGTGTACTCCACGGTGGCACGGAAATCAGGGCAGACGGGCATATTGCGGTGTATTGATGCCCCATGATTTATAACGGCAGCATCACCTCTGTAGCAAACACCCCTTCTTCGTCCTGGCGATTCACAAATCCGCCGTGTTTCTCCACAATTTTATCAATCCGTTTTAACCCAAAGCCGTGGTTGTCCGAACCCTTCGTGGAAAGGTAAAACCGCCCGGCTTTTTTTACGCCGCCGCTGGCATTGCTGACGGATACATACAACATTTCTTTGTGGTTCCCTATGTACAGCCGGATAAAACGCTTTTCCTCCGGCAACAACCCGCAGGCCTCAATGGCATTGTCCAGCAGATTGCCGATAATTACGCTCAAGTCTACCTCCGGGACATTTAAATTTTCCGGGACGGTTGCCTTGGCGTTCATTTGTATGGCCTTGGACAACGCAACGTTCATTTTGCTGTTGACAATGGCATCCACCATCACATTACCCGACTTTATCAGCGTGTCAATCCCGGTGAGGTCGTCGTTTAACATTTGCAGATAGGCGGCATGTTCCTCCTTTTGTCCCAGAGCCAAAAAAGCTTTCATCGCCTGGATATGGTTGTGATAATCATGCCGCCAGCCCCGCATTTGATTATATATAAACTGCACCTCGTCGTAATGTTTGAGCATTAAATCATGTTGATACACCGCAATGCGCCGCTCGGCCAGGAAAGATAAATACCAACGCATCACAACAAAAATAACCACCGCAACCACCAACGAACCCATAATAATTAACAACCACCAGCCCAAAGACACCTACAACCTCCCTTTAAACAACGCCATAAACGCACGGTTCACATCACCGTACATCCGCCGGGAAAGGGGAACGGTATTCCCATTATCCAGCACCACATCGGTTTTGGTAATCTTAGCCACCCGTTGCAGGTTCACCAAATAGGAGCGGTGGCAACGGCAAAAAATGCCCTGTGCCGCCAACTGCGCCTCCAACTTAGAAATCGCCACCTTCATGGGAACGTTCCCGTTTGTTGTCACCAATTCCGAATCATGGGCAAAGCTTTCTATGTACAAAATATCCTTAGCCGCAAAGCGGGTAGGTTCCCCGTCCACAGGCAACAAAACAAAGGATTCTTCCTCGGCGCTTTTCATCACCTTTATTGCCGCCTTATCCAACACCGCCGCCAGCTTCGCCTCGTCCACGGGCTTCATTAAATAATGCAACGCCGAAACATCATACCCCTCCTGGATAAAATCCGGCACCCCGGTGATGAAAATAATCACCGTTCGTTCGTCCACTTTGCGGATATCCTTTGCCAACTCAACGCCGCTTTGCTTACCCATTTGAATGTCCAGCAACAAAATATCGTAGTCCGCTGTCCGGCCCATAACAAACTGCTCCGCGCTTTCATATTCATCAATGCACGCAATATAACCCCGTTTCCCCGCCCACTCGGTAACCAAGGAAGTGAGGTAAAGGCGTTGATGTGCTTCATCGTCGCAGATGGCTAGGGAAAATATTGTTTTTATAACAACCACTTCCTTTCTTAAATCATGTTTTTTCTTCGTCAACAATAATATTGGATAATGACATGGGATTTTTATCATGCCATTTAATCATAAAAGCTTCATAACACAACATATCGTTTTTTAAGGTCATTATTTTCTTACCACTTACAACCACATGTAAATGAGTAACATCTTTATCGCTAAATTTTCCAATTTCAACCCGTTCTATGTCAGTAAATGCAAATTCTTTAGTTCTCAAAAAAGATGCTATGTTTCTGACAAAAAATTTATCTTCATCTACTGTAACTTTAAATGAAATTTTTTTAATGAATAAAAATAAAAACCATGTACCTAATGACAGCATAAAAAGCATAAATAAAAAAGGAAACCACTGCTGTTCAGCATTAAATGCATTCGACAAAATTCCTCTTAAAACATCAATAAAAATTAAGTTAAACCCCATACTCAAGAACGCGGATATTATCGTACCGGATAGACGATACCGTACTATGACATTATTTTTTTCAATCATCTATTTTTCCTCAACGGTAATCACCGCCAGCCGATGCAACGCACGGGTCATGGCGATGTACAGTAATTTTATATCCAGCGGTTTGTCACCATACTGCGCGGCATCGGTGATAATAACCGCGTCAAACTCCAGTCCCTTGGCGAGGTACACGGGCAAAATGAGAATCCCACCTTCGTAGTCGGCGGCCTGTTCGGTGACGATGGGGTAGGGGACAGGTAACGCGGCTTGTAAGGCTTGGCACTCCGCTTCGGTTTTGGCAATCAACGCGATGGACTTACACCCGGCTTCTTGGGCGGCGGTTATTTCCTCCACCATCCGTCGTGGGGACAAAAGTGTGTTAGTCAAATAATACACTATTTCCGCGCCATGACGAATCACCGGCACCGCCAGCGGCACGTCGGGAACGCTCCCCTTTGCGTATAATCCGGCAATCACCGTATTCGCCGCTTCCATGATTTCAATGGTGGTGCGGTAACTCTGCGCTAATAATAATGGCTCCGCATCAAAGAGCGGCCGAATGTCGTTCCAACTGTTTATCCCCTTATGCGCCAACAAACCCTGGTGCAAATCCCCCAAAATAGAAAACGATGCGGCGGGTAATGCCTCCTTTAACGCAAGGAACTGGAAGGGGCTGTAATCCTGGGCCTCGTCAATGACTACATGCTTCATCTTGCCCTCGATGCCGAATAAAAGCTTCTGCATGTACAATAGTGGCGGCAAATCCTCGGGTTCCAGGGTAAACTTTGCCCCGGTTAGGCGTGTCTGCGCAGCCAGCAGTTCGCACTGTTCCAGCGTAAAAATCCCCTCCGCCATCTCCCAAAGCAAGCCCGGCTCGTTAAACAACGCCCGATAATATACCAGTGCGGATTTTAACCGAAAGGCCTGCATATATTTCTTCCGTTGGGGGCGGGATTTTTCCTTTAATTGTTGAAGCATGGTATCGCGTTTTTCCAACACTTGGGTAAACCGGGCGCGGCGGGCGGGGCTGTCTTCGGGAAAGAGGGCGCGGATTTTCGCCATATGCTTGTCGAAGACGGCTTCGATGCTTTTTTCAATGCGGGGTAGTTGCCGTTTGAGGGTGCTGGTGAGATATTTTTCGATTTCGGCGGCGCGTTTGTTGGTGGGCAAAAAGGTGTAGGTTTCGGTGAACATTTTTTTGATGCGTTCCCGGGAGAAAAGGGCATGTCCCTCCAAGGCAAAGTCTTCTTCAGGCAGGAGTTTTTCTTCAATGTGGCGTAAATACCGTTGAATCACTTCACAAAAAGGGAGCGTTCCCTTTAATCCGGCGGCCACCATGCGGGGGGAGGTATCCTGTTTGCGGTTCACCGCCTCCGTAAGGGCAGCCAGCGGTGAATTTACGGGATTTTTCCCCAAGTCCAATTCCAACACCTCCGCCACATAATCCGTAAAGGTGGTCTGCGTCACCTGTTCAACCCCTAATTCGGGCAACACATCGGATATATAACTTAAAAAATACCGGCTGGGGGCCAGTATCATCACATCCCGGGGTTTTAACACGTCTGCGTGGTTGTACAGCAAATAGGCAATGCGGTGCAACGCAATGGTGGTTTTTCCGCTGCCCGCCGCGCCTTGTACAATGAGGGGCGAACGCAACGGGGCGCGGATAATCCGGTTCTGCTCGGCTTGAATGGTGGTGACAATGTCGCGCAGGCGGCGGTCTTTGCTGGCCCCAAGGGCGGCTTGTAAAAAGGTGTCGCTGGCAGTTACGTCGATGTCCATGAAGCCGTCCAGCCTGCCGTCCTCGATTTGGTACTGCCGCTTTAACGATAATTCACCCTCGATATGCCCGTCGGGGCAGTCATAAGCCGCCGTGCCGATACGCCCTTCGTAATACAAAGTCGCCAAGGGCGCACGCCAGTCGGTAATTAACACCTCCAACGCGTCCAGCAGCGTCATTTTTCCAATATAATAGGACGCGCCGTCAAAATCCACCCGGGCAAAATAGGGCTTTTTTTGCGCGTACTCCATCTGCCGCAGGTGCATTTTCCAACCGTCCAGCAACGACAAGCTTACCGTCAGTTCGCTGAACTGCTCGGGATTGTCAATATTCATGTGGGCAAAGGCATAAGAAACCCGGCTGTCCAGGGCTTCTTTTTGCGCCTTTATGCCGGGGATGGAAGCGGCCAAATGGGCCAAAACGGTGTTAAGATAGGCTATTTCCTGCGGGTAATCGGGATGCTGTTGCACTTGCGCCAACTCCTTTAGTCGCTGTTAAATGCCGTGGATATCATCAAAGCCAGCACGTCCTCCGGGATTTGCTCAATAAGACGCTCGGATTTTGATTTTTTAATTTCAATGGGGGGTAAAGCCTTTTTTTCACCTGCACCATTGTCAAAAACGATGGCAAGGGGGCGGCCCTCCCGGGCAAAGGGGACCTTTATGTACAAAATCGGTCCCCGCGCCGGGTATTTCCGCATAAACTGGCGTAAATATTCCTTGATATCCTTCGGGTTCGGCCCGTCCTGCACCGCAACCACAAAACCACCGTCCGGCACGCCGTCGGTGAATTTGCACGAATAGGCAACAACCCCTCGGTCGCCGAATCGTTTGTAAATTTCCGCCAAGTTCATATACCGCTGGGGCGGCGGGGCGATTCTGATGTTTTTCATGGGTGCATTCTATCATAAAATGCAGTATCAAGCATTTTTTTCCTCCGCATAATACTGCGCCTGAGCGTGCCATAATTCATGGTACTTCCCTTTTTCATCACCAACCAGCACATCATGGTTGCCCCGCTGAACCAACCGCCCCTCATGAAACACAGCAATGTCATCACAAAAACGGCAGGACGACAACCGATGGGAAATAAAAACCGCTGTTTTGTCCGCCACGGTTTGGTTAAACATGGCATAGATTTCATATTCCGCGATGGGGTCCAAAGCGGCGGTGGGTTCGTCCAGAATGATGAAGGGAGCTTTTTTATACAAGGCACGTGCCAGGGCGATTTTTTGGCCTTCCCCGCCGGAGATTTCCACCCCGTCATCATAATTATTGTACATATAGGTTTCCAATCGTTTGGGCATGGCGGCTACCCGGGCTTCCAAGCCTACGTCGGAGAGGGCTTGCTCTGCTTTTTCTTCGTCAAATTCTTCTGCGCCGTCGCAGGCGATATTGTCCCCCAAGGTAAAGGAAAACACCTTGAAATCCTGAAACACCACGGAAAAAATCTGCATGTATTCCCGTAAATCATACTTGCGTATGTCTATGCCGTTGAGGGTGATTTGCCCTTCGGTGGGGTCATACAGGCGGGTCAGCAGTTTAATCATGGTGGTTTTGCCCGAGCCGTTCATGCCCACAATGGCGAGCTTTTGCCCGATGTGCAGTTTCAAATTAAAATCCCGCAGGGCGTAGTTTTCGTTGCCGGGGTATTTGAAGGAAACATTGCGGAACTCGATGTCGTATTCGCCGTCGCGGCGTTTTTCGATGGGTAATGTGCCTTGGGGTTGGGCGTTGTCCATTTCCATGAAGGCCATCATGCTTTGTACCTTGTTCGTTTGGTCCATGAGCAAAGCCGAGTTGCGCGTAAAGTCAAAAAATTGCGTGGCGAGGCGATGAATAGCACCTGCAAACATCACCACACTACCGATGGGAATCACTCCTGCCACTGCCCGCGCCACCACGAATAGATATGCCCCTATCAACAACACCCCACCCGAAATACCATCCACAAAGACCGCAGTAGCGCGGTAGCCTGTAAATTTACGGGCAAATTCATTTTCCTCGGGGATATAGTCGTCCATGCGTTGATTAATCAACGGTGCGGCGTTATAAATCCGTGCGGTTTTCAACAGATAGGAAATATTAAAGCGATACGTAAAAAATGGAAAATAACGAGGTGGTTGATTAGGGTCGGGAGGCGCACTTATTAACGCTTCAAATTTAGGCATAACGAGACGAATGTTTATCCATGCAGCTAATAAGCCAACACCGATGAGTGCCGCAAGTAACAATGAAACCCCTCCGACACCGCTGTGGATAAAAAAGGGAATCATCATCCCCAACCCGGCAAGCAAGCCGAAAAAAGCTTCTGATGTTAAACGGATGTACGCGGGCATATTATAAAACCCCGCTCCCCAGTTATTATCCCGGGCTATCCGATGATTAATTTCCGTAATGGCAGGACCATCCAGCAATTCATAGTCTATATGCATGTACTTTTTCGCCTTATCCAAATACATCCGCGCAACAGTGGTGTCACTAGCCGCCCGCAGGCGTTTTTCCGTATAACCCTCCACACGCTCCAGCAAAAACCGCACCCCGATATACCCCAACGCGAATTGCAACAGATGCATAAATTCCGCACCCCTTGCGAATCCATTCAAAATATAACCCGTCACAAACAGCCCCATATAGGGCATAACCGCACGGATTAAAGCTCCGGGAAAATGCAGCAGCACCGCTGCTTTGTTGGTGTCATACATTAGGCGGTAGGCTTTATACGCGCCGCGAATACCCCGGGGGAAGTTTTGCTTGTGTAGTTCACGGTTACGTGCCGCTTTATCGGACATGGGGGGCCTCCTTGATTTCTTCTTTGTAATAATGGCTTTGGATATCAAACATGCGGGCATATTCGCCCCCGGCGGCCATGAGTGCTTCATGAGAATCGTTTTCGGCAATTTTTCCGCTGTCCAACAGCAAAATGCGGTCACAAAAACGGGTGCTTGCCAGCCGATGGGAAATAAACAACGCCGTTTTTCCCTGTGTCACCCCATGGAAGCCCTCATACACCGCAGATTCGGCAATGGGGTCCAGGGCGGCAGTGGGTTCGTCCAAAATTAAAATGGGTGCATCTTTGTACAATGCCCGTGCCAGCACCAGTTTTTGCTGCTGCCCACCCGAAAGCTCCAGCCCGTCCTCATAAAAAGTCTTGCTCATATGGGCGTTGATGCCCTTGGGATGGGCTTTGATATCTTCATACAATCCGGCGGTTTTCAAGGACGCAACCACCCGTTCTTCATCCCATTCACCGGGCAGGGAAAAGGCGATGTTCTCCGCAACGGTCATGGGCAAAATGCAGGTGTCCTGAAAAACAGCGGAAAACAACGTGAACAAATCCTGCCGCCGAAAGCCGTTGATATTAAAACCATTCAGCAAAATCTCCCCCGCCTCGGCTTTGTATAAACCGCACAGCAATTTCACAATGGTCGTTTTCCCCGCACCGTTAATACCCACCAACGCGGCTTTTTCCCCGGCATGGATGGTAAAACTCACTCCGTCCAGCACAGCGGGGGTATCCGCTGTGTAGCGGAAAGTCACATTATCAAACACCACAGTCAACGCCCCATTCTGTAATAAGTTTATATCCAAAGGCGCGTCCGGCTCGGTTTCGTTGGTGGTTTCCAAAAATCCCCGCACATCGTTCATGCGGGCATTCTCCCGGCGCAAGGTTAAAACATGCCCCATCAGCCCATTCACCCACCCGGAAAAACTGGCAATCGCCCCCATAAACAGCACAAACTGCGCAATCCCAATATGCCCCTGTGTTACCTGCCACAAACAATAGGCATAAGCCAACCCATCCCGCACCACCCCAATCAATCCTTGCAGCGTCCCCGCCGCAAAATACCGATTGGCAATCCGCACCCCCAGCGCATATTTCATGCCCATCAACTTATCACACAGGCGGTCAAAAACCCCGCTCAACCCATACACCCGCATATCTTTTCCCGCACCCACATCGCTCATGGCATTGCTGAGATAATTGAACTTCTTATCAATATCCCCCGATTTGTCCCACTGGCTTTCCTCAAATTTCAGCGGAATGCGGTCAACAAAATTCCCTGCCACCGACAACACCACCAGCACCACCAACACCCACGGGTTCAATAAAACCAATATCCCAATCAAAAACCCAAAGGAAATCAATCCGCTAATCAACCCCGCCGTGGCGTTCAACATCTGCGAACTAGGCGCATTATCACCCCCGGTCTTGGTCTGTTTCACCCGTTCATACCATGTTTGCCCCACCGCTGTCTCCATCAGGCGGAAATCACAGTCCAACGCCTTAAAAAACAACAGCCGCAGATACACATTGCGCAGTGTATTTTGAAAGGGATACTTCGCAGACTCCGCCAAGCCATGCACCAGCTGCAACAAGGCATACGCCCCCGCAAATCCCCCCAATATCCACAAGGTCTGCCCCATGCCCCGCTCCGCCAAAATCAAATCCACCGCCAGCACAGGCAAATACAACCCAAACAGCGGCATCACCCCACCCGCCAGCATCTGCAATAAAATAAGTACAAACACAAACTTGTAATGCTTCCAAATCATACCCAGCAAATGCACCATATTGGCAGGCACACTATGCCGCGCAACGCGCTCATTACCCATACAATCATCCTCCTTGGTGGTCATCACCATCATATACGGCAGCCACCCCAATAATAAACCCCCGTTTCATAAAACGGGGGCCTTTGGCACGAATGGTATGATTTTAGGCATGAATGGTTATATCATTCTATCTCCACATCTTCAGCGGCATCTATATCAGCCTGTGTGATACCCAACCTTTGCATAACCTCGGCTTGGGAATAAACAGTCCCACCCTCGGCGATTCTTCTCTCCGCCTCCATCAACAATTGCATATCTTCCAATTCCTCCATCAAAGCCTCATATCTATCCGGGGAAAGAAGCACACAAGCAGGTTTATTATTTTTCACAGCAATTTTAAACCCTGTTTTAGCAACTTCATCAAAAATCTTGGCGGATTCGCCCTTATTAAAGCGCGACACAGGCACCATTGAACGCATAAGCTCCGCAGTCTGCATATTTGCACGCAAAGCAGTCACATCCTTTCATCGTATGCTTACAATAATATACAATAGCAGTGAAAATAAATCAATAAATATATTGGAAAATATATCGTGAATTT
>Ga0209755_10005881_pt1 | contig 13761 bp, 10 predicted proteins | sample TergutCo191P1_FD_187301 | JGI IMG/M metagenome (GOLD analysis project Ga0209755, IMG submission 187301) | Cornitermes sp. P1 segment gut microbial communities from Petit-Saut dam, French Guiana - Co191P1 (SPAdes) (version 2) | ecosystem: Host-associated > Arthropoda: Insects > Digestive system... | reverse complement strand
GCTTACTCGTTAATAGTAAGCGAATATGAAAAATCAGGCGGTTTTGCCGCGTTAAAAAAAACCGCCGCAAGCGCTCCCGAAGATATAATCGCAGAAATAAAAAAGGCGCAACTGCTCGGACGCGGAGGCGCGGCGTATCCTGCCGGAAAAAAATGGGAACATCTTTTACATATACCGGAAAATCCGAAATATATTGTCTGTAATGCCGATGAAGGCGAGCCCGGCACTTTTAAAGACAGGCTTATAATGGATTTACTGCCGCTCAAGCTGCTGGAAGGCATTATTATCGCGGGGTTTGTTTTTCGCGCGGATTCAGGGCACATTTATGTCCGCGGCGAATACCGCAAGCTGCAAAGACGACTTCATTTAGCAATTGAAAATCTTCACGCCGCGGGATACCTTGGCAAAAATATTCTTGGCACAGGTTTTAATTTTGAGATTCATATAATTTCAGGAGCAGGCGCCTATGTCTGCGGCGAAAACTCCGCGCTTTTAAATTCAACCGAGGGAAAGGTAGGCCGCCCGCGAATCAAGCCGCCGCACCTTGCCGAAGTCGGACTTTTCCTGCAGCCGACTCTGGTAAACAATGTTGAGTCTTTCGCAAACATTCCTGTCATCATCAACATGGGCGGGGATGCGTATTTAAAGGCGGGACATCCCGATTCAGGCGGAAGCAAACTTATTTGTCTTTCGGGGCATTGCAACAACAGGGGCGTTTACGAAATACCGCTTGGTAAGGTAACTCTGCGCGATGCGATTTATGACACACAAATGGGCGGCGGAATCGCTGGTAACAAGAAACTAAAATTCTATCACCTTGGCGGACAAAGCGGCCCAATCGGCAGCGCCGATCAGCTTGATACTGTTTACAGTTACACCGATTTAAAAAAAGCCGGTCTAGCTGTCGGCTCAGGCGCAATCGTTGTGATGGATGAAAGCGTCTCAATAATCGAATATTTAAAAGGCGTTACCGAATTTTTCATTCACGAATCATGCGGAAAGTGTATGCCTTGTCGTGAAGGAAACCGCCAGCTTTTAAAAATTCTGCAAAAACTTTCAATCCCCGGCACCGCTTCCGCCGCCGATATTGACACCATGAAACGCCTTATCCGCGCGATGACCGACGCTTCTTTCTGCGGACTTGGGCAAAGCGCCGCGGTTGCGCTTAACAGCGCGTGGAAACTCTTCCCCGCCGAATTCGAAGGAGCCGTATCATGAGTCATAAGCCTGATCCGAATAAAAATGTTAATCTTACAATAGACGGAAAACCTGTAACGGTTCCCGAAGGGACGCGAATCCTCGAAGCCGCGAAAACGGTTGACATCAATATTCCCGTGTTATGCGAACATCCTGATCTTTGCAAGAGAGCTTTGTGCCGCATCTGCGTAGTTGAGTGCGACGGCAGGGGAAAACTTGTCGCCGCCTGCGCGAATGATGTATGGGAAGGCGTGAATATAGTTACAATTAACAAACGCCTTGTCAGCATCAGAAAAACAATAATAGAAATGATTCTGGCGAATCATCCGAATGACTGCCTAAAGTGCGTTCGAAATAAAAACTGCGAGCTGCAAACGTTAGCTGCAAATTATGGAATCGTTTCATCATCATTCGGGAACGAAGCGGAAAATAATCCGCCTGTTATCGCAAACGATACAATCGTGCGCGACACGAACAAATGCGTAAAATGCGGACGCTGCGTTGAAGCGTGTCAGGAAGTGCAGACAATAAAAGCAATCAATACCGCCTTTAGAAGTCATGAATTTGCTATTTGCACCGCGTATAATCAGCCTTTAAACGATGTTTCCTGCGTTTTCTGCGGCTATTGCGCATCTGTCTGCCCTGTCGGTTCTATTTATGAGCATGACCAGACTTCCGAAGTGCAGGCTGCCGTCAATAATGAAAATATAAAAGTAATCGCTCAATTCCCGCCATCTATTCTGTCCGCTCTGGAAAGCGAATTTTCGCATAACACAGCGGGCTCAATCACACAAGGCAGGCTTATCGCCGCGTTAAAGCTGATGGGTTTTGATAAAATTTACAACACAGAAGCGGCGGCTAACACAGTAAACGCGAAAATTATCAACGAAATTGATATGCGTAAAAAAGCCAATGAGCATAGTATTCCGCTTGTAAGCGGATGTTCGGAGGGCGTTAACCGCTTTATCAATATTTTTTATCCTGATTTAAAAGATAATCTTTGCGGCGTTAAAACGCCGCGAAAGCAGTTCGCCATGTTTAAAAAAGATTACGCGAAAAGCGCGGGCGTAAATCCGCAGAATGTAACATCGGTTTCGTTTGTTTCCTGCCTTGCGCAAAAATACACAGAAGATCAGGACAAAACCGATTTTGCGCTTACTGTTAACGAACTTGTAAGAATGATAAAACGTTCGGGAATAATAATCGAATCACTTGCGGAAGAACAATTTGACTCCCTTTCCTGCGGACTGCCAAAACAGAATTTTACAGGAAAAAAAATAACCGTCAGCGGCTATGGGCAAGCGCGTCAAATTATGGAAGCGGTTCAAAAGGGCGAATTCGCGTCAAAATACGGCAACGCCGATTGGGTGGAAATATTAAGCTGCCCGAAAGGAAATTGCAGCTAACACAGCGTATTCACAATTAGCGTCTCATCTTTTTCTGCATTTATTACAGCCAAGAATGTGAATGTGGTTTTTTTGATAGTTACGTTCAAACATGCGGGAAATAAGATAATCATCAATAGATAATTTAGTCCTGCAAATCGGACAGCGCCGGGGCAGATCTTTTTCAAGACAGTTGCGGCAGCCCTTGATATGCACAATGCGGTCTTTGCTTTGCGATCTAGCGGCATAAGCATATGTTTTTACAAGTTCTCCCTTGATCATTTTCATTGAACAGACAGGACAAATCGACGGATCGCCCGGTTTACCCGTAATGACTTTTTTTTTATTCCATGGAAGATACGGATAAAATGGCGACAGGTGTCCAAAAAACAAATTATAACCAAACCAAAGTAGAACAAGTCCGAGAATAATAAAAATTAATATTTGAATCATATCTCCCATGATTTTCGATTTTACGAACATTGCAAATGGTTATCAAGTAGTACTATATTTGAACTATGTCCGTACTATATATAATCGCGACTCCAATCGGTAATTTAGGCGATATCAGCTTTCGCGCTGTAGAAACGCTCAAAAGCGTCGATCTTGTGGCGTGCGAAGATACCCGCCGCACATTGAAATTACTCAATCATCTGGGAATTAAGGTAAAAATGCTCTCCTGCCGCTCACAAAACGAAGAATTCGCGGCGGAAAAAGTGATAAACGCCTTGGATCAGGGGCAGAATGCAGCTTACGCTAGTGACGCAGGCACTCCCGCCCTTAGCGACCCCGGCGCGGCGCTTGTTAGAGCGGCTGTACAGGCCGGACACGACGTAATCCCCATCCCGGGACCTTCAGCCTTCGCAGCTCTGTTAAGCGCGGCAGGCGGCAGGGACAAAACCGTCGTTTTTGAGGGATTTTTATCACCAAAACCGGGGCGAAGAAAGAGCCGCCTGCGGGAACTTATGTCGATGGAAGCCGCCTGTGTTATTTATGAATCGCCGTTCAGAATACTAAAGCTCCTTGGCGACATTACCGAAATTGACAGTGAGCGTTATATTTGCCTCGGGCGGGAAATGACAAAGATTCATGAGGAATATCTGCGCGGAAAAGCGGCGGAAGTAATGGAAGAATTATCAGGAAAAAGCGGGCAAATCGGCGAATTTTCTCTGTATATCTCTGGTAATTATTTTAAATAGTTAGTAAACTTATATTAGATATTTGCCGATAATAAGGTATAGGTAGGATGAGATTATGACAGTAAACAGGATAGGTCATGTAGAACCCATTCCGTCGGGAAAAAAGCCCGGTAGGAGTGAACCAGTGGGGGGGAACGACAAAACCGATACTATCGATCTTTCTGCGCAGGCAAAAGAAAAGGCCGAAAGGTATCAGGTTTTACAGCTAATAAAATCCGCCCCGGAAACTGACGAAGCCCGGATTGCTGAACTCAGGCAAAAAATTGAAGATCCTTCATATATCAACGACAGGATTGTCAATGCGACAGCGGACAAAATTATAAGCTCATGGTTCGCGTAAAAAATTATTTTTAAAACAAGTAAGCCTGACTGCATCCGCGGTCAGGTTTTTTTTTAATATCCGTCTGACATAGCGCGGTTCATATCACGCTGATAAAGTTCCTGATAAACAAAACTGCGGTTTTTTAATTTCTCTTTTACTTCTCTTGTAAACGGCATATGCCGCCAGAAAGTACCCCGGACATCTTTTTCAAGCTTCTGGATACCTTCAGCTTCTTTTGTCATCCACAAAATATAATCGCGGATAAAATATTCTTTAATATCGCCTTTCAGTTTTGCTGCTTGAAACCACTGATAATAATGCCCTGTAAGCCCTTCTTCCATCCAGTAAAAAGACGCTTTTTCTTTAGCTACCTGCCAGCGAAGATCAGCTACAGCGGTCAAAACAGCGATATAAAGATTTCTTGGATACATGGGAACAATTATCCGCCCGCGGCTTGTAGCGCGGTTGTAACGATCAAACGGTTCCCAGCAAAAACCTGTGTCGCCGTAAGTGGGTATTAATAAAACATAGGGAGCGATGCGGTTTAATTTATTTTTATAAACGCGGCAGAAAGCCTCAGCATCGATACTTTCAATTCTTGCGAGCATAGAGATTACATTTTCGCGTGTCGCTACTTCGTTGGGGACGCTGTGATAATATTCGCTTGTTACAATCGGAAAGTGGTTTCCCTGTCTGCCGACTGTCATTTTCGCCATTTGGCGGATGGTGTCAAATTCGGCGTCTAACGCGCCAAGGTCTACTGTCACGCCGGCGCCGCCTTCGCTCGCAATTTTTTCAGCCAATGACTGAACATCGGCTTCAGCGTTAATAAAATCCCTTACGCTTCCTTCCAGATCATGATCATTTTTCAACATTATTTTAAGATAATTCTGAACTTCATTAATTATTACTTTCTGGCCTTCTGTAAGGCAGTCGCTTACCTCAGGAAATTCACGCATCGGAGAACGCTCAAAAAGCTGAGTCATTCTGTCGTGAATTATTTTCTCAACATCATTGCGTTCCCTGTCTTTCGCTTTAAGTATGGATTTTGCGCCGTCAAGTTTTCCCTGCGCTTTTTCAAGCAACTGCTGATATTTCGATTGATTATTACCTTTGGCGATTTTTACTTCATCGGTGGTGGAAGGGCGCATCTTGCTAAGCCCGACCGCGTTTAACCATTCATCCATATAATGAACCGGCTGATCATACGGATTATCATCAACTATCTTACTGAAAAAACTTCTTGTATCCGCGTTAATAAACGTTGGATGCAATATCCCAAAACGAAGCAGATATTTTTTCGGCGGAGGAAGTTTACCGGTTGCTTTCTTTGCTACGCTGCTAAGAAATTCCCAGCATGGCGATATAAACTGCTGACGGAATACGCTGCGATCTTTTGGATCTTTTGCGGTAAGGTACTTCTGTAAAATATTATGCACCCTTTGGGCAATATCGCCTTCGTTGGACAAGGCGATTTTATAATAATTAGGATCGTTAAAATGATTATGACCTGTTTCTTCCAGACGTTTGGTAATTTGAGGAAATTCGGATAAGCTAAGATCGACATCACCGCCGGAAGCGCTGGATATATCGGCGAAATCTTTATTATTACCGCTAAAAATGTCGTTAAAGTCAGGAATTGCGCCGGGACCATTGTTTGCCGTCCCTAATAAAGCGGCAATTTCGGGATCCATATCTCCGTTTGTGTTTCCAGCCATAAAACTATAATAAAATGTTTATGACCTGTTGTCAATGTAAGTATAAATCAGGACTGCGCCGCCGCGCTTACATCAAAGCGTCTAAATTTATTTCTCCGGCTGTACACGGGACAGTGATTCCCCAATTTTCCAGCGCTTGCGGATGTATCTCGCCGAAAACGCCGACAGGTTTACCATTAAAAATTATGGCGGCGGCGCGCCCCGGAATAAACCGCGTATCTGCCGATTCTTCAACATCATACTCACGCGAAATGTAATAAAAAAGCGTTTGAAGCTCCGCGGCGGCTGTGTTAAAGTTCGCGTCTGATCCCGCGTGGAGAAATCCCGCAAATTGGCGCGTTTTGCTCCGGTAATTTTCCGCATCATCAAGCCACGCGATCTTTCCCACTTCAAAAATTTTATGCGGATAAACAGATCGCCCCGAAATTGATTCGCTTGCCATAAGCGACGCTATAACCGAATCGCGGACGTATTCATAATTTTCCGTCATCGGATTAAAAATGCGAATTATTTTTGAATCGTTGGCGCGCATATTTTCAACAAGCTCTTTTTTTGAACCAAGATAGTTGTAGATCATTTCCTGATAACCCATTCCGATAAGAAGTTCTTTAACCTGCCTGCTGAAAAGAGTAATGGGTAAAAGCCGCCCGATTGTCGAGTCTGAAGGCCGCTGCGGCTTAAATGTTTTTAATGAGCGGCCTATCATCACATCTTCTACTACATCCGCCGCATGAAGAAAATCGTTTCGGTATTCGGGCGGATACGCAAGCACGCCTGAGCATGAAATTTTTTCTCCTCTTTCGCAGCCGTTAACAGCCTCAGCTTTCACGCCCATGCGCAAAAGCGCTTTAACACATTCATCGGCTGTTAATTTTTCACCAAGAAATTTTTCAATCCTTGAGAGCGAACAAAAAACAGGCTCCTGAAAATAATAAGGAGTAATTATACTTCTTGCTGAAACGCCGAATGGAATATCAAACTCATATTCAAATTCGACAGGTTCAATGGTAAAGCCGTTATCTGCAAGATCGCAGGCGACAATTGACGCCGCCAAAGTGAGGCATGGCAAATCAGTTCCGGTAAGCTCGACAAAAACTTCGCTGTCGCCGACCTGTACCGCGCCAAGGTCATTGGAATTGATTATCGGCGGATAAGAGAGGATATTCCCCTGCGAATCTGTCAGCAGCGGATGAACCGGCTCGTGTTCCTGAATGAAAGCAAATTCCCTGCCTTTGGGATGCTGTTTCAGGATTTCACGCAAGGTTAGTTTACCTTCCCATGCCAGCGGTTCAAAGGAAACAGAATCAGGATCGACGCCTTTATAAATTATAGGCCATTTAATTAATGGCTGAGAAGATTCGCCATTTCCCTTAGAAATACGGTAAATGCCCATCGACATACTGCGCCGTTTACGCCCGTAATTCCATGCGAGTTTTTCCTGAGTCTGGATCATGTCGCGAAGCATAGGATCGGTAATTGCTCCGGCAGTCAAACGGGCGACAAAACCGGTTATATAAGGCCGTACCTGTTTAACGCTTGCCTCTACTTTTACCTTATACTGTCCCGCTTCACAGTTTTTAACTTTTTTAATATCGCCGGGCCGCGAGAAAAAACCGTACTCAGGGATTTTTCCGCCGTTATAAACCCTAAGCTGCCGGGCGCAGCCTGCCGTTCCCCAAAGATCGGGGCGGTTTGTATCATTTAATTCAATTTTTAATGTTCTTTCCGCTTCAGGAAGGCTATTGTCACTATCTTCAGACATTTGGTCTGCAGACCAAAGATCTGAATCAAGTTCGGCTTTAGCGCAGGTTAGAATTTCTTCAAATTCGTCCCTATTTTTCCATCCGCCGGGACAACCGGCAAGCGTATAGAAAACCTGTTCATTTACTTCGATTTTTGGCATATCCGGTATTATATTTAATTTTGATATTGAAGTCTATGCGCTGTTATGCCATCCAAAAAATAAAATTTTATAAAAAAACGCCAATATATATTGCATTTTATGAAAAATTCTGAAATAATACATAAACAAATAAATTATATTTTGGAGGAAATTTATGAAAAAACTATTTGCAGTCTCTTTAATGATTCTGCTCGTAGCAGGTGCGCTCTTCGCAGGCAGTAGAAGCGAAAAAATCATCGTCGGCATTGCAATGCCAGAAACCCATGTTGAGCGCTGGGTAAAAGACGGAAACTCACTTAAAGCTGAAGTTGAAAAACGCGGCTATACCGGATTAGTCCAGTGGGCGAACGCGGATCAGCCGACACAGAATCAGCAGATCGAAGGCTTCCTTACACAGGGAGCAAGAGCTCTTATTATTGGCAATATCAATGACGGCGTTGGCGCTGCAGTTGCAAGCGCAAGACGCGAAAGAGCGCTTGTAATCGCTTATGACCGCATCATTCAGGGCACAACCGATTATGACTATTTCATCACATTTAACAACTACAAAGTCGGCACGCTTCAGGGTCAGAGTATTGTACAGGGATTGAATCTTGCAGCAGCTACCGCAGCGGCGCCAAAGAGCATTACATTATTTGCCGGTTCGCCGACAGACGCTAATGCAAACTTCTTCTTCCAGGGCGCAATGGATGTACTTCTTCCGTACATTGACAGAGGCGTACTGAATGTCGTAGGTCCTTTCCCAAGGCACTACAGAGAAGCCGCTTTCCAGCAAATTGCGACCGAAAACTGGCAGGCTCCTATCGCCAAAGCGCGCATGGAAGCCCTCCTGATTGGCGCAGCCGCCAATGTTACACTCGACGCGGTTCTTGCTCCCAATGACACCTTAGCCCGCGCAATCATCGAAGCTTGCAAAGCCGATGCAAAATATGCCGGAAAAATCCCGGTAGTATCAGGACAGGATGCGGAATTTGATTCAATGGTATCAATTAAGAACGGCGAGCAGTACAGCACAGTATTCAAAGACACGGCAAAATTAGCAGAAGCCGCGGTTCTTCTTGCTGAACAGCTTCTCACCGGACGCCCTGTAAATATCCCCGGCGCAGTTCTTGCCGCTGGTGATACAACACAGATCGCGTTTACAGGCACAGGCTATGTAAAAACTCTTCTTTTAGACCCGATTCTGGTTACAAAAGATAACCTTTTAATACCGGTAAATGCCGGTTTCTACACTACCGCGCAAGCTGCGCAGTTGAGGTAGCCTGAAAAATCCGGTTGATAAAAGAGATAATATCAAATTTTTATTAGCCGGATAAACGGTTTGTTAGTTTAAAACCTGGTCAATTATCTTTTTAGATAAGCGGCCAGGTTTTTTTGGAGGGCCTCATGAGCGAATACATACTAGAAATAGAAAATCTGACAAAAGATTTCCCCGGAGTAAGAGCCCTTGATAATGTCAGTTTAAAAATTAAAAAAGGCGAGATTCATTCCCTTTGCGGAGAAAACGGCGCGGGAAAATCCACATTAATGAGCTGTATCTCCGGCGTTTACCCCAAAGGCGATTACGAAGGCATAGTAAAATTTAAAGGACACGAAACAAAATATCACAGCGTTAAAGACAGCGAAAAAGAAGGGCTTGCTATTATTCATCAGGAATTAGCCTTAAGCCCGTATCTATCAATATATGAGAATATTTTCCTTGGTCATATGGAAACCAAGTTTGGAATAATAAATTGGGATAAATATTTAAACGAATCAAAAAAATATTTAAAAATAGTGGGCTTAAATGAACAGCCTAAAACAATTGTAAGTAAATTAGGCGTTGGAAAACAGCAGTTAATAGAAATAGCGCGCGCTTTATCAAAAAACACAGAGTTGCTTATTCTTGATGAACCGACGTCTTCATTAAATGATGATGAAAGCGAAAAACTTCTTAACCTTATGCTGGAATTAAAAAAACAAGGGATTACCCTTGTAATGATTTCGCATAAATTAAACGAAGTTCTAAAGGTCGCGGACACTGTAACAATTTTGCGTGACGGCAAATCCATCAGTACTTATGACGTTAAGAACAATAATCTTACGGAAGAAATGATCATAAAAGACATGGTAGGCCGCAATTTAACACATCGTTTCCCGGAAAGAACATCAGTACCGGGCGAAACAGTAATGGAAGTAAAAAACTGGACTGTTTATCATCCTGAATATCATAATATAAAAGTAGTTGATAATGTTTCATTTTATCTGCGAAAAGGCGAAATTCTCGCATTCTGCGGTCCTATGGGCGCGGGGCGCACCGAATTAATGATGAGCATATTCGGAAGATCATACGGGTTTCGCAGCGAAGGCGAATTAAAAATAAAAGACAAGAATTATGTATTAAAAAATCCGCATATGGCGATAGACTCAGGGCTTGGATACATTTCAGAAGACAGAAAAAACCTGGGATTGATTTTAATTCAGGATGTCAAAACGAATATTACCCATTCAAGCCTGGATAAAATTTCTAAATTCGGAATAATTGATAATCAAAAGGAAATAAAGGAAGCTGAACGGCTCAGAAAAGATTTGAATATCAGAACACCTTCCATTAACCAATATGTTCAAAACCTTTCGGGCGGTAATCAGCAGAAAGTAGCTGTCAGCAAAACCTTATTGGCAAATCCTGATATTTTTATTGTTGATGAGCCGACAAGAGGTATTGACGTAGGGGCGAAAACAGAAATCTACGGTATTATGAACGATATTATAGCCGCGGGAAAGAGCGTCATTATGGTCAGTTCCGAACTGCCCGAGGCGCTCGGAATGGCTGATAGAATTTATGTAATGAACGAAGGAAAAATAAAAGGGGTGTTAAATAAAGAAGAAGCATCTCAGGAAAAAATTATGCATCTGGCTCTGGTTAGATAAAAGCAAAGGCAATTAAGGAGAAAATATGAGTAATAAAGCAATTCACACTTCTGATTTTAAAACGCTTTTTAAGAGTAACATTAGAAACTATTCAATGTTCATCGTATTAGTCATGATTATGTTAATATTTGCATATTTAACAAACGGAGTAAACTTTAACCCGCGGAACTTTACAAATATTTTCTTTCAGAACAGTTATGTATTAATCCTCGCGACCGGTATGGTAATGATTATTATCACGCAAAATATTGATCTTTCTGTCGGCTCGGCGTGCGCGTTCATCGGTATGTTAAGCGCCACAGTATACAACACAGGCATTGGAATGCCAGCTACGATTATAGCTTCAATTATTATTGGCGTCGCGATCGGCGCTTATCAGGGAGCTTGGGTCGCATTCGGAAAAATGCCGGCGTTTATCGTAACCCTTTCCGGTATGCTTCTTTTCCGCGGTCTGACATATGGTTTTTCATTATTAAAGACAGGCGGCGTTAGCCCTGTCAGTCTTAAAGATACAAATTATTCACTTTTTTCCAAAGGCATTTTAGACGAGGTAATTGGAATAGAAAACAGAATCGGTCCGTATTTCCCGATGGCCTTTGTAGTAGCGGTTGTTTTACTTGCTATCTTTTTTATCGCAGAATTTGCCGGACGCAAAAGAAAAATCGCAAATGAATTTGAAGTTTCCCCGCTGCCGTTATTTATTACAAAACTAGTCCTTATAAGCCTGCTTGTTCTTGGTCTTGCCGATCGCTTCGCGCGTTATCGCGGTCTTCCAATCGTTGTGCTTGTTTTGGGCGTAACAATTTTTGCGTTCCACTTTATTCTTAATAATACAGTCCTTGGCCGCCATATCTATGCGGTCGGCGGAAATCCCCGTTCGGCGAAACTTTCCGGCATCAACTCGGAAATGATTACATTTATTGTTTTTTGTTTCATGGGCGGTTTAACAGGTCTGGCTTCAGTGGCGCATACCGGCGATATGGGCACTGCGTTGCCGCAAGCCGGAAATTTGTTTGAGTTGGATGCTATCGCTGCCTGTTACATCGGCGGCGTTTCCGCGGGCGGCGGCATAGGAACAGTAATCGGAGTTATAGTCGGCGGTCTTGTAATGGCAACAATTAACAACGGAATGATTCTAATGAACCTTGGCGCGCATTATCAATATATTGTTAAAGCGCTGGTTCTTGTATTGGCAGTCTTCTACGATGTATATAACCGCCGCAAATCAGGATTAGGTTGATTACTAAATACTAAAGAAATAAAAGCCTTATCTATAAAAGATGAGGCTTTTTTTTAATCATAGGCAAGTAAGAACGAAAAAATCAATGTAAGAATATCAATTTTTCCGCTGACATAATATTTAGGCGTCCCAAAAATGTTACGGTATCCTGCTTCAACGGAAAATAAAGTATAATTAAAACCTTTAAAACTTAACCGCATACCCATTTGCAAACCTGCGGCAAAAATTAATTTATCCAGGTAAAATTCACTATCAACAAATAAAAAATTAACGGAAGTAAACGGACCAAAATAAAAACTTCTGCCGCTAAAAATATTCCAGTAGACATTCAAATTAATTAAGCTAATATCTCCGATTTCATTTTCGTTATAATAATATTCGCTATATTCATCATAGCTGTTTGGCCAATATGAAGCGGTAAAAGGGCTGAAAGAAAAACCCAAACCTGTATTTCTGTCTTCCACTCCGAAACTTACCAAAGAAAAATTGGTTTCAAATTCGTAATCGTTGCTTAACGGAAAATTTGCTCCTATTCCTATATTTCCGACATTAAAATTAAACTTTACGTTATTTTGCGCAAATACGGGAATTGATAAAAAAACGAGAATTAATGTAAAAAAAACAATCTTTTTCATAAAATACCACCTTAATAAAGCCAGCATTATTAATATCTAAATAAAAAATAATCCGTCTAACTTAAATATACAGTAAATTTAAAAAATATACCCGATAATATCAGTTTTTATCACTTTTTTTCAAGAGAGCCGGGCCCGGACTCTTTCTATCATTTCATTGAAGGCGGCGGTTTCTTTTCTGACAATTTTAATAAAGGCGTTTTCGTCAGGTTTACCCAGCACTAGTTCCATTTCTTCATGATTGCGGAAGGTGGCGGTTTTAAACGAATTGCGATAATCTTTCGCCCTGCTTTCATAAATTTGAGTTTCTATCCAATTGCGTATCTCAAGGACTGCGGCTAATTCGTTTTTGAACACAGACCGGCTCATCCTTGAATTTCCTGTCTGCGCGTTAATTTTATCAGTTTCCTTCGCGCGCTGCGTAGAATGTGAATCTTCATTTTCAGACGCCATGACTGCCGGAAAAAAGTGATCTTCCTGCAAAAGAGAAAGCACTGCCCACGCATGACGGCATTTATCAAGAGTGTATTCTTTGTCCCAAAGATCATATACATGATGAATCTCACCCCAGTTTTTGTACTTGCCTTCGCCGATTTCCTTTCTCAATTTATCAACGCGAAAAGCAGGAACAATCTGTCCGCCGGTGTTAACCCAGTCTTTAATGCGTTCCTGCTGCGGCAAATCAAGTAAGTCCGTTAAACCGCTGTAATCTAACCCGCTGTGTTCATCAAAAAATTGCGCAATAGTTTTTACAGAATAATAGCGCAGCATCTGGCGGTATGCCGCAACCGCTTCCAGCGGCTTCATTATTACCTGTCCGCGCTTACTGTGCTCAAACTGACGGCAGGGAATTAAACGTATAGTGCCGCTGTCGACATTTGCCATTTCCGTCGGAGAAAAAATGCCGTCATCAAGAAGTTCGCAAAGAAAAGAAAGCGCGGTCATAATTTCTTCGGCGGTATCGGGAGCAAGATAATCGGCTTCTATCCGCTGGATTTTAATCTTCCGCTTGTCGCGGTTTTTTGTTTTCCATGAATTGCGTTCAAGGGCATAAAGATTATGTATCCAGAAATAAGCGGGCATTATTTCCAGCCGGTTTCTATAAACATTATTATTAATAAGCGAAAACGGCATAGGAATATTTAGTTCCGACGGATATTCGCCCTTAGCGATAATAACAAAAGATGCGAATTTACTTGAATGTTTTATACTGACAGCAAGCCCCGGCCAGAAACCGCGCTTCGCTCTTATT
>Ga0209755_10005880_pt1 | contig 13763 bp, 10 predicted proteins | sample TergutCo191P1_FD_187301 | JGI IMG/M metagenome (GOLD analysis project Ga0209755, IMG submission 187301) | Cornitermes sp. P1 segment gut microbial communities from Petit-Saut dam, French Guiana - Co191P1 (SPAdes) (version 2) | ecosystem: Host-associated > Arthropoda: Insects > Digestive system... | reverse complement strand
CCGGCCTTGGGCTTGCCATTTCCAAGCGCATCGTGAAGATGATGGGCGGCAGGATTTGGATCGAGTCGGAGCTGGACAAGGGGGCGACGTTTATATTTACCATGCCCTTCGAACCGGTCGAAAACGGGGAGCGGAAGGCCGAACCCGAGCCGGAGGAAGTCGAAATCCCCTGTCTGAAAGGCCACACGATTCTGATTGCCGAGGATATCGACATCAACCGTGAAATCATAGGGGCGGCGCTGGAGGAAACCGGTGTGACGATTGTCTTTGCGGAAAACGGGCTGGAAGCTGTCTCCTTCTTTAAGTCGGAGCCGGACAGGTTCGGGCTTATCCTGATGGACATTCAGATGCCTTTGATGGACGGCTACGAGGCGACCAGGGAAATCAGGGCTTTGGACTGCGACCAGGCTGGGAAGGTGCCCATTATCGCCATGACCGCCAACGTGTTTCGGGAGGACGTGGAACGCTGCGTTGCCGCAGGTGCAAACGGTCACTTGGGCAAACCCCTGGACTGGGTGGAACTGTTCAAGGCGCTATCGCGTCATTTGGGATCCTGGTTGAGTGCCTGACACTCCGCGCGTTTTCTGTTGATAGTTTCACCCGTATGTGCAATAATACCGCTATGAGGTTGAGGATCCCAAGAACACGGCAGGCTGGCTCGACCCGCAATCGGGCTTCGGGCTTCGGGCTTCGGGCTTCGGGCTTCGGGCTTCGGGCTTCGGGCTTCGGGCTTCGGGCTTCGGGCTTCGGGCTTCAAAATTATTATCTTCCGCTAAACGAGCGTGTCAACCCCCTAACAGCGTATATTTTACCCAGTTATCAGCATTATATTTCTCCCCCCATGTGGAAAACGTCCCCGCGTGCCTATTGCGCGGGGGCTTTTCATAAAAAACCGCAAAGGAGCTCAACATGAAAAGAAGACAGACAGTTGTCTACGGCATTCTTGCCGCAGTTCTCGCAGTGGCGTTTAGCGCCTGCCCAGGCCCCAACCAGATGGAGCCTGGCACAGGTTCGGTCGCAGGTACCGTGGTGTTTCCGGAAGGGGAGGGCGGCATAGCCATAACCCTTACGCTGGAAGCGGCGGGGGGACAGTTTTCGCTGGAGTATGTCGTGACCGACGAAGCTGGCGGAAGCGTGCCTTTCCGGTTTGACGAGGTACCGCCGGGAAACCACGCGCTGTATGCGTCGTGGCGAAGCACGCCGGAAAGTGAAGCCATGCGTGGCTTAGTGCGCAACGTGGAGGTAAGAGCCGGTATTGTGTATCCTTTGGGAAACATAACGATCAACCTTGGCTGCGGCTGCGGTACGATTCCGGATGCCTGCGGCTGTGCTGCTGGCAACGTAAGCTGCGCCTGTAACCACGGTAATGTCCCCGGTTGCTCCTGCGACCTTGACGACCTTGGCTGTGGCTGTACACACGGCAATGTCCCCGGTTGTGACTGTGATCCTGACGACCTTGGCTGCACCTGCACAGCCGGAGCTGGTAATTGCGCCTGCACACCTGGGGCTGGTAACTGCACCTGCACCCATGGCAATGTCCCTGGTTGCACCTGCGACACTGACGACCTTGGCTGTGGCTGCGGTACGATTCCTGACGGTTGCGCCTGCGACGCTGACGACCTCGGCTGTGGCTGTGGCACGATCCCGGATGGCTGTGGCTGCGGGACGATCCCTGACGGTTGCGCCTGCGACGCTGACGACCTCGGCTGCGGCTGCGGCACGATCCCAGATGCCTGCGGCTGCGGCACGATTCCAGACAGCTGCGCCTGTGAGCAACCCGTTGCGGCCATAAGGATAGTAAGCAACGGTGATGGCGTAACCGCCCTTGGCTTGGCTCCCGGGCAATACCGCGTTCTTTACGCAGAATGTCCCGGCGGCAATGCCCTTTCCAACGTGCTGTGGTTTTCGACGAATCCCGACGTGGTAAGCGTGCAAAGGCCCGCAGGCAGGTCCATGCTGGAAAGCGGAGAGACGGTCCAGATAACCGTGTCGGCTGGCGCGGATATCGGCGACACGGCGACAATAAGGGCGACCTCCATGGGAGGCGTTGGCGGAAATCTTGTCGAGGCGGCTCTTTTGGTGACGGTAACCGAGACGGTAACGAATTTCGTCCGTGTCGAGGGCGGGACTTTCCAGATGGGCAGTTGTCCCATTTCTCCGGTAACACCTATCCGCGACGTAACGGTAAGCGGTTTCTACATGAGCCGATTCCAGGTAACGCAGGGCGAGTTGTACGACGTGATGGGGACGCGCCCCAGTTTGTTTACTGGTGAGACAGACTGGAGTGGCAATCCCGTAACTGGCATAAACTGGCGGAATCTTCCAGTGGAACAGGTAAGCTGGTACGACGCGCTAGTATTCAGCAACCGGCTAAGCATTGCACGGGGCCTTACCCCCGCATACAGCATAGGAGGCAGTACGAACCCGGATGACTGGGGGCCCGTGCCGACGAGTTGGAACACGACATGGAACGCCGTAACGATAGTCGCAGGATCCACCGGGTACCGACTGCCGACGGAGGCGCAGTGGGAATTTGCGGCTCGTGGCGGAATTGTATGCAATGGTAATTATACCTTTTCTGGAAGCAACACCGCTGATGAAGTTGCCTGGTACGGATATTGGGATGGTGGAAACAGCGGAGGAAGAACGCATGAGGTTGGAACGAGGCAGCCAAATGCCCTTGGTCTGTACGATATGAGCGGGAACGTATGGGAGTGGGTATGGGACTGGTTTGGTACGTACCCTGATTATCCTGAGACAGACCCCACGGGCGCGTCCTCGGGGTTTAACCGCGTGCTTCGCGGCGGAAGCTGGGCCGACTTGGGCTGGTTCGCCCGTTCTGCGTTTCGGCTCTACGTCGATCCGTCTTCCCGGTACATCGACGTCGGCTTCCGTCTTGTCCGCCCCTAGTTTAACAGGCCAGGCATAGTCGCGGCCCCCGCGCGATGCCCGCCCGCTGCCGGAGGCGGCGGAGTCAACGCGCGGGTGACAGACACCAGGTCTTAAGGCTTTTCGCGCAGGGTGTCTGTCACCAAGGGGGCGCGGAGTGTCAGACACTCAAGCCGCCTCGAGTGTCTGATACCCTTGCGCTTGCCTCGTGGGCAAGGTGCCTGGTCTGGGATTTCTTGCGAGCCCAATAAGTTGGAGTTAGGCGGTAACAGGCTCCATCGCCATGGGTTTTTCGGCTTCATCCGTTTCGGTTTCCTGGGCAAGACACATCTCGTCAAATTCCCGCATTTCATCCGCATCGATAACACCCAATCTAAACAAAGATTCGGCCGACTGGTGGCTAACCATCAACGCTTCACTTTCATACTTTCTGTCCATACTCGCCTCCTAAATTTCCATAAATTCTCTAGTTCTCACCGATTCCGTTAATTGCTCGTCTGTCATAGCAAGTTGTTTTTTTGCCAGACCTTTGAAAACCTTCAGTTCCCTCTTGCTAATATTACTGCGGATTGACTTCGGGTACGCATAATGAAAAAACGTCCTTTCCCCACTCCTGAAAAATACGATTACACGGTGACCGCCCGATTTTCCCTCGCCAGGACAGTCAACGCGCGGGTGACAGACACCAGGTTTTAAGGTTTTTCGCGCAGGGTGTCTGTCACCAAGGGGAGCGCGGAGTGTCAGACACTCAAGCCGCCTGGAGATGGTCTGGAGTGTCTGATACCCTTGCGCTTGCTGGGGTTAACGCATATGGTGTCTGACACCTATGCGGTAACCTGATTATGGCGGGAAGTCCAGAAATATTCAACGCTTTTGGGGTTCATCGTGCACTAGAACAAATCGGAGTGGGTGCCGGTACGGGAAAAAGAGATTTCCCCCGCGTTGGTCAATCAGAGGATTAGCCGTAGTGATACCTGCAAGAGATAATCTTTACCGTGTTTTGCTCAACCGTGTATACCAGCCGATGTTCGCCAGTTATCCGTCTGGACCAGAAGCCGGAAAGATCATGCTTTAACGGTTCTGGCTTCCCAAGTCCGGCAAAAGGATCCCGGCAGGTATCCGTTATCAATGCGACGATCTTTCTGAACACCTGCTTGTCCATCGCTTGCCAATCAAGAAAGGACGCAAATGCCTCTTTGGAAAACGCGACATCCATGTCTTAGGCCAGTTCGTTAAGCTGTTCCAATGTCATGCTTTGCAAGGCGGTTCCGCTTCGTATTTCCTCCACGCCCCGTAGCAAATGTTCGCAGTTCGCTTGGGACTTCAGCAAAAACGTGGTTTCGTCCTCGACCTCTTGTATGGTTATTTCCACTTCTTTGTCCTTGTAATTATCCCGAATTGTTTCAAATAGATTCTGGGGAATCTCGTTGGCCCTAAGCCTATAGGTCGCCACCATAAACCACTCCTTCGTTTACCAAATATAACGCATTTTGCCTGTTCCGGAAAGAGCCCGCGGAGGCGTGCGGTGTCAGTCACCACTTCTGGCCTACCAATCACTGTGGTGCCAGACACCGGGTTTTAAGGCTTCCCTCGCTTGGTGTCTGACACCTATGCGTTAACCTAAGTTGATGATGTTGTGTCTGACACCTATGCGTTAACCCCAGAACCCGCAGCCCGACCTCTAGGGGCGAACAAGACGTAAACCGAGGTTGTGGCTACTGCGAGCCTGCTGCCTACCGCTCTGAAATGCGGAACGCAAGAACTCCGCCGGATGGCTCCAGCTCCCGCCGCGAGATTCGCGGAAGAACGAATCCGAGAACGAGTCCTCTGGCTCCACGGGATTCGTCTCCGCAACTGTCGGACGCGTCCCCACCAACGACGACCAGTCCCAAACCCACTCCGATACGTTTCCGCTCATGTCATATATCCCAAGCGCGTTCGGGCGCAGCAAGCCCACTTCGTGCGTTCTGTCCATGCTGTTTCCCCTATACCACCCCACCTCGCCAGCAACGTTGCCTCCAGAAAACTCGAAATTCCCGCGACATACCATACCCCCACGAGCCGCAAACTCCCACTCGGCCTCGGTCGGAAGCCGGTACCCGTTCGCGTTGCGGTTCCACGTCACCACGCGGTTCGCTCCTGATCCGCTTATAGCGTACGCGGGCGTTAGACCCGCCCGTCGGCTCCTGGCGTTGGCGAATTCCACCGCCTCGAACCAGCTTACATCTTCCACTGGAAGGTTCCGCCAGTTCACGCCCGCCGCAAGTTCGTTCCCCTGAAAGAAGCTGGGGTTCGATCCCATCACGTCAAACCATTCCCCCTGCGTCACGGGGTGCCTGCCTATGTTGAACGCGCTCAAGGTAACGTCGCGGCCGCCAATCCGCATTGTACCGCCCTCCACGCGAACCATTCCGGCGGGCGCGGTGGCCTGGCCAAGGGCTGCGACGACCGCACCGCGCAACGACGCGATTACCACGTCGTTGCGTACGTTCGCGGCGTAGGAGCCGCGAATCGCCGCGGTCTCCACCTCGATTACCCGCGCCCTGAACCTAAAGAAGTCCACGATAGGCTCGAACTCGCCCGCTACTATAAACTGCACTCCCAAGAACTGGCCGATCCGCTGCGCCGTGTTCTCGTCCACGTATTCGGACATGTCGAATTCAAGCTGCTCCTGCGCCAAAAGCAGGTCAAGCTGCGCACGGGTAATCACCGTAAACCCATGCCTGGCCTGTATACCCGCAAAGGCGTGGATCATCTCGCTTACCAAAAAACCCGACAGGCGATCGGAATCGGACTCCATGGCTATAACCGCGATCCTGCTGCCCGCGCCAATTCCAGGAGACGCGGAAAGGCCCGCCGCCGAGTTCCGTATCGCGTCGTCAAGGCCGACCTGCCCCATGCGCAGAAGGGCATCTGCGGCGGCATCGGCATGTGGCTGCAAGGTTTGGGCTGGGCTGGGCGCAGGGGGCGAGCCGCAGGCCGCGAGCCGCAGGCCGCGGCCGCAAAAAGCAGGAACAAGGCCAAAGCACATGCGGCAAAGGTCTTTATCATAATCGAGCCTCCTATTTTTAAGCTTGCCGTCTTTGAAAGCAGTTTACCCCACATTCCAAGAAGCGACAAGTGACGCAGGGCAGCGGTGACGCAGGCGGTGTCAGTCACCACTTCTGGCCTACCAATCACTGCGGTGCCAGACACCAGATTTTAAGGCTTCCCTCGCTTGGTGTCTGACACCTATGCGGTAACCAAGGGGTCTTTCCAAACCCCCTAGCTTTTTCGGGGCAAGGGGGCTATAGTTTTTATGTATGACTGGCAGAAACTGGGGAAAGCGAAGCCCAATGCTCGTATATCTGGAATCTGGAACGATACAAGCCGTGCGTGAGGCAAAGAAAACGTATGTTTCCGAATATTGAGTTCAACAAATCTGCCTTTAAACATCGTTTGACAGAGGCTGGCATCCGGTATGCTATGTGGCATCCGCTTCATGAGCAACTGCTCGAATCCTATGCAAACAAATGGCTGGTCATTGGCTATGATACTGCTGGAAACCTTATTGAAGTCGCGTATAACATAATTGACGATGAGACGGTAAACGTATTTCATGCTATGCCATGCAGAAAAAAGTTTACAAGCCAACTTAACATATAGGAGGAGAGACCATGGCGCGAATGACGGAAGAAGAAGCGGATGCTCTGGACGAGGAAATCACCGCCGCCGACATAACGCTTAATTCCAGCACGGGCGGCATATTTACCCGCCAACGGGAACTGCTTGACGCTTTGGATCGCGCAAGTGCCGATTACATTATGACACGCGCCATTGCGACTAATAAAATGCCATTGCAAATTCTTAGCGAAGTCGTACATGAAAGGATCACCGCTTCAACGAGTTAACGCATATGGTGCCAGACACTAGTCTTAAGGCTTTCCGCGCTTGGTGTCTGACACCTATGCGTTAGCCTATGAATTTTTAAACCCTCCGCACAGCATGACAGGCACTTTTTCCTACACCATGTTTCTTCTGGGGGCGGATAATCGACGTCAATGCCCATCCGCATGAAACTTTTAGCGGGTGTCCCCGCTTTCCTTCAGCCTGCTCTCGATAAGAAGCCGCTTGCGCTCCAGTTCCTTTTTCAGTTCCTCCACCGAGGGAAGGTAAGGCAGGTACTTAGAGGCGAAGAGGCGGTCGTTGTCGGACAGCACCGAATATTTAACCATGGCGTCGTTTTTCTCGGAGCATAGGACAATGCCGATGGTGGGGTTGTCGTCGGCTTGCTTGACGTTTTCCTCAAAGTACCGCACGTAAAAATCAATCTGCCCGACATCCTGATAGTTCAGCTTGCCGATTTTAAGATCCATCACCACGAAACATTTCAAAAGATAGTTGTAAAAAACCAGATCGACGTAATAATGGTCGCCGTCAATGGTTATGCGTTTCTGGCGGGCAACGAATGAAAAGCCCTTGCCCAGCTCCAGCATGAATTCCTGCAGGTTGTCGATAAGGGCCTGCTCAAGCTCGTTTTCGTGGTAGTTCTTGTTTTCCTTTAGGTCAAGGAACTCCAAGATGTAGGGATCTTTTAGGATGAAATCGGGATCCGTTTTGGGTTCGGTCTGCCAGATCTCGTTTTTCACAGATTCCCTGCCTTCCTTTTGGGTGGCAAGTAGGCGTTCGTAGTAAAAGGTGGTTATCTGCCGCTCAAGCTGGCGGGAACTCCAGTTACATTCGGCACATTCGTTCAGGTAAAATTCACGGCGGGAAGGCTCGTCTATCTTTGCCAAAAAGCGGTAATGTGTCCAGCTCAATTCGTGCCGCAGTGCGGCACGAATCGGGAAGGCTTGGTAAAACTGGCGCATTCGCCGCAAGCTGCTTTCATCAAACCCTTCCCCGAATTCCGCGGTCAGCCGCCTCGCAAGGTACTTGATCAACCCCGCCCCATATTCGGCTCTTTGTTCTTTTTGAGCCTCCATGATTTGACGGCCTATTTCCCAATAAGCCTCCACCATGGCGAAATTGACGGCGGTATACACCTTTTGTCGGGCCTTGGCGAGTACCGCGCGTATGCCGTCATATACCGTGTTGTCATGGGAGCCAAGGCTATTTTCCGTTTGCGACATCGGGGTACCCCTTCCCATACTATACAAAAGCCCAGGGGATTTAACAAGAGGTTAACGCATATGGTGTCAGACACCAAGCGCGGAAAGCCTTAAAACCTGGTGTCTGGCACTTTGCTCGGGTCACGTAACATGGTACTACAGGTTCATCCTAAGGAAGCGCCAGGGTGTTTGGTACCGCCATGCGTACCAAAAAATTTGACTTTTGCATCCGCGATTATTATATTATTTCCAACATAGCAAAAATGTGTTCACCGCCGCGAACCAAAATGCCGCTTAATTAGGGCAGACAATCGGGTTTTGTATGCGATTGCCTGCAAAAGGCGGGTAATATAGAGAGGGAAAATGAAATTAAGTATCCGGCTTCCACTTTTGATAGGGGCGGTGGTTTTGATAACTTCCGTCAGCATTGGCTTTGCGGCGATCTACATAAGTTCCGAGACCTTGGAACGGACGACCATTGGCGCGGTAAGCGCCAAGAACGAGTCCAACGCAGAGATTTTGACAACAAGACTGCAAGGGCAGCTTAACGTGCTTTCCGAATTCGCCAACAACCACATTGTAAGGACAATGGACTGGGATATCGTCCAGCCGATCCTGGCGAGGCAGGCGAGCCGTCTTGGTGCGCTCGATTTGGCAATGGCAAGCCCGGACGGCGTTTCCCGTTACGCCATCGATAATCAGGAAATTGACATACGCGACCGCGATTACTTCAGGCAGGCGATGGCGGGGCAACAAAGCATAGAAACGGTTTTCAGCAGGATTAGCGGCAGAATCGTGGTGTTGTTCTCTGCCCCCATATTCGAAAGCGACGATCCCGGGGCAGCCGTTATCGGCGTTCTGGTCGCGCGCAAGGATGGCGGCAGCACGCTCTCCGACATTGTCGTGAATCTTACAAACAGTATGCGTACTGGTCACAGCTATCTTGTGAACGAGGAAGGCACGCTTCTGGCGCACCGCAACGCCGAATTTATCGCCAGCGAGTTAAACCCGATAAAGGCGGTGGAAAGGGATCCTTCCCTAAGATCGCTGGCCGATACCCTAACGACGGCACTGCGCGAAAGAACGGGCATTTCCAGGTATACCTTCGAGGGGAGGGAGATGGTGGGCCACTATACCGAGGTTCCAGGCTTCCAGTGGCTGCTTTTCACGTCCATTGAAACGAGCGAATTCGGCTACGAGCTTAGGCACATGCGCTTTGTTATTTTGATGATAGGGCTTGCGTTTTTGGTCTGCGGCCTTGTGGTGGCAATGCTCATAGGGATATCGATAGCAAAGCCCATGGTGGGCATGGCGGAAACCCTTAAGGATGTTGGGAAGGGGGACCTTACCAAGCGCATCGACGTTTCTTCGAAGGACGAGATTGGCGTTTTGTCAGAGAACTTTAACACGACCCTTGACGGCATAACGGGTCTTGTGTTTAACATAAGGCAGGAGGCGGACATGCTGTCGGGAATAGGCCACGATCTTGCCGACAAGATGAACGAAACCGCCGCCGCGGTAAACCACATCAACAACAATATTCAAAATATTCAGGGGCGCGTCATAAACCAGAGCGCCAGCGTCAGCCAGACCCATGCCACGATGGAACAGGTGGTGAAGAACATTGACAAGCTGAATGGCCATGTTGAAAACCAGAGCGGCAATATTTCCATGGCATCCTCGGCCATCGAGCAGATGGTGGCGAACACCCAGTCGGTCACGAACACGCTTGTCAAAAACACCGAAAACGCCAAGGCGCTTATGGAAGCCTCGGAGATTGGGAGGGGCAGCCTGTCCGAAGTGGCGGCGAACATTCGGGAAATCGCCCAGGAATCCGAGGGCCTTATGGAAATCAATTCGCTCATCGACAACATTGCCAGCCAGACCAACCTTCTTTCGATGAACGCCGCGATTGAGGCGGCTCATGCGGGAGATCGAGGCAGTGGGTTCGCCGTGGTCGCAGGCGAGATTCGGAAGCTGGCGGAAAGTTCCGGGGAGCAGTCCAAGATAATAAGCCAGGTACTGAAAAAGATGAAGGCCTCGATCGACCATATAACAGCTTCCACCGATAACGTGATGGACAAGTTCGAGGCAATCGACACGATGGTAAGGGTTGTCGTGGAGCAGGAGGATCACATCCGCACCGCAATGGAGGAACAGGGTCTTGGGGGCAGGCAAATCCTTAAGGGCGTGGGCAACGTGAACGAGATAACCCGGCAGGTCAAAAGCGGCTCACGGGAAATGCACGAGGAGGCCAAGGAAGTGATCCAGGAAAGCGAGAACCTGGAAAAGGCCACCAAGGAAATATCCTTTGGGATGAACGAGATGGCCTCCAGCGCCGAGCAGATCAACAAGGCGGTGAACGGCGTTAACCAGATGAGCTTTAGGAACCGCGAGGGCATTGCCCATCTGGTAAGGGAGGTCTCGCGGTTCAAGGTTGCCTAGGAAGCGTGTTGTTGGATATTGCAGGCACACCAGATAAATTTGGTACTTTAAGTCCTTGACAGTGAGTGGAAAGCAGATACAATAGAAACATGCTTTTCATAGGGGGTAAGAAACTTGAAAAAAACAACGGCAATCATCATATCTACGATACTGGCATTAGCCTTGGTGGGTTGTGCCGGTGATGCAGTTCCAAGGGATACGGATATGTATACCGTGTGGGACGATCCAGGCCTAACCGATGATTTCAATGTGATAACTGCGGCCGAATTGACTGCGAGTATTCGCATAGGCTGGAACCTTGGCAACACGCTGGATGCCCACGGCGGCAGATACGGCTTTTCCTGGTTGGGCGGGGGGCTTTATGCCAACACTTCGGTCGCCGAGATGGAAAGGGCATGGGTCAACCGAGTTACCACGAGGGAGAATATCGATGCGGTAAGGGAAGCCGGTTTTAACGCCATCCGGATACCCGTTACATGGTTTAAGGCTGCCGACGAATATTACAACATTCGCGAGGACTGGATGGCGCGGGTTAGGGAAATTGTCGGTTTTGCGGTCGATAACGACATGTATATTATCCTGAATACCCACCATGACGAATTTCTGTTCAGGTTGCATAACAGGCACATGCAGCAAACAAGAAGGGCTTTTGTAAGGATATGGGAACAGATCGCCCTTGCCTTTAGGGATTATAACGAAAAGCTGATTTTTGAGGGTCTAAACGAGCCCAGAACAATAGGCAGCCCGGCGGAATGGACTGGCGGTACTGCGGAGGAACGCAACAACCTAAACATTCTGAACCAGCTTTTCGTGGACACGATAAGAAGGACGGGCGGCAACAACGCCAAACGTGTACTGATGATACCGACATATGCGGCTTCGGCCAGCGAAGTCGCGCAGAGGGCGCTAACCATACCGAACGATTCGGTGGCGGATAAACTTATCGTTTCCCTCCACATATATGCTCCTTGGGAATTCGCCCTTAGAACGGGTGCCGTCGGTACGGTAACGACTTGGAACAGGAACAACCCGAGGGATACACAGCCGATTACCGCTCCGCTCGATTTGGCCTATGCATTATTTGTCAGCAGGGGCATTCCCGTAATTATTGGCGAGATGGGGGCGCTTAACAGGGGAAACATCGAGGCAAGGGCCGAGTGGGCGGAGTTCTTTACGGCCCATGCCAGATCAAGGGGAATGCCCAGCTTCTGGTGGGACAACGGTATCGCTAGTGTTTCCATGCAGCATGACTGGGGTTGGGACGAGACTTTCGGACTGCTTGACAGGAGGACAAACCAATTCGTGCACCCTGAAATTGTAGAAGCCTTGATGAGGGCTACGGAATAGGCGCTTAGATGCCATCATTAAGCGGTGTTACTAAGGGGGCTTGCCCACGATGCTTCAAGGGAATCTCAAAGCCCCAAACACGGTAACAGGCATACGGTCATTATCATTATAGATTGCACTGATGTAATGACCGTTTTCATAAATATGGGCGCTCACGCTCTTTAACTCCAGATCAAGCACCTGGTATTCGCGTATTTTGGCCTTAAGGTAAGATGTATAACCTCCCGCTTCTTTGCAAGGCAATGTAGCCAACTAAAAAATCACACAAGTCAATATCATTCAAGAACCCACATAAAATATATGGTATTCTTTCCAAGTGAAGCCACAGGGAGTATCGGCCTAAATGAAAAATGAAAAGCGGGCGCTGCGTTTTGATAACGACCTGAAAATAGAAGCGTACCATTTTGAGGGCATCATGCAGAAATTTCCCAACCATTTCCATGAGCATTATGTCTTGGGCTTCGTGGAAAGCGGGCGGAGGTTTTTGACCTGCAAAAACAAGGAATATACAATCGACGCGGGGGATTTACTATTGTTTAACCCTCTCGATAATCATGCCTGTGAACAGGTGGACGACAAGGCATTGGATTGGCGGTGTCTTAACATCAAAAAAGACCTTATGTGCCTTGTGGCGGAGGAAATTACCGGGATAGACCATCAACCGATATTCACATCAACCGTGGTATGCCAAAGCGATGCGGTTCCCGCTTTTAGGGATTTGCATGATATGATCATGAATGAGGCGAAGGATTTTAACAAAGAAGAATTGTTCTACCTGCTAATAGAACAGTTGATAAGCGATTATACAAAACCAGTTGCGGAAACACTTTCGCAGACTAGCAAGGACATTCAGGCGGCCTGTCGCTACATGGAGAGCAATTATACCGAAACAATTTCATTGGCGGATTTGGGCAAGGCATCTGGCCTTAACAAATACACCCTTATTAGAAACTTTACCATGCAGAGGGGTATAACCCCGTATCAGTATCTATCGACTATCCGTGTTAACAAAGCTAAGAAGTTATTGGAGGCTGGGGTATCGCCAATAGAGGCGGCTCTGCAATCCGGCTTTGCGGATCAAAGCCATTTTACACGGTTTTTCAAGAGCTTTATCGGATTGACACCCAAACTATATCAGGATATATTCAAGAAGGATGGGAACGGTCGAAAAGGGGGATTAAGTGAAAGAAACTAACAGCGTAAAAGGGCATGTATCAGCCCTTGTTACTATTTTGATATGGGGCACCTCATTTATTTCAACAAAAATTCTGTTGATAGACTTTAGACCCATCGAAATTATTTTTTATCGCTTTGGCATAGGCTTGCTTGTACTTATGGTAGCTTATCCGCGCAGGCTGAAAGTGACGAACAGAAAGGAGGAATTGATGTTCGCGGCGGCGGGGTTGTGCGGTATCACCCTGTATTTTCTGCTGGAGAACATCGCCCTTACATATACGGCGGCTTCCAATGTTGGGGTTATTATTTCCGTCGCGCCATTCTTCACGGCGTTATTGGCAAACTGGCTATTGGACGGCGAAAAGCCGAAAGCCAACTTTTTCATTGGGTTTATAGCCGCGATTATGGGGATTTCCCTTATCAGCTTTAACGGAATCGCCGTGTTGGAGCTAAATCCCCTTGGCGATATACTGGCACTTGCGGCGGCCATTGTTTGGGCGGTGTATTCCATCCTGTTAAGAAAAATAAGCCAATTTGGACATAATACCATACAGACCACCCGCAGGATATTTTGTTATGGCCTGATTATTCTGACTCCCGTTTTGTTCTTGTTCCAATTCGAGTTTGGATTCGAGCGGTTCGCTCGGCCTTCCAATACACTCAATATTCTGTTTCTTGGTTTGGGAGCATCCGCCTTATGTTTCGCCACTTGGAATTTCGCGGTACGAATATTGGGTGCGGTAAAAACAAGCGTTTATATTTATCTGGTTCCTGTCATTACCGTTGTTGCTTCCGTAATTGTGTTAAGCGAAAGGG
>Ga0209755_10005879_pt1 | contig 13767 bp, 10 predicted proteins | sample TergutCo191P1_FD_187301 | JGI IMG/M metagenome (GOLD analysis project Ga0209755, IMG submission 187301) | Cornitermes sp. P1 segment gut microbial communities from Petit-Saut dam, French Guiana - Co191P1 (SPAdes) (version 2) | ecosystem: Host-associated > Arthropoda: Insects > Digestive system... | reverse complement strand
CAAGTCAGGACGCTTGCGGAACCACGCGTTGTATTCGGAGTTGTGACCTGATGATTCTGTCGGATAAAAATCAAGCAGCATAAACATTTCGTTACGCACAATTTCTTCGTTGTAAATTTTCGGATCTTTCATCGCTTCGCGCAGCAGAGGATAAGCGTCTTTTCCTTTCCATTTGTAATCAATATAAAACGCCTGATGATTGATCCCTGCGCATGTGTAGGTGATATCTTTCATATCCGCGCCGATCCAGTTAGCGAGCATCCACGCTGTTCCCTGAACGCTGTGACATAGACCTGAAATTTTTAATTTCGGAAACTGACTCTGCATTGCGCGGCACAGCATCGCCATCGGATTTGTATAGTTTAGAAAAACCGCGTTAGGGCAATATTTTTCGATATCTTTGCAGATGTCGAGCATCACAGGAATTGTTCTTAACGCGCGGAAAATCCCCGCAGGTCCCCGCGTATCGCCGACATTTATATCTACGCCGAATTGTTTTGGAATCTCGATATCGTGACGCCAAATATCGACATCGCCGTTTAAAATGGTGCAAAGAACTCCGTCTGCTCCTTCCAAAGCTTCGGCGCGGTTTTTAGTTGAAATTATTTTAGCGCCGTAGTTTCCAGCCTTAACAATTTTTTGAATAGCTTTGGTTATGTAATCAAGCCGCGCCTGATCGATATCCATAAGCGCGATTGTCGCGTCTTTGAATGCGTCAAAAGTTAAAATATCTTTAACTAATGTCCTTGTGAAGCCGAAACTTCCCGCTCCGATAAATGCAAACTTTGCCATTTTTTTCTCCTTTTATTTGTTTAAAAATTTAAATATTTCTTGTATAGATCCGTGTTATTTGTTAATAGATCATCTGATATAATTTTTTCTTTTATTCCGTAATTTATTAAATACATAAATGTGCAGCCCGCTTCCATTTTATTTGAAAAATGATAAAGATTCCATATATACGCCTGAACAGACGGAGAAGCGCAGGTTCGATCTATTTCGTATTTTATAACATTGAATTCATTAAAGCTCAGATTTTTTTTCGAGTACAGATAACATATAAAATCAAAATACGAGAGTATTCTGTCCATCTGATAACTGAAATCCGAATACGATTTATGAAAATCTTCCGTATACCAGTCAGGTTTATTATCGATTAGGTTCACGGTTTTTGCCATGCTTTGATCAAACCATATTTTATTAATAATCTCATTTAAGAATTCGGTCCTTCTGATTTTTATTGAAGAATTCCATTGAGCCAGCGCGAAAATACTTCCGATTGCCATTACAATAGTAAGCAGCAGAGTTAAATAATTATCAATTGTCCATCCGCTTAAGAATTCCATCCCAGCAATAAGTATAAAATAATAACCCCGGATTTTCAATAAAAAATTATGATTTTATCGCGTTATATTTTTTGCGTTTTAGAGCCCAAATTTCTTCATCTTCGGGTAAATAAACGGTGATTTCCGTAATTTTTCTGCGCGCTTCTTCAACATTTTTTATTACACCCGCGCAGATTAATTGAACAATAATATTGCCAAGCGCGGTAGCTTCGGCGGGACCTGCGATTACTTTTCTGCCTGTAGCGTTTGCCGTGTATTGCATAAGGTTTGTATCTTTAGTGCCGCCTCCGATAATATTGATTGCCGCGAATTTTTTTCCCGTCGTTTTTTCTAGCTGCTTGATTCGGTAATCATAACTTAGAGCGAGGCTTTCCAAAACACATTTTGTTATTTCGATTTTATTAGTCAGCTTATTCTGACCTGTCGCTTCAAAGAATTTATTAAACAGCGCAGGTAGATTTCCCGGAGAGCCGAACTCTCCGCGATCGACATCAAGATAAACATCAGGCGACGGAATTGATGACACTTCTTCATTTATTTTTTCCAAGTCCGGCGGTTCGCCTTCTTTTATCCATTGCCTGCGGCTTTCCTGCAGCAGCCATAAACCGGAAATATTTTTTAAAAAAAGAATTTTATTGTTGTATCCGCCTTCATTTGTAAAATTGAAGTTAAACGCGTCATCGTCAGTGTTAGGCGCATCATTTTCTGTTCCTAAAAGCGACCATGTACCGCACGAAATATAACATGAATCTGTGTCACCTAACGGAGCGGCGACAACAGCGTCAGCGGTATCATGGCCAACCCCGGTAATTACTTTTATTTTTCCGATGCCAAGTTCGCGCGAAATTTCTTCTTTTAACGTTCCAAGCGGCGTACCCGGTTTGCAGATAACAGAAAACAAAGAATGTTTAATTCCGAGTTTATCCAGTATTTCGATGTCAGCTTGTTTTGTTTCAAGATTAATAAGGGAACTTGTATTTGCGATTGTATATTCACATGCCGCGGCACCTGTTAACATGTAGCCGAAAAAATTCGGCATAAAAAGAATTTTATCGGCTTTTTCAAATATTTCCGGCTTCAATTTTTTTAACGCATACAACTGAAAAATAGTATTAAAACGCATAAATTCGATGCCGGTTTTTTTGTACAATGTTTGTTTGGGTATAATTTTAAAAACTTCATCCATCACGCCGCCTTCTGTCAGCTTATCGCGGTAATGCAAAGGCGAGTGAATGATTTTTCCTTCAGAATCAATAAGACCAAAATCGCAGCCCCATGTATCTATACTGATGCTTTGTATATCCGCATGTCCCGCCTGCGCGCATTTTTTTATTCCTGTTTTAATTTCGTTAAAAATCAAATCAATATCCCAACACAGATGACCGTCACGTTCAACAGGAATATTTTCGAACCTGTGAATTTCTGTCAGGAAAAAATTATTATTATATTCACCTAAAATCAAGCGCCCGCTTGAGGCTCCAAGATCGACAGCTAAAACCTTCATAAAAATATTTTAACATGATTTATATAGATTTGACAAATATAATTATTTCATTGTAATATCTTGTTGTGTATCATAAAAAAAAATCGGGATTAATTATTTTTTTAATCAGCTTGATATTTTCTTCTTGTAATCTGTTTCGGCCTCAGCCGGTATATGATTATGTTTTTTTGGGTGATTATCAGCCTTTCAAAGAAAAAACAAAAGCCGTCAAATTAACGGAACCATCAGCATTAAAATTGACAGATAATCTTCCGAAGATCGACGGAGCTACGGCATTGTATCCGCTTTACGCGGCTTTTGTTCAAGCAGTTTATCCCGAAGACGAATATTACAGACACGGAAAATATTCCAGCGAACATGAAAGCAATATCGGTCCTGTTGTCGCGTGTTACGGGACATCATCCGCATATAATAGTCTTATAAACGGCAAAGTTGATATTATATTCTGCGCTGAACCTTCAGACGAACAGCTTGACGAAGCTGCGGAAAACGGAATTTCGTTTAACTTAACTCCCATAGGAAAAGAAGCGTTTGTATTTTTTGTTAATAATAAAAATAAAATTTCTGATATTACAACAGAGCAGATAAGGGGAATATACTCAGGAAAAATCACAAACTGGAAAGAACTTGGCGGAAAAAATAATGATATACGAATTTTCCAGCGCGCGAAAAACAGCGGAAGCCAAACGATGTTTTTATCTGTAATGGGCGATACATCAATTCTGCCGCCTGTAACAGAAAATATTTTAACTTTTATGTTAGATATGGTTGAAGTAACAGCCGACTACCGAAATTACAGCAGCGCGATCGGTTATTCATTTTTATTTTATACCGCGGAAATGGTTAACAATAAAAAAATAAAAATTTTATCCATTAACGGAATTGCTCCGTCTGCTAAAACAATTCAAACCGGCGAATATCAATATACCGATTATTTTTACGCCATTACAGCTAACACAGAAAATGAAAATGTAAATAAATTTATCGAATGGATTTTATCCGAACAGGGGCAGTATCTTGTCAGCAAAACCGGTTATGTTTCTATCTATCATAATGAATAAAAATATGATAAAATAAAATATGTCCGGTATATGGATCATTCTGGTAATAATAATAATTTCCGCGCTTCCCGTTATCGGCGTGTATCTTTGGTTCCGTATAGCCAAATATCAATTTTCTCTTGTGCGTTTTTTATTTGTGCTTCTTGCGGGCGCAGCCGCTTTTATTCCCGCGCTTATTCTGCAGGATATTTTAACGACAACTTCTCTCACTCAAGGCAGAATGGCTTTACTTTACGAATTTTTTTTCCGCATCGCTTTTACAGAAGAAATCAGCCGCCTCCTTATGCTTATCATTTTTTATTTAATAAGCGGAATTTTTACCAAACCAAAAACCGATGATGAATTATCGCGTGATAATTTATCTCGCGATTCTTTATCGCACGATACTATATCGCACGACGCATTATCGCAGCAGCCCACTTTCAATTTTGTAAAAAAAGGAACCGCAATCGGTCTTGTCGCAGGCTTGGGGTTCGCGCTCCTGGAAAGCGCCAGATACGCGTCATCTTCGATGGACACTTTTTTATTATTATCGATATTACGCATTTTCTCGGCCTTCCCGCTTCACGCAGCCTGCGGTTCCCGAATCGGAGCAGCCGTTGTAATGTTCCGACGATACCCGACACAAGCTCTGCTGCGCGTCATAACCGCCACAGCTATCCACGGCGTCTACAATTTCCTTTTATTCATGCCGCCCGGCATTTCAACCGCCGCGGCAATTTTAATCGCGATTTCCGCATTTATCATGGCAATATTGACAGTACGCGGCGGCTGGACAAACGATTCAACACTTGACAAAACCAGCGAAAATATATAAGCTTTGAACCACGACGCAAGGTAGAGCAGTTGGCAGCTCGTCGGGCTCATAACCCGGAGGTCGCAGGTTCGAGTCCTGTCCTTGCTAAATGAGAGAAATTGAGGTGATGTCTTGCTTGGAGCAATCATTGGAGACATTGTAGGCTCACGATTTGAGTGGAACAATATTAAAAACAAAGATTTTGATTTTCTCACATACACATGTGAGTTAACAGATGATAGTGTAATGTCTCTTGCAATCGCCAAAGCAATACTTGATGCAGGAGAAAATATTGATAAGTTAAGCAATCTGGCAATTAGGTATATGCGTGAAATAGGCAGAAAATATCCTGACTGTGGTTACGGCAATAAATTCAGTCAATGGATAGTTTCTGATGTTATGGGATCGTATAACAGTTATGGTAATGGCGCAGCTATGCGTGTATCAGCTTGCGGTTTTGCGGCAAAAACTATTGAAGAAGCAAAGTTACTTTCTCGTAAGGTGACAGAAGTAACACATAATCATCCTGAAGGGATCAAAGGCGCGGAAGCCACAGCGGTTTGCGTATTTCTTGCGCGTGAAGGAAAAAACATTTTAGAAATTCGAGATTATGTAAGTAAAAATTATTATCCTTTGAATTTTTCTCTCGACAGCATAAGAAGAAGTTATCAATTTGATGTAACCTGCCAAGGGACTGTTCCTCAGGCGATAATGGCATTCCTCGAATCTACAAATTTTGAGGATGCGATTCGGAATGCCATTTCTATAGGCGGAGACAGTGATACTCTTGCGGCAATAACAGGCAGTATTGCCGAGGCATATTATGGTATTCCAATTGAAATTCGCAAGCATGCACTTACTTTTCTTGATGAGAGACTCTTAAAAATATTGATCGATTTTGAAAACATCTACCCTCCAACATTGGAGAAAAAAATATCTGATAAAAACATTAAAATAAAGGGGAAAAAACGTAAAATTGAAACCACCACCCGCGAAAAAGTTATACAACAATCTCTGCTTAACGACGATGAAGATTTGGAAGCGTCATTCACCTCTCGAGAGGAAACGACAAGTAATAAATTATTTCGTCATTTATTCGGAGCTTGCGATGTTCTTCGCGGACCAATCAATCAGGATGAATACAAAAGTTATGTAACGCCAATATTGTTTTTCAAACGTCTTTCTGATGTATATGACGAAGAAACGATTAAAGCTCTTGAAGAATCCGGCGGCGATGAAGAATTTGCGGCTTTCCCGGAAAACCATCGCTTTATTATCCCAGAAGGATGCCACTGGAACAATGTAAGAGACACTCATGAAAATGTTGGTAAAACTATTGTAGATGCAATGACAGGCATTGAACGTGCTAATCCTGATACACTGTTTGGCGTTTTTTCAAGTTTTGATGATGCCAATTGGACCGACAAAGGAAAATTATCTGATGAACGATTAAAAGACCTTGTTGAACATATGTCCAAAATTAAAGTGGGAAACGAGAATTATTCTTCTGATGTTATGGGTGACGCTTATGAATACTTAATTAAAAAGTTTGCTGATCTTTCAAAGAAAAACGCCGGTGAGTTCTATACGCCAAGAACGATTATTAAATTACTCGTTATGCTTCTTTCGCCTAAAGCGGGAGAAACGGTTTATGATCCAGCCTGCGGTACTGGTGGTATGTTAATCGAAGCTATTCGTTACATACAAAATGATAAGAAAACATACGGGAAAATTTATGGTCAAGAGAAAAATTTATCTAATTCCGCAATTGCCAGAATGAATTTATTTTTACATGGAGCGCGGGATTTCCAAATTTCTCAAGGAGACACTCTCCGTTCGCCGAACTTTCTTTATCGTGGCGGATTGCAAACTTTTAATTGCGTAATTGCTAATCCACCCTTTGCATTAAAAACATGGGGAGCGGAACAATTTTCCAGTGATGTTTATGGTCGTAATCAATGGGGCAGCCCAACTGACAGTAACGCTGATTTTGCGTGGCTGCAACACATGGTTAAATCTATGGACAAAAAGACTGGACGATTGGCGGTTATACTGCCGCAAGGAGTTCTGTTTCGAGGCGGCAAAGAAGGCGATATACGCAAAACAATGATTGAATCAGGAAAACTTGAATATGTTATTACATTTACAGGCGGAATTTTTTATTCCACCGGGGTCTCCGCATGTGTCCTAGTGCTAAACAATAACAAACCAACTGAGCATGTCGGTAAGGTTTGTTTTGTTGATGCTTCAAATATTTATACTGCGCAGCGAGCTCAAAAAATGATGACAGATCAAAATATTGAAGAAGTATATAAACTATGCATTGATTATATAGACGTACTTGAAAAAGTTAAAATTGTATCACTTGATGATATTCGTGCAAAAGATTACTCGCTTTCTGTCAGTAACTATATTGAAAAAGCTGTACGAGAAACAATATCACCTGCTGAAGTACGCAAGAATTTTTTAATGCGCTCGAAGCGGTTTATTCTGCTGAGGATAATTTAAGAAAACTTCTTAAAGAGAGTGGTTATGTCAATAAATAAACGTACGATCCTTCAACATCGTACGATGCAAAAGCATCGTATAACTCTTGATGAATTGAAAAGTTACCTCTGGAATTCCGCTGTTCTTTTGCGAACACATATTGACGCAGGTTCATATAAACAATACATATTTCCTTTATTATTTTTTAAAAGGATCAGTGATGTATATGATGAGGAATGTACCGAAGCTCTTGAAGAGTACGACGAAGAAGTAGACTTTCCTGAAAACCATCGCTTTGCAATACCAAAGGGACATCATTGGCAGGATGTTCGCGAAACCCATGAAAATGTCGGTGTAGCAATTATTAATGCTTTCCGTGCTATTGAGCGGGCAAATGTTGAAAAACTATCAGGCGTTTTTGGTGATGGCGCTTGGACGAACAAGAATCGCTTGCCCGATGAATTATTAAAAGACTTGATTGAACATTTTTCCACATTGACATTATCAATCGAAAATTGCCCGGAAGATGAACTTGGGCAAGGGTACGAATATCTTATCCGTAAATTTGCTGATGACTCAGGACATACAGCGCAAGAATTCTATACCAATCGCACAGTTGTTCATCTAATGACCGAAATGCTAAAACCTAAACCGGGCGAATCAGTTTATGATCCAACATGCGGCAGCGCAGGAATGTTAATTTCTGCAATTGCATATTTAAAAACACAAGGAAAGGAATGGCGTAATGTAAAAATTTATGGACAAGAAATAAACGCGCTGACTTCGGCAATTGCCCGTATGAATTTATTTTTACATGGCGTAAAAGATTTTCAAATCGTTAATGATGATACATTAACCTCACCTGCTTTTATTGATAAAGATCAGCTTCAACAATTTGACATGATTGTTGCAAATCCTCCATATTCCATAAATCAATGGAACAGAGAATCATTTGCTGCTGATAAATATGGCCGAAATTTTCTTGGAACGCCGCCTCAAGGTCGAGCCGACTATGCTTTCTTTCAACATATACTCAAGAGCCTTAATACAAAAACCGGACGTTGTGCAATATTATTTCCGCATGGCGTATTATTTCGCAATGAAGAATCCGCTCTTCGTGAAAAATTAATCACTGCCGATTTAATCGAATGTGTTATTGGTCTGGGAGCAAATCTTTTTTACAATTCGCCTATGGAGGCATGTATTGTTATTTGCCGAATGAATAAACTTCCGAACAGGCGCGGACAAATTCTATTAATAAATGCTGTGAATGAAGTTATTCGAAAAAACGCGCAAAGCTGGCTGGAGGATTCACATATAAAAAAAATTTCTGATGCTTACGAAAGTTATTCCGACATTGAAAACTTTGCTAAAATTATTACAATAGCTGACGCAAAGAAAAATGGTTGGTCTTTGTCCATACCTTTGTATGTAAGAGAAGCAGTAAGTGAAAAAACAATTGATACACGTACGGTTAATGAATGCGCATCAGCCTGGCATGACGCTGCATTTGATATGAGAATGGTATATGGGGATTTAAAAAAGTTAATGGAAGGTAAATGGGATGAAAATTAGACTTGGAGATGTGGCAAAAGAAAGCCGCGAAACAATAAATGGAAAAAAACATGGATTGCCGATCGTTGGTCTCGAACATCTTACACCAAGTGAATTAACATTGACCTCATGGGATGTTAATACCGATAATACATTTACAAAATTTTTCCGTAAAGGACAAATATTATTTGGCCGCAGAAGAGCGTATTTGAAAAAAGCCGCCATTGCTCCTTTTGATGGAATTTGTTCAGGAGATATTACTGTGATTGAAGCAATTTCCGACAAGATTTTACCAGAATTACTACCTTTTATAATTCAAAATAATACTTTTTTCGATTTTGCCATAGGAAAATCAGCAGGATCACTCTCTCCTCGCGTAAAATGGGAACAATTAAGTCAGTTTGAGTTCATATTGCCTCCCATAAAAGAACAACGCAAACTCGCCAACTTATTATGGGTAGCAAATACAACACGGGAAGCATATAAAAAATGCTAATATTGACAGATGAACTCGTCAAATCGCGGTTTGTCGAGATGTTTGGGGATCCGATTAAAAATGAAAAAGAGCTTCCTCTTGTTGCATTGAATGATTGTTGTATTATTAATCCTTTGAAATCTAAAGACAAACGACTTGTAAAGGGATTAGAAGTTTCATTTGTGCCAATGGCTTCAATTTCTGAAAATGGTTCAGCTAATATATCTGAAATACGAATTTATGATGAAGTAAAAAGTGGTTTTACATATTTTGCAGAAAACGATGTTTTATTTGCAAAAATTACACCATGTATGGAAAACGGGAAAGGTGCAATTATGCGAAAGTTATATAATGGTATAGGTTTTGGTTCAACGGAGTTTCATGTATTACGTCCACTAGAAGGCATTTCGGATCCATATTGGCTCTATCAAATAACAGCATTTAGTACATTTAGAAAAAATGCCGCGAAAAACATGACTGGCAGTGCAGGACAAAGACGTGTTCCAGCATCATATCTAGAAAACTATACTATTGGCTTACCTTCAATTAACGATCAAAACCAGTTCGCCGAGTTTGTCCAACAAGCCGACAAATCAAAATTTACCGCTTTGCAACAGATAAAAATTATAAAAATGTTGTATAATTATTTAAACGGAGGATTGGAAAATGTTCTACGAATCAGACCTTGAAAAAATGTTGATTGATACCATAAATAAAAATGACTGGCAATACATTCCGCCAAATGAGCTTCCTCGAACCCACTCGGATGTGATGATTGAGTCTATGGTTCGATCTGCTCTAATTAAGCTAAACCCGGAAATAGAGGCAAATAAGGATTTCGCTGATGATGTAATTTATAAACTCCGTGCATTAATACTATCTGTTCAGCCGCATAACCTCATAACGCAAAACGAATTATTCAAAAAACAGATTTTTGAAGACAACTCATATCCCTTTGGCAAGGATGGCCGTATGATACCTATACGCTTTTTTGGGACAGGAGCTGATGCAAGATTGAATGAATATGTTGTTACAAATCAGTGGGTATTTCCAAAAGAAGATGGCGGCAAAAGACTGGATATTGTTCTACTCATTAATGGTTTCCCAGTCGCTGTCGGTGAATTAAAAACACCGACCCGCGCCTCAGTAACATGGCTTGATGGCGCAGGAGATATATCCGCTTATGAAAAAAGCATACCGCAGATGTTTGTTACAAATGTATTTAATTTCGCGAGTGAAGGTAAATATTTCCGTTTTGGATCTGTAGGCATGCCTATTAATATGTGGGGACCCTGGCATACTCCAGAAAACAAGAATGAAGGAACTCTCGCAGATATAAACAGAAGTGTTGCCGCAATGTTTAAACATGAAATCGTAATGGATATTTTCCAATTTTTTACAATATTTGCAACGGATAAAAAATTCAGAAAATATAAAGTTATTTGCCGTTATCAACAATATGAAGGAGCTAATCTAATTGTTGAGCGTGTTAAAGCAGGATACCCCAAAAAAGGATTAATTTGGCATTTCCAAGGCAGTGGTAAATCTCTCCTTATGGTTTTTGCCGCGCAGAAACTTAGAATGACGCCGGAACTTAAAAATCCAACTGTCGTGATTGTAGACGATCGAATCGATCTTGAAATGCAAATTACAGCCACATTTAATGCATCCGATGTTCCAAATCTTCAAAGCGCATCAAGTAAAGAAGAACTTGCATCTTTCTTCACAGGAGATATGCGAAAAATTCTTATAACTACCATTTTTAAGTTTGGCGAAGTTAACAGTATTTTGAACCCGCGTGATAATATCATTTTAATGGTAGATGAAGCGCATAGAACGCAAGAAGGAGATCTTGGTGAAAAAATGAGACTGGCTTTGCCTAATGCATTCTTTTTTGGTTTAACAGGAACGCCCATTAACAGATAAAAATACATTTAACACTTTTGGCGCACTTGAAGATAAAAGCGGTTATATGAGCCGTTATTCATTCTCGGATTCTATCAGAGACAATGCTACATTACCTCTTCACTTTGAAGCGGTTCCTGTTGATTTACATGTTAATCAAGAAATAGTTAACGAAGCTTTCGTCGAAATGACAAAAAACTTAACAAACGATGAACGAAATGAACTTGCAAAGCGTGTAAAAATGGAAGCGATTATGAAATCACCGGAACGTATCCGTAAAGTCTGTGAGCATATTGCGAAACATTACATGGAAAAAATTGAGCCAAACGGCTTTAAAGGACAAGTAGTTTGTTATGATCGTGAGTGCTGCCTGTTATACAAAAAAGAACTGGATTCAATCCTTGGAGAATATGCGACAACTATTGTTATGGATACAAATAATGATAAAGAGGGAAAATACAAGGATTTTCGCCGCGATCGTGACACAGAGGGAAAAGTTTTAGATAATTTCCGCGAGGCAAATCATCCTCTTAAACTTGTTATTGTTACGGCAAAACTTCTTACAGGATTTGATGCACCAGTTTTACAAGTGATGTATTTAGATAAACCCATGAAAGATCATACATTACTTCAAGCAATATGCCGAACCAACCGTCTTTACGGACAAGAAAAAACACATGGACTAATAGTAGATTATATTGGTATTTTTGATGATGTAGCAAAAGCTCTTGATTTCGACGAAAAGAATGTTCAGCAAGTAATTACCAACATTGCTGAAGTTAAAAAACAATTTCCAATTTTAATAAATAAATGCCTTATTTATTTTTCCGGCGTAGATCGTACGATTGAAGGTTGGGAAGGATTAATGGCCGCACAGGAAGCGTTACCAACTAACAAAGAAAAAGACGCATTCGCCGCTGATTATCGTGTGTTAAATCGTGCGTGGGAGGCGTTATCGCCGGATACATTTCTTGCGTCATATAAATTCGATTATCTATGGCTGACAAAAGTTTATGAATCTGTTAAACCACTTGATGAACGTGGAAAATTAATATGGGCTGCACTTGGCGCAAAAACAATAGAACTAGTTCATCAAAATGTTACGGTTAAGGATGTCCGTGATGATATGGAGATACTTAAATTAGAAGCAGACCTTATTGATGAATTCTTTGAACATAATAAAGATATTAAAAAACGTGTCAAAGAATTGGAAATTGATCTTGTCGCAAGAATTCGCAAACATGATGGAGAGCAACGATTTATTAAATTAGGTCAACGGCTCGAAGAATTACGGGAAAAACATGAACAAGGACTTATAACGAGCATTGAGTTCTTAAAAATGCTTCTTGAATTGGCAAAAGAGGCCGCTCAAGCTGAAAAGGAAATTGTACCGGAGGAGGAACTCGACAAAGGAAAAGCCGCTCTTACTGAACTATTTAATAGTATTAAAAATGAGAAAACACCTATAATTGTAGAACGCATTGTTAACAACATTGATGAGATTGTTAAATTTGTTCGTTTTGACGGTTGGCAAGATACAATAACTGGTCGGCAAGAAGTTGCTAAAGCTCTTCGCGGTGTTGTTTGGATTAAGTATAAAATCAAAGACAGCGATGTGTTTGATAAGGCTTATAAGTATATTGAGATGTATTATTGATTATTTTTATTTACCAATATTTAAAAATATTATAGACTTTAGAATATTGTTTATAATATACTATAACCTGTTTGCTTTGTTAAATTATTATTTCTACAATAATTAATATTTATTTTACAGTTTGTGAATAATTCTCCATCTTGTTCTTCATCTTCACCTGTCTCTATCGAAACAGCATTAGGGGGCAGATGAATAAAATTAATTAAATCTTCTAATGTTATAATTGGTCCACGATCTTGTATCCATATTATTGGATAATATTTACCATCTATTTCAATACCATCATTATTATAGTTATATTCATTTTGTATAAAAAAATAGTCATTTAAATTAGCAGGCATTATTAATGTTATATTATCTTTAGGTATTTCAGATATTCTGGATATTTTAATATTCTCACAATACTTTATATAATTTTTATAAAAAAATAATAAAATACTTGTTTTATATACATTTTTTCCTAATAATATAATTGATTGGTCACCTATTAAATAACGTCGTGGTATTTTTGAATTAAAATTCAAACAGTAATCGGTAAATTTTTCATGATTAACGTTTGTTAAAAACTTTAATTCACTCTGTATCTTTTCTTTCTCATTATTTAATATTTCCATATTTATTTCTACACTGGCTATAGATTTATTTTGTTTTTGAATAATAGATTTAATTTTTTTCTCAATTATTTTAATAATTATTTTCGCTTTGTCGTTAAATTCTTCCTGAGAAATATTAAGAGCCCGCCTTTCCTGAATGGTTATGTCTTTAAATGTATCAATTATTCGTTTAAATAAAAAGTGGTTATTACTATAAATTTTATTATAATATATTTTATCTAGCACCTCATTTATTTCTGATTCTTCAAGAAATATTAATGATAATGCAATAAAAAAAGTTCTTGTATAACGTATTTCATGAAAGGTAATATCTGTAATAATTTCCTCGAACATATCATCTTCAGGCCCGGATAAATCGATTTCATTAA
>Ga0209755_10005877_pt1 | contig 13770 bp, 14 predicted proteins | sample TergutCo191P1_FD_187301 | JGI IMG/M metagenome (GOLD analysis project Ga0209755, IMG submission 187301) | Cornitermes sp. P1 segment gut microbial communities from Petit-Saut dam, French Guiana - Co191P1 (SPAdes) (version 2) | ecosystem: Host-associated > Arthropoda: Insects > Digestive system... | reverse complement strand
GTAGGCATACACACAAGAATTCATATTAAAACACTACAACACACATAATTAATCAAAAGTTATTCTCCGACTCCCAAAGCCAAAATTTTATATAAACTAACTTCTGCCCCCAACCACCAAAAAATCACCAAACAAGTTTTTTCATAATTCATACCCATTTTAGGTTTTAAATTAACCCAAACAATTAATTCGAAAAACAAGTATAATTAATCTTGTCCTAAGGGGGTAGCCTTACAAACATCACAATCCTATATAAACCCGAACAAAACCCCAATCCTCACCCACAAAAAGTCCAACTAACTAAAAAAATTCTAAATCTTGAGAACCTCATTTTTTGGTTTTGAAGACCAATAGTTTAAACATAACTTAAATTCACAAAAAATACATAAATCTCTCCCATAATACTTCATCCTTCCCACCATCAAAATAAGACCCAAAATCCTAGCAATAACAGTAAATCTCATAAAGTAGAAAAACATCATATCCACCCTTATTAAAGAATAATAATAAAACAAACACATTATTAAAAATTCAAAAGAAATCAAAACAAAAATTAAACGACGCCACTTAAACAAAATAGTTAAAAATCTAATAAATATAATTATAATCTATATTTTACGAATAGCCACCCCCAACGACAAAAAATATCTCACAAAATTTATAAAAAATAATAAAGAAACAACAATAATCACAAAACACAAAATAAAAACATCAAAATAAAAATTATTAATAGAAACAAAATCCTCCATTTTCAATAAAAAAGAAACCCCCCTCAAAAACACAAGGACAAACATTATAAAAACCAAGGGACGACGCAAATAAATAAACTTCGAAAGACTAGAAAAATAAACCAAAATAACAAAAACCCCCCTCAAAAACAACAAACAAATATAATAAGCATATCAAACATGTATATTAATAGAAATTAAAGGAACAACCACCATAAGACCCAACACCAAAAAAAAACTACCCTTCATAGGATCCACATTAAAATATATCAACAAACATATAAAAGAAGCTATCATCAAAAATCATTTCAACAAAGAATTAAACCACCCCACTATTGTAAATAGTATATTCAAATTAAACTATTAATTCCAGCAAAAACACTGAAGTATCACAAGGGTATGGACCTTATAGATTTATTTATCCTATTTTACTCTAAGAACAAACTTTTAGGTAACAACTAAACATTTTTAATTAAACTAAATCTTAAACTAAAAATCAAACTCAATCAAAAAAAATTAAACATCAATACTAAACCAGGAAAAATAAAACACATCACCCAAAAACCAAGATTTTTCCTTCCACCCCCCATTAGTGCCCTAGTCAAAATAAAAATAGAATAATAAAAAGCTACAAAAAAATATAAAAATAAAATAATAACTAAGCTAGAACTAACCCCAAACAATCTAGTAATAACAGAAAACTCAGAAACAAAAGAAAGAGAAGGAGGCAGACCCCCATTAGATAAAAAAACTATTATTATAAAAAAAGAAATAACCAAACCACTCAATATAAAACTCCTTAAATAGCTCATTATACGAGATCCTCTCTTATGAAAAAACTCTCCCACTAAATAAAATATAAGAGTAGAAGTATAACCATGAGAAAGTATCATAAGACAACCACCAATTTTAGAAGATTTAACCAAAATTACTAAAGCAAACAAAACAAAACTTATATGAGTAATAGAAGAATAAGCCGCCACAGCTTTAACATCTCTCTGAAAAAGACACATAAAAGCACCCAAAATCATACCAATCAAAGACAAAATAAACCAAAAATTCATAAAAGAAAACTTTATCATCTCCCCCATTCGCAAAAAACCGGCAGTCCCCAATTTTAACAAAAGCCCTGCCAACAGTATTCTAGCTGTAGTAGGGGCCTCAACATGAGCCTTAGGAAGCCAAAGATGTAAAAAATAAACTGGAAACTTCACCATAAAACACAAAGAAAGAATAAAAATCATCTCCCAAGACAAAAAAAAATTATAATAAGAAATCATAAAATAAAAATTCCTACAAAAATAAATATAAAGAAAAGGTGTAGAACACAATACAGCGTAAAAAATCAAATAATAAGCCGACCTAATCTTCTCAATTTGAGACCCATAGCCTAAAATCATAATCAAAATAGGAAAAATAGAAAGCTCAAAAAAAATATAAAGCATCAACATATTAATAGGGAAAAAAAATAATAAACAAACAAAAACCAAAACTTCAGATAAAATAACCAATATATTATTCACCTCCCTTAAAAAAACCACCCCCAAAATAAATACTGTCATAAACATCAACATAATATAAATGTAAGAATCAGAAAAAATAAACAACCCCCCTCAACCATAATCATTCATTATCAAAAACAAAAACAAACTTAAAAAATATATAAAAAACATACTATTTTTACCAAAAAAAGCCGTCAACAAAAAAGATCTTAAAACAACCAACTTTCTCTCAAGATTACAAAACTTACATTTTAACTAAACTACAATGGTTTTAATTATAACCCATCAAACTAGATCAACTATAAAGAGTTAAATACAAAAATAACCAAACAACATCGACAAAATGTCAATAAACAAGACCAGCCTCAAACATACAATGACTTCCTATACCAAAATGACAATTAAAAGAACGAAAAAAACTTATCATAAGAACAGAAACCCCTAAAAAAACATGAAACCCATGAAACCCAGTCCCAAAAAAAAACATCCTTCCCCAAACCCCAGTCCTCATATTAAACCCCAGTCTATAATACTCATAAAACTGAATAAAAAGAAAAATCCCCCCCAAAATTAAGGTCATCAACAAACCCCCCCTCACCCTCTTATTATTACACATCTCATTATGAGCCCAAGAACCTCTCACCCTCCTCCTCAAAAGAACTATAGTACCCAAAAGAGGAACCCTCGGATCATTTAATCAAAAAAACCTTAAAACAGCTCAATACTCACTATTAAACCAAAAATTATCAAAAAAAAACCAAAAAATTCCAACAAAAAACATAAACTCAGTAAAAATAAACAAAAAAAAACCCAAACGAAAACCAGCAACCACTAATTCATTATGATAACCCCCCTCACCCTCATAAACAACATCTTTCAATCAAACTATTATACCATAAATAAAACCTATGACCATAATCACAAACAACAAAAACATCTTTAATTTCATCAAAAGAATCAACGAAGAAGCCAATCCAAGTCTAACTACACCCATAAACAAAGGATAAACAGAATAACTCACAATATGAGCATTATGATAAATACTCCAGATCAATCTAAGAAACCTAAATTCTTTATATTTATTATACTAACTGTAGACTTAAACAAATAAAAAAAATACTTACCCCCCAAAATATAAAAATACACCAAAAAAAACAAGAATGTTATCAATATACTAATAAAAATCAAAGGATCCTCAGGCACACAATAACCCAACCAAGTCAAGCCACATCCCAAAAACAACAATAATCAAACCAACCCTCCATTAAACTTTCCCAATAACAACTCACCAGGACCAAATACAAGAACCAAAAAAACTCCCACTCTCAAAACAAGAGCCACCACCCCAAAAATTTTTCTAGGTACAGCCCGAAGAATAGCATAAGCATATAAAAAATATCACTCCGGAACAATATGAGTGGGGGAGCTCATAGAATTAGAAACCAAAAACATTTCTCCATCCCCCAAAACAAAAGGAAAATTAAAAAAAAAAATAAAAAACAAAACAATAAACATAAAATTCAACAAATCTTTCAACCAATACTCTGGATAAAACATAATTTTCTCATAATCACCATGACAATAAAGAGGAGAACTACTCCCCCTCTCATGCAAAAAAATAAGATGCAACAAAACCATCATAGCACCAAGCCAAGGTAGTAAAAAATGTAAACAAAATAAAAATTTCACTGTAGAAACATAAACCTTAAACCCTCCTCAAACCCATAAAACAAGGATCCTCCCATGATAAGGAACAACACTAAGCAAACTAGTAATTACAACTGCAGCTCAATACCTCATCTGAGAATAAACCAACACATAACCCACAAAAGCCACCCCCATAAACAAAAAAACCATCATCACCCCAACTACTCAAGTTTTCGACAAACGCCAACTACCTATAAAAAGACCCTTAAAAAAATGCAAATACAAAAAAAAAAACATTAAACTAGCACCATTAAAGTGAAGACAACGAGAAAATCAACCCCCGTTAACCTCATATATTAGATATTGAACTCTCAAAAAAGGCTCCCTCCTCGAATAAAAAAAAACCAAAACCAACCCTCTAAATAATTGTAATCCCAAAACAAATCCCAACATTCTACCATAGTTCCAATTATAAGTCAAATTTTTCCTAGATGGTAATAAAAAAAACGTGCCTTTCAAAAACCCCAACAATGCTCCAACAAATCTCAACCTCTTCAAAGTTATATTTTCTATAAACTATAAAAGCCACATTATACATAGTTAAACTTGCTCCTTTCAACAACCTTTTCTACTATCTTCCAGTTTCTTCTAAAAAACAAAATCCACCAAATTAGTTAGGGCCTTGATCCAAAACTAATTTAAATCTCAGCCAACAAATAGAACATACATCTTGAATTTGCAAAATCCAAATTTTCCTTTAAACTACTGCCCCATCTCATTAAAAACAACAAAAAAATAATCACTACCACTATATTAAAATTCAATCCCTTAAATATACTATTATTTAAAACACTAAAAAAAGAAAGAATATTATAACCCCCGTAATTAACCACATCTAAATTCATATCCAAAAACTTATCTCTTTGAGCTACTAAACTAGAATGTTTAGCATCATAATCTGCCAAAAATTTATACTTCAATTCCCCAGCACTAAATTTAAAAATCATAAATAATATTATCAATAAAAGTCCCAAGTAAAATAAAGGAACAAAAAAATCAGTGTATAAAAACAAAGAAGGCATATTATAAAGATTACCTCTTATTCATCAAAGAAATAAGATAGATAAAAAAACTAAAACTAAACTTAAAATTCTAGTTAATAAAGTTCCATTATTAAAATTAACAATTTTTTTAAATCCTAACAACAACCTCTTCCAAAGTCGAAAACTATAACCAAAGGTAAGAAACACCCCACCAAAAAATAGAACCATCATTAACAACCCCTTGAAATTAAAAAAAAACATTTCTAAAATATAATCCTTTGATACTGCCCCTCTACTAAAAATTAAACCACAAAGACAAAATAAAGTAATCAATATCTGTAATTGAACATAAAAAGGCAGATTATTAAGATTAAAATAATTACGCCCATCTTGCTGACCAAAAGAACAATGAATCATAAATCCCACCTGAATAAAAAGACATCTTTTAAACAAAGCATGTCTTAATAAATGTACAAGACTAATAAAACTTAAACCCAGTCCAATAGTAAGCGCCGCAAATCCTATTTGAGAGAGAGTTCTTAGAGCAACCACTTTTTTTATATCTTCCTCCACCAAGGCAGCTAACCTTGAAAAAAACATAGTCAACAAACCCACAACTAAAATAAAACTAGTAATTCCCCCTCTCAACAATAAAAATCTAAAATTTATAATAAGAATCAAACCCGCCGTAACCAAAGTCCTCCTATGAACTAAAGCCCTAACAGGAGTAGGAGCTCTCATAGCCTTGGGTAACCACCCACTAAAAGGAAACTGTGCCCTCTTAGTAAAACCAGCTAAAATAAGAATAATAATTAAAAAAATATTAAATATACTAACAAAAGTAAAATTATGAGTCCTAAAAAAAACCAAAGCAAAAAACAAAAATAAAAAATAATCCCCCACCCGATTAGTTAAAACTGTATTCATAGCCCCTCTACAACTATCTCAATTATTATAAAACAAAACCAAAAAAAATCTAGAGATACCTAAAATGTCCCACCTAAGTAATATAGAAAACCTATTATTTCTAAAATTAAGAAAAAACATTCTCCCCACAAAAATTAAAAGAATTACTATAAAATAAACAATATTAATCTCCCCATCCATATAATATGAACAAAAAATTAAGACTCTAGCAGTGACCAAAAACAAAACCAAACCAAAAGAAATATTGTTAAAGTAAAAAAATAACTTCAAGTTAAAAAATTGTCACTCTATCCAATAAATTATATAAAGTCCTGAACAAATAAATAACAAAATCACTCCTGCCAGCATAAAAATAAGAAAAATTAAATAAATAGAAATATGAATTCTACACCACTCAAATTAACTTTCCATACCACCATTCTATATAAAAACCCCCCAAAACAAATAAAAATAAAAATAAGAACCTTGAAACCGCACTAATGTCCGAAACCAAAATTCCCAAAAACATAACCACTTCTAAGTCAAAGATAACAAATATCAACATCATTACAAAAAAATGAATTCTAAAAGAATTCTGAATTTTACCAAACCCCTTAAATCCTCTCTCAAAAGCAGTAATTTTACCAAACTTCAACTCCTTAATACTTAAAAAAAATTCCCCTACATATAACACCCCCACTAAAAGTAAACAAATCAACAAAACAAAAATTACCACTAAAATAAAAAATATACATTTTTAAAATACAATAAAATTCCTTTCGTACTATTTACTATAATAAATATTGATTAACAAGATAAACAACTCTATCTCACGATGAGTTAAACTAATATCACGTTTCATTTATTTAAAGAAGAACAGTCTTAATCAATTAAAATTCTGCCCCTAACCTAATAAAAATACAACATCGATGTAAAACTTATTATAATATAGCCTCTATATATAATATGTAATTCTGTTAACTCCGGAGTAATTTTTTAAATTAAAATTAGTAAAAAAATTATGCCTATTTTTCCACCCTAGAAAAAATAAAAAAATAAAAAAAAATTTCCGAAGACTTTTCTTTGTTTAAACAACCTAATTAATTATTAAACAAAAAATTAATTCATTAAAAAAAACAAAAGACCTGTAACCAAAACCCCATTCATACCCGAATTTATTAAAAACACAAATCATTTTGCTACCTTTATGTCCTCACGCTAAGACTGCCATTTATAAAAAACATAGAGCAGAGGTCAATTTTATAAAAAAACCTAAGTTTTTAAAAAACATTTAATTACTTTTATAGTTCTTTATTTATAATAAAACAAATACACTAAATTTTAAATAATATTACTAAAAAATAAATCCTTCAAATATTAACATTTTAATATTCTCCAAAAAAAAATCAATACAATTAGAAATATGTTCCATAACATAAACAAAAAACACTTCAAAATTTTAATTCTCAACTCTTCTCAAAATTAATAATAAAATTTTCTAATATCCTCCAATCAAGACAAATATAATTTTAAACGCCATTTCAACACAATTTTCCATAAAAAATTTTTTGAAACAAAATTTAATATAAAAAATTTACTTAAAATTTTTATATTTTATTCAACATAAAATTCTCCTACCCTAGTATGCAATACTAAAAAAACAAAAACAATTATTAATTGTTGAAACTCACAAGTCTAACAAAGAACCTATACCTTTTAATCTGCAATTAGAAATACTCCTTTATACTAAAGTTCTTAAAACAAATTTGATAAATAAATACATCTTTGATAACTATGACTAAAAGAAAAATTAGAATTTATACTATCCAAAGATCTTCTAGAAAAATAATCACCCATCAAAAATCGACCTTGAACCAACGAAAACAATATAACTAAAATAAATAACAATAAACTAAAAATCCTCAACAAAGCACCAAAAGAAGAAATAATATTCCAAAATATGTAACAATCCGGATAATCCACAATTTTACGAGGTATACCTAAAATACCAGCAAAATGTATAGGAAAAAAAGTTACATTAACCCCCATAAATATAAGAATAAAAACACTAATTATCCCCAATTTATTAAATACGCAACCAGTTACAAAACCCCACCACAAATTAACTCCAGTAAAAATTCCAAAAACTGCACCCATACTCAAAACATAGTGGAAATGAGCTACAACAAAATAAGTATCATGTAAAACAACATCCAAACTAACATTAGCCAAAATTACCCCCGTAAGGCCACCTATAGTAAATAAAAAAATAAAACCCATAGTTCACCATAAAAGAGGTTGATTAACAATCTTTCTACCATAAAAAGTCATTAATCACCTAAACACCTTAACACCAGTTGGAACAGCAATAATTATTGTAGCAGCTATAAAATAGCCACGAGCATCCATATCAAGACCTACAGTATATATATGATGCGCCCACACCACACACCCCACCAAAGCAATAGACAAAATAGCATAAATTATCCCCAAAACCCCAAAAACTTCTTTCTTGCCCCTTAAATAAATTCTCCTCTGACTAATAACTCCAAAAGCTGGTAAAATCAAAATATAAACCTCAGGATGTCCAAAGAACCAAAATAAATGCTGATACACAATTACATTACCACCCCCAGCAGGAGAAAAAAAAGATGTAGAAAAATTACGATCAAATAATAACATTGTCAACGCTCCCGCCAAAACAGGAAGAGACAAAATTAACAAAAAAGCAGTAACACCAACAGACCACACAAAAAGCCCCATCTGTTCAAAATTCAAACTATAAGAACGTAAATTAAAAATAGTCACCAAGAAATTCATTGCCCCCAAAATAGAACTCACTCCAGCTAAATGAAGACTAAAAATAACTATATCCATAGAATTAAAAGGATAACCTCTCCTCAAAGGAGGATATAAAGTTCAACTAACTCCTGCCCCTCCTCCAGAAACAAATCTTATTATTAATATAACCAAAGAGCTAACCAACAGCCAAAACCTCAAATTATTTAACCGAGGAAACCTCATATCAGGAGACCCTAAAAGAACTGGAATCACCCAGTTCCCAAAACCTCCCATCATAATAGGCATAACTATAAAAAAAATCATTACTAAAGCATGCCTAGTAAAAATAACATTATAGAGATGAAATTCACTACTACCCCACAATAAACCTGGACTAGTTAATTCCAATCGAATCAAAAAAGAAAGACCCGATCCTATAACACCTGCTCAAAGTCCTAACAACAAGTATAATATCCCAATATCTTTATGATTTGTCCTTTCCATCCAACGCAATCAACTAAATTTTAACAACAAATTACTTAGAAAAACCTAAAACCAGAGCTTTCAAAGCTCTACAAATAATTTTACTAACTTCAGTATTTATTATTAAAGACAGGTTCCCCTACCTTTACTTTACTACAACTTACTACTCTTAAAGCAGTTGATGGATGATTTGTACCGAGTCAAAATAATCTTCAATTAAATATAAAAATTAATTTACTGTCTTTTACAATTTCCAAAAACATTACTATTCATTTCCAAAAACCTCTTTACTGTAGGTCAATTAACAGCCATAATATAAAATAGATATTTATCTATTTTTAAAAAAAACTCTTTTTCATTATAATCCTAAAAATTATAATAAATGATCATACATAAAACTAAAACAATGGTCAAAAATGAGGACTATCACTTAAACATCAACCTCCAAAAATAATTTTAACTCCTGCCAAAATCATTTCAGTTTAAATCCTATTATACTTCTGCTTTTAATAAAATTAAATTACATGGGTACTAATCCAAATCAAAATCTTAAATTTTAAAAACTAATAAAAATAAAATTTTTCTCCACCTTACACAACAAAGATACTAAAATCTATTAAAAATACTAGCCTTCTAAATAAAACAAGTACAAATTTTTCAAGACTATCCGATTATTCTGGTACAAGAATTCTACAAACGAGTAAAAACAGGATAAGAATTATTATCCACAAAAAGAATTAAAAATAAATAACTTCCTATTAACTATTCTAAAACAATAATCAAATTTCTAGCTCAAGTTCCTTCGCATCACAAACAAATATTTTATTAATAAACTATAAAGCTTAAACAAAACTACTAACCCCATGTAAAAGATACCAGTCCCCCAAACGAGTAACAATATCCAATAAGTGCTTACGATCTTCACACCAAGTTAAAAAAACCTCATTAGGGACAACCTCCACAACAATAGGTATAAAACTATGTCCCACTCCACAAAACTCAGAACACATACCATAAAACACCCCCACTCTAGAAAATATCAACTCCCCCACTCTAAAAAAACCAGGTATTACATCCATTTTAACTCCTATTAAAGGAAGAGATCAAGAATGAATCACATCATTAGAAAAAAAAGAAAAATTCAACTTCACTCCTACCGGAACAACAAGACGCTCATCTACCTCAAGAAGCCGTTGAGCTCCCATTCCCATGTCAGAAAGTCCCAATATATAAGAATCAAATTTCAACCACTCCCCAAGATTCCTATAATGATAATTCCAATATCATTGTTGTCCAGTAACCTTAATCTCAATTCCGATACCCTTTACTACCTCTCTTTCAAAAAGAAAAAAAAATGAAGGTACTATTTGCATAACAAGAATCAAAGCAGGAATTAAACCACACCACAACTCCCCTCTAGTAAACACCCCCCTAGGAAAACTAACAAAAGACTTTCTTATAAACAAATATACCATTATCAAAAAAACAAAAATCACAACCCCCAATAACAATCTATTAATATAATCCATTAGTCAACTTAAATCTTTTATAAAACTACTACTTAATAAACTATGACCTATCTTCAAAACTAATCTTTTAACCCTATAATTGGAAGTTATATATACTAAATTATACTAAAAAATCAAACAAAATCTATACCAATTTGTTGACAACAAATCATACTTAAAATTATACTAAAATTTTCATATAAGACAATTAAATCTTCTCCTTGAAAAAAAGATATAATTAATTTATACTAATGTCCCAATGAAAAATCTTTTGCACCAAAAACAAAAATATTATTTATAATAAATCATTTCAAGACAAATATCTTTTCGTGCCGAAAACGAACATGAAATATTCATTTATTATCTTCAAACTACCACAATCAAAAAAGAAACTCTACCCCATCAAGATAATATAATAAAATTTACTATAGTGGTATAATAAAACCATAGTCATTAAAATCAATAAAGAATAAAACAATCCACCCCTATAATGAAGTAACAAATTATTCTTCAAACCTTTTATAATCATTCAAACTCTAAGAGATAAAAACCTCATAAATATCAAAAAAAGTATTAACAACATCCAAAAACTCAAACTTACCATAAACTGACCCAAAGTAAAAATTTTAACAAAAAAAGCCACCCCCAAAGGCACATTCATAAAAATCAACAAAGTCAATCACTCCATTTCATTATCCATTTTCTTAACAAAATAAGGAACCAACATCAACCTTAAGACAAAATAATAAATAAACAATACTAAAGAATTCAACAAAGAAAAAATATAACTTAACAAAATTCAATTAAAAGACTCCGTAGAAGAAATAGACATTATAAATTTAAAATCCTTCATCAACAAAAGCTGCATATAACATAAAAAAAAACCAATAATAACAACAAAAAAAACCTCCTCAAAAAACACTACTAACAACACACCAAAAAAAGGGAGTTTTTGAAAAGTTAAAAACCAAAGAAGCAATCAATCCTCTAAACCAACAATAATCCTAAAAATTCAATAATGAAATGGGGCTATCCCCATTTTAGTTATAACAATAAAAAATTGAATCATAAGAGAATTTACAATCAAAAACATCAAAGCCAATCTCTCCTGGATAATAAAATAATTAATAATAATTGAATAATTATCTACAGATTTACACAAAAAAATAAAAACCAAATCCATAAAAACAAAAACGCTCCACCACAATAAAATATTATTAGTCCCCAAAACAAACATAAACAACACACTAACCAAAAAAACCATAAAAAACAATAATAAAAGAGACCTACGCCTCATTACAAGTTTAGAAGACTTATACTAATTTATCAGCTACAGACTACCTTTCGTGCTTAAAACAAATACACTTTCTATGCTATAGTAACCAAAGTGTGAATAAACATAAGTAGATTAAAAAGCTACTGCTTTAAATATTAAGCTAACACCTTAAACCTCCTCCAAATAAATACTTAATAGCCGAGAAAAAATAAAACTTTGCAATATAAAAACACAAAACTCAAACAAAACAATAATAAAAAGACCTATATGAGTCTTTAAAAAAGCAAATAAAACATAAGTATTTACACCCGACTCCATAAAATAAATTCAACACATTATAAAAAAATGACCAACCAACAAATTAATAGTCAAACGTAAACTTAAAGAAAAAGGACGAACAAACACAGAACTAACTTTCCCCCAAAGAGCATAAACAGCTCCTATTAATCCCTCTCCATGAAGACCAAATACATTTCTAGCAATCTCCTCATTAAGTAAAATAATAAAAGTTACAAGCCAAGCGATCAAAGCCCAACAAAAAGAAAACTCAAAAACTCGACCCCATCTAATATTTCAAGACAAATGACCATAATAACAACCAAACCCCATTAACAGGAAAAAAAAAGATCTTATAGAAACACTCAGTGGTATTTTATTATGAAACCCAAATAAAGATACCAGTAAATTAAAAAAACCCACTCAAATATAATAAATTACCCTTTTATAACTAAAAACAAAATACTGAGCCACATAAAAAAAAACTATAACATGAAAAAAATAAAAAATATCTATTAATAAAAAATTATAATATAAAACAACAAAAAAAACAAAGACACAGGTAACAATTTAAATCAAAATATACCCATCATCATATCATAACGAAACCGAGGAAAAGATCTCCGAATAAAAACAATTCTACAAAACATTATATAAAAAATCAACAAACTAAAATCAAAAAACAATACTGACACCAATGTACTAAAAAATAACAAGAAACCATACTCACCAATAAATAATAAAGCAAAAGCAACTCTACCAAATTCAACATTATAACCCCTTACTAACTCTCTCTCTCCTTCAGCAAAATCAAAAGGAGCCCGATTAAGTTCAGCAAGCACCATAAACATAAATGGTAAAAAAATCATCAATAAACCAAAATTAAAACCATAACAAAACCTATATAAATTATAATAAATAATAATACACAAAACATACAAACTAAAAGCAATCTCATAAGAAACCCTCTGCCCACTCGCTCGAATAGCCCCCACTATGCTATATTTAGATTTAGAAACAACCCCCCTCAATAAAAATCTATATACAGAAAACCCTATCAAGACCAAAAAAAACATCAAAGAAAACTCAAAAGTAAAATAATCAAACAAATAAGGAAGAACAAATCAATCTATATACATCACAATAAAAGTTAAACCAGGAATAACAACAAAAGTAAAATTAGAAGAATTAATAGTCAACAATTGTTCCTTCTTCATCAATTTAACCCCATCAAAAATAGCTTGAATAATCCCCCCCCAACTAACTTTATTAGGACCAATCCGTTGATGACTCCCCCCTAAAAGATGCCGCTCACACAAAGTAACAAAAGCAATCCCCTGTACAATAAACAATATTACCATCAATACCAAAATAAACATAATCAATACCAAGAAAAAATCCTTGAAATTTACAATTTCAAATTACCAAATAAACTACATTCTCCAAAAGAAAATAATAAAAAACAGTTTAAACAAAAAACCACCCAACAAATAAATACACCATCATACACATATTGTGTTACAAATATGTGTATTAATAAACCCCAGTAAGGAAATTATTTTTATTTATAATAAAAATAATTATAATTAACCCACATAAAGGATATATATTTATGTATTA
>Ga0209755_10005876_pt1 | contig 13770 bp, 13 predicted proteins | sample TergutCo191P1_FD_187301 | JGI IMG/M metagenome (GOLD analysis project Ga0209755, IMG submission 187301) | Cornitermes sp. P1 segment gut microbial communities from Petit-Saut dam, French Guiana - Co191P1 (SPAdes) (version 2) | ecosystem: Host-associated > Arthropoda: Insects > Digestive system... | reverse complement strand
AATCAGACCCTAGCGGCCCCAAAGCATCACCTGTGTGATACTCGACAATTCCATGCTCAGCGGCGCGTGAACCGATGTTGCTCCGCCTGCGTAAATATAATCCGTTATTCTCAATATAATCCAAAAGTTATACTTGATTATACCAAGAAATGGGAGGATTTGTCAAGGTTTTTGGGCGATGTCGTTGACTAGAGCTTTTCGATGAAATGTTGTGTAATTCGACTAATTCTACCGCAAGGGGCAATTGGACACACTTATCCCGCGGTCACAAACATAATTATGCCCATACCACTAATGGCATGGGTTAGTTTAGCAACCCGCAAGGGTGCTCTGACCAGCAGAATCAGCCTCAATGCCCATGCTATTCTTCAAAACAAAACAGCGGGGCTGATATATGGAGTTGATTTTGAGTTTGTGGATGTTAAAAATCCTAATGAAGCCGCGGAGTGCGTTGAGAATCTTTATTGCGGCTATGTTAGGCAACCGCAGACCCATCAGCAACAATGCCGCTCAAATCCGCAATTTGGGGCTAAGCCATTTTCTGTTGACGATGTGCAAATATTGTCGCCTATGCGCAAATGGGGCGTGTGCAGCACCGATGCGCTAAACAAGGAGATTCAAAATGCCATTAACCCAGCATCTTTAGATAAACCAGAGATTGTCATAGGCTCTAAGCGGTTTCGTTTGCAAGATAAAGTAATGCAAACGAAAAACAAAAGCGAAATCTCTAACGGCGATATTGGCTACATTAGGCAGATTTCAAAAGCTGGGGCGCAAATTGATTTTGGTTATGGGAGATGTGTTGTTTATGGAACAGAGGAGATGGCATCCATCGACCTTGCCTATGCTGTGGCCATCCACAAATCCCAAGGGAGCGAATATCCGGTCGTGATTATCCCTATTCTGAATGATGCCGGCATCACCCGCACCCGCGAGAAAGTGATTATCGCGGGTCAAAGAAGGGCTTTCTCCAGAGTCATCTATCAGACCGATGTGGCGATGGGGAATGCCGCGCTTGCGCAATTGATTCTAGGTTGATGTTGAACTACCGCCGCCGTCCGTTTGGATATGGCGGTTTAGTTATAGACGGAACCAGCGAACCCCTCTCCCGCCCGCTATCCGCCGTCATCGTTACCTCCCCTGATTTATTCATTGAATTAATTGTATTTTGGGGGTTTCCTGCACTTAGAAAGTGTGTTATAATATTTTATGACACTTTACAACACCGAGGGGGCTATGGCAATGAAAATGAAAGAGGGCCTGATTAGGAACATGCGCAAAAGTGCGGGGCTGACGCAATCTCAGGCCGCGGCCAAATTGCACATGTCGCAACAGCATTTTTCGCGGATCGAAAAGGGCGAATATGGAATGGATATGTGGGATTTTGCATCCTTTTCGCAAATCGTTGGCCAATCGGGTGATGATTTTTCTGTGCTTTATTATGATTCGGAAGAATATGTTGATTATTTGGAATACAGGCGGATTAATAGGCTTATCCGCGATAATAAAATTGACGAGGTGCGGGCGGCTTTGCCCGATTTTGAGAAAAAGACGAAATCAAACCGCCCGATGATCCAACAATTCATTGCCTTGGCGAAGGTTATCACCAACGAAGATGCGCCCCGCGAGCGACTTTTGAACGAACTGCAACAAGCAATCGAAATGTCCATTGAAAATTTTAATGAAGAAAAAATTGCTGATTATCGGTTGAATTATACGGAAATTTTAATCATCTATGAAATCGCATTAAAGCTTTTTGATTTGAACGAGCAGGAGCGGGCAATTTCCATACTGAGTACCACCATCAAGGGCAGGAAAAGCTTTCGGGCGACCGAGAGCGAAAAGTCAACAGCTTTACCGCAGCTGATGTATGCGCTGTCCAATTTTTTAGGAATGACTAAACGAACCCAAGAGGCTCTGGATGTATCTTGCGAAGCTCTGGATATGAGCATAAAATGCAATAATTTAAGGAGTGTGCCTGGGATAATATACAATATCGCTTGTTGCAAGGATATACTAAAGCTCGCGCCGCCAAATGAAATAAAATCGCTTTTGCTTGAGGCTTACTATTGCGCTAAGGCGATAAGGCGGTACGAACTTGCTGATATAATCAAAAAAGATGCCGAAAGTACATTCGGCATCAAAATTGACTAAGTAATTGTTTAATTAAAGCCTTGGCTCGGTGCAAGGTCTGTCACATGGGCATTTGAAGTAAAACGGAGCAAAATCAGCTCCCGCATCTGCCTGAACATTAACGCCTAGCACACCAACCATACATACGACAGCAACCGCAAAAGCTGCCAAACGCAATGTAAATTTCTTCATAATTCTTCCTCCTTAAAATATAATTTAGCACATTATATCACATAATAAAACAAATTGCTAACACGCATTATGAGTAAAATGGATTTACTCATAATGCGTGTTAGCAATTTTATGTGCGGATAATGTATAATATTGTAGTATAATGGGGTAGTTTGGCGTTTTACGCAAAGGGCAAAATCGTTTCTGCTATGCATTTTGCTATTTCATCAGATGCGCCAATGAGCCAGCGGCATGTTTCGGGGTTGTCGTGCGCGTTTACTTCGATTAGCACGGGGGTGATGCCCTGCTCGCGAGGCAGTTGGATTTCGGCCACACAAAGCGTGCCGTATATGCTCATGCCATCTACCACCGATTTTTCGCGGGTCGGCGCGATTGGGCATAGCGCGGTCAGGTTGTTTGCGAGTGCTGTTGCGAGTGCGAGGCTTTTGCTGTCATCAGGATGAAAATAGCACACCGTCCCTGCGGCCTTGTAATCATGGCTAAAGTTGGTGTTTAAGGCGATATATAATGAACATCCCGCTGCGGCTTCGGCGCGCTCTTTGAATTTGTGCTGGGCATCGGCAATCATGCAGGGATAATCGGACAGATACCGCTTTATGGATCGCGCCAGCTCGGCGGTATAGCGGATTTCGTCGTAGCCGCCTGTTACAAAGCGTATCCGCTCTAGGTTTGAGGGGGCTAGATAAATCAATGGCAAAACCCCCTTTGTAAAGCATATTAAAGTCTAGCCTTGTTTAGAACAATTTATACTATTTAATAAAATTAAAAGGAAGGTGTTAAGATGTGTAAAGGAAATAATGGAGAAATTAAAGGGCGTAAAGTGTTTGAAAAGTGTCATGCATGCGATAAAGAGGCGTGCAAAAAGCGCGAAACGAGTGATGCGTGCAAGGTATGCCTCGCGTGTAATGATGCATACGGTGTGCTAAGCCCGCAAATTGTATACAGATATGGTAAGGAATATGACACAAAGACGTGCGGCATCGTTACGGAATATATGATAAGAGGATTTGCGGCGGATATGGTGGATGAACTCAACATACCAATTGCTATATTCCAAAAAATCCCAAAAGCCTGTAGGAGGTTTAGGAATGAGGCGGAAAGGGAAATCCATCGCCTTGATGTTACAGAAAAGCATCAAATTGGCTATAATCCCGTTTGCTGTCATTTGCGCAAAAACTGCACAAATGAGAAAGATAGAAAGAAAAACATAAAGGATTGCGAGGAGCAAGATAAGAAGGTTGCTAAGTACCTATTGAAAATAAAAGGCTTTGACTGTGAAGCTTTTGAAAAGGAATATAGTATCACAAAACCGCAAAAACTTAAAGAGTGCGAGCATATCGAGTATGTCCAATACTTTTGCGAGCGCGCCAAACTAACGGAGGTTGCTTTTCTTTTGGATTTTGGAATCGGCGATATAAATGGGGATAGCCTGAAGCTAGTGGTAATCTGCGGGCAATTTTTGCTAGACGATAATGAAAAGCGTGTCAAAGATTACATAAGGCGCGCTAAAGAATGCATGAAAGAAGATTTAATGAATGAAACGTTTAACAGGATTAAAAATGATGATAAGAAAAAAGATGAGTATGAGAAAAAAAGCGAGGAAGTGTTGAATGAATTGAAGAGGTCAGAAAATACAGGCTTTTTAGAGAAGATGGTTGACGTGATAGTCGGAAGGCAACTAAACGAAAAGCTTCGCGAAATTCTTAAGGACGAGCAGGGGTTGAAAGATGCTCTAAACAAAATCGGAGAAAAGTTAAAAATACTTAGAGAATTAATACAGGATTTACACATAAGCCGCATTAGAGCAAATTTGGGTAGCTATGGCAGAAATAGCGTATCGGAAGAAATAGTTGGCAATGATAATACTTTTGACGAACTACGAAAGGCAGTTCAAGAAGGAGTGGCAGAAAAAATCAAGACGATGCTTGGCATTGATGAAATCGATTGTTTCATGACAGATCATCCGAACAAACAAGAGGGGAGCATGCTAACGCATGTTGATGACGAAAAGGGATGGGTTGACCAACGCATAATAGAATTATTTCATAAGTGCAAACACCCCGATGATGAAGAAAAGAAAAAGAAGTCCGTAGCAGTATTGATAAATGACATGGGTGTAGACAAAGGATTTTTGAAAAGCGTGCCTAATTATAAAGATTATACACACGTTGTAATGCCTCCTCTGGGCGACGAATTCAACCTTGTTGTATTGATAAAAATTAATGAAACCGATGAAAGGTGGAAAGGAAGCGGAGAATTAGCAAGGCGATGCAGGGAGAACTATTTTGATGTTATAGAGAGAGCAGTACGAGGGGCGGCTATGGTCTTGATTCACGATTACAATAGAAAAATTATGGATGATTTTGCGGTTACTTTGCGACATGAGCTGGGGCAGAGCAATGCAGGATTTTTGAGCAATCTCGAGCATTTTGAAGAATGGCGTGCGAAAGGAAGAAATCTTAATGCTCTGATTGACAATCTGCTCAAAAATGCCAAAGGATATGCGCATGGCACAATGTTACGCACTAACACCAGCAGATACATCAAGGATGTTACAGTGGAGCACAAGCGCTTTTTCTATCCGTACGGTGCTTTTTTGTATAAGTGGGCGTCGGTATATTATAGAAAGATGAGAAATAGCGGCTTATACTTTGAGTTTCACTCGCTTGGCTCGGAAGGGTCGCACGATGCAAAACGCCCCAAGATGTACGCCGAGCAAGAGGGCATAGAGCAAATAGCATATAACCTAACCAACAATGCCTTGAAATACAGCCTACCCGGAACTAAGGTAACGCTCGATTGCAGACTAAGCGACGATGGCAAATGGTATCAAATAATCGTATCAAACTATGGGGTGGCCTTTGACAATAAGCAAGAATGCAAAAGAGTATTTGACCGCGGATATCAGGGTAGCAATTCCGGTATTGTTATCGAACACAACGACAGCAGAAATTCCAGTGTTGGTGTGGGCTTGGCGATATCGAAAGAGATAGCAGAAGCCCATGATGGGACTTTGGAATTGCATTATTCGCTTGTTAGCAATTTGTGCGCGCCGTATTTTGACCGCTATTTGGAACTAATTGGTACAAAATTAGGGCAAAGTTTTATCGAAAAATACGGATTAGAGCATTTGAAAGGAAAAGTAAAAAGCGAAAAAGAAAGGCTTATGCGAGATAAAAAGGAAGTTTGGGAAGAGATGACTATGACGGCATATTTAAATGAACACGACAATCCGTATGATGTTTTTTACGCAATAGAAAAACCAGTAGCTTACTATAAGTTCGTTCTATCCATACCGCATATAAGAGAGGGGGAGGAATAATGGGCATTAAAATATTTTTCTTGGAAAATGACGAGGAAATGCGTTATATAATTGAAAACCAAAGAGAAAATGGTCATCAAATCTATCATGCCAAAAATTTGCAAAATGCAGCTGCGCTACTTGAAATGAATCCCGGAGTTGACTATTTCGATTTGTTTATCTTTGATTTAGGGCTTCGCGCCGAAAAGGTGCGACACATTGGAAAAAAAGGCAAAGTAACCTATGACCATCCCAAAGAACTAAATGGGCTGCTGTTTTTGTTAAACAACCTAGATATCCTAGGCGATAAAACTAAAGAGATTGCACTGGTATCGGCCTATCGAAGGCAAATTACTGAAGTGAATGAGGTAACGATTGACGGCAAGAATTTTAAGCGCGTACCTAGTAAAGCTCAACAAAGCGAGGATTCTGAAAAGTTGGAACGAGTTTGCTACATCGAGGAATCTAGTGGCAAAAAGTACGACATAACATTCCTAGACAAGGGCGACAACGACATTGCCCTCTTAATCAAAAAATTCATACACAGGAGATGAAAACAATGGGAAAAAATGATTGCTATAGCCCTGAAATCAAAGAATATTACGGCCTGGAAAGGCATCTGCAATCCTTTAAGGATTGGCCAAATGGTAGGCTGCTTTATAGCAAATGGGATGTTGAAAAACATCAGCGAATCGAGCAGCTGAGTGTCGTGAATATGCAAAATCCCAACATGTCAAGTCACGATGCCGGGCATTCGGCCAAAATCGTTATGAACATGGAAAGGGTTTTGGGGGAAGAGCGGATAAAAAAGCTGAGCGCATCCGATACGTGGATGCTGCTTAGCTCTGCCTATTCGCATGATGTGGGCATGGTTGCGCCCCAAAAATTTTTGCAGGATGAATTTGCGAAGAATGCGGATTTTTATAATACCCTGAAAAACGCTATGACAACAACGCGCATGAAAAATGCTTTTGAGGCACTGCGCCCCTTGTTTAAGCTGTACCAAAGGCGCGAAGAAGGCGATGAATTTTGGGAGGAAACTATTTTTGAAAAGGAATCATCCTCGGTTGCTATGGAGGCGATGAATCAGAAAAAATTGGTCGAGAAATGGCCCATTTCGGTTGTTAGTGATTTGCAAGTAGTGATCGAGGGGTGTATCCGATCACGTCACTCGGAATTCGGAAGAAGCTTGCTGGAAAATGAAGCCGATACGCAGGAGGATTCTTTGATTTATTTGCGCCTGCGGCGAACGGTAGCGCAGATCGCATCTCTGCATGGCTGCGAGCGCGAAGATGTCATCAAAATCCTGCCCCACAGACAAATCGGCATATGCAATGACACCGTGCATCCACGCTTTTGCGCATATATGCTGCGCGTTGGCGATTTGCTGGATATGGACAATGGGCGGTTTAACCGCTATCAAGTTGCAATTGCGGGACATAATCACACATCGGCGTTACACAAATTAAAGCATGAATCAATTGAAGTATTTGAAATTAATGAAAACGAAATAACAGTTAAAGCAAACTTTAGAACCGAGAGACTTGCACGGATTTACCGTGACAAAGAAGAAAATTTGAGCAAAGAAGACAAGGCGCGCAAAGAAGAGGGATTTCGCCAAGATTGCGTTAAGGCATATATGCTGCTTAAAAATTGGCTGACTTGGCTCGATGAAGAGCTACGATACATAGCACACAAATGGGCGGATATCGTCCCCAAAAACCTAGGCGGCCACTGCCCCCAGCTAAACAATGTGGAATACGAGCTGGATGGCATAACTGTAAAAGACGACGAAATTTCGCTGAAATACAATACCTCACCTCAAAGATCCGCCGAGCTTTTGGAGGGAGCCGGTCTATACAAAAACCCAGAGCTAATTTTTATTCGCGAGCTGGTTCAAAACTCTATGGATGCCTCAAAAATTCAGCTTTTTAGGGATATAACAAACAAAAGATATCCCGAATTTATTTGCGACGAAGAAGACGACGACAAATGGCGGAAAAAGCTGAAAGAATACACCCCTAGCGAACTTTTTGCAAAACTGGGTGATAAAAATATGGCGCGCTACAAAACCGATGTAGAAGTAGCTTTTGAGCGCAACGAAAAAACAAAAGATATTGACAAAATCATAATTTCCATCCGTGATTACGGGATTGGTATAACGTATGACGACCTTCAAGCCATGCAGAATATTGGTAATGTCACTAAGCCCGAAATCGAAAAAGAAATCAAAGAAATGCCCGAGTGGTTGCGGCCTACAGGCAGTTTTGGCATTGGTATGCAGTCTGTTTTCTATGTCGCTAGAGATTTCGTGGTGCGCTCGCGCCCGTATCATGACAACAAACAAAGAGGCAATCATGCCATGCGGAAAATGAGGTTTTTGTCAAGCAAGCTGGGCGGCGAAATCACCATCGAATTTTGCAATGGGGATGAAGCCAGCAAATTTGGCTATGGCACCGAGGTGAAAGTAGAGATTCCAATAAACACGTTTTACGGACGCGAGCTATACTTTCGCCGCGTGCATTCGCAGGAAATCAACTACGATATTTTCACCAATTCAGACGATGCGATAATGCACATGATTGAGGAATTTTGCAATGATGTGTTTAACCCTATAGGATTTCCTGTGGGCGTAAGCAAAAGCAAAAAAAGCAAAAAGTGCGACAAAACAACCCCAATTAGTCCGGAAAAATGCATAGAAAATGCAATGAAAAACCTAAATAAAAAATGCTGCCCATCCAGCAAAATAGCAGAAAATTTTGGCAAATTTTGCCTGATATTGGATGGCAATAAATGCCAACCGATATGCGGAGAAGAGGCCGAGATGGGGTTTTCGGCATGGAGTAGCGAGCATAATATCCTTATAAGGTATAGAGGTTCGTTTTCTGAGCTTAAAATCAGCCAAGAAGACCGTAGAGATATAGTGCCTTCGATTTTTTACAAGGGAATTAAGGTGGGTTGTTGGGTAACGCCGCGTCTGGTTGACTATTTAACCATCCCATTTTTCAAAACCGAGGTATACATAATGAAGGATTCTGCCGAGAATGTACTTGAGCCAAGCCGCGGCGAATTTTTGTATGAAAAGAAAGGGGAAATTGTCAAAAATATCCAGGATGTGCATTTAAAGGCAATGGCGTTTTTTGCTCGGGAGGTTTTGGATAGCAACAGCAAGGTTAGGAGGGTGCTTGATGCTGATGATAGTCTTATTTCTAAAGAAGCTTTTGCCTATATGATTATTATATCGCGGTATTTTAATAATACTGTAAAGTCCGGGGAATTGGTTGAGGTAGCGAAAGAGAAGTGGGGTGCGGGCTTAGATTTGTTTCGTGTGTTTTATAATGAAACATTGTCTAGCTTTACCAGGGGTAGCGAAAAAATACCGTTTGCTCCTTTTGCTTCCGCGGCTAATTTGTGGTTTATTAAAGAGTCTTTTGCTGCAGCAGGATTGACAACGGATGGGTTCTGGATATCCGAACCAAACGGATTAGAGAATCCGATGAGATCTCCAATTTATGACCCTCTTTTTCAGTATAGCCAACTTGCGATAAAAGAAGTGAGGGTGCTAACCAAAGAAACAACTGGCAATGGCAAGATACCGAAAGGCGAAATTACAAACATACTCTACAGAGTAGGCTTAAGGGATGGCGCCCCCCTCGTTATGCCCAAGAAAGACTACGATTTCTATTGTCGTATCCTTTTCGATGCGGCCAAAACTGTGGGAGATGACAGGAGGAAATCCAAAAAAGCAGAGCTGCGCAAAAATATCATTCGTCCGATATTCCCTGCGATAGGCGATTACCCAGATATCGAAGTAACCAAAATACCGAATCGATGGAGGTATGGGGAAAATATGCCTTCTATAGACGAAGATAAAATTGCGGAAAAATACATCAAGCTTGGTGTATGCCTTCAAGAAGTTTGGGATGCTAGGCAAAATAGAACCTATATTAGCAAATACGACAGCTGGATAATATCACCCCTAAACATGGCAGAGCTTTTGGAGTTGCGCGAGAAGTATCATGCAATAGAGGGGGATGACGATGCCCAGAAAAAGGAACGAGAGCATATCCTTGATTGCTACATGGACAGCGCGAACGACCAAATTTATCGCTATATCCGCCGCCATGGCCGAGTGCGCAAAAAAGTATCCGACAGCGATGCAGACAATGATACCGCAAAAAACCACCTCAAGGCGGTTTATAGAAGGTGGCTGGGGGATGCGCTAGATAGTTGGATGAAAGAGGATTCGCCCGAAAATGCAAAGGAGCCCAAAATAGATGCAATTGAAAACACCGAGGAGGACAAGCCATGATAAACGAAAAATGCGAAGACATGCAATGCGCCAACTACTCAATTCTGCGGCCGCGCGCCGTTTTCAAGCCAAGCCAATGCTGCGATCCAAAATCATGCGGGGTTGTGACACAGTATTTTTTAAAGGGATATATTGGGGAATTGTCTAAAAACATCGGTAAAAAGATTGTGATTTATCAGGCCATTCCAGAGGGTTGCCGCCGCGCTCCGGCAAGCGCGGCTCTGCACACGCATTTGGGCAAATATCACACCAGGCGTAAAGATGCCCCTGCCGACCTCGTTATCCCCATGGAAATCGGAGCAGGGCTGCAGGCGGAATTGGTTTGCAAGGGTGCTTTGGCGGGTGCAGATGCGGATGAAGTGGAAAAGCGAATTCGTGATGAGTTTGATAGGCTAAAGGGCGTGATAGAAGAGTCGTACAATATTCAGATCAGGGAGGCTTTAGGCAGATACGCCAGAGAGAGCGCGGATGAAATAGTTGGCAACAGAGATACTTTTGACGAACTAAGAAACATAGTTCAAAGCGGAGTAGCCGAAAAGCATAAGAGAGAATTTGGCTTTGATATGATTGATTGCTTTATGACAGAACATCCGAGAAAACAAAAGGGGCATATGCTAACACATATTGACGAGAGGAAGGGGTGGGTTGACCAAAGTATCGTGGAGATATCCCACAAAGACAAATCTCAGGTAATATCAATGCACAGATTGTATGAAGCGGGTGAAGGACTTTTGAAAAATGTGCCCAATTATGAGGATTATACACACGTAATAATACCCCCTCTGGGTGATGAATTTAACCTCGTTGTATTGATAAAAATTAACGAAGGTGATACAAAGTGGGATAGCGAATTGATAAGGCGGTGCAGAGAAAATTATTTTGATGTTATGGAAAGAATGATAAAAGGGGCGGCCATGGTCTTGATTCACGATTATAACAGAAAGATTGTGGATGATTTTGCCGTTACTTTGCGACATGAGCTGGGGCAGAGCAATGCAGGATTTTTGAGCAATCTCGAGCATTTTATACAACGGCGCGAAGAAGGGGGAGGCCATGATAGGGCGATTTACAGCTTGCTCAAAAACGCTAAAGGATATGCGCATAGTACAATGTTGCGCACCGTTACCAGCAGATACATCAAAGGTGTTACAGTGGAGCGCAAACGCTTTTTTTATCCATATGGTGCTTTTTTGTATAAATGGGCATCGGTATATTATGAAAAGATGAGGAATAATGGTTTATACTTTGAATTTCGAGCACTTGATTCGGAAGTATCATATGACAAAATGCGCCCAAAAATGTACGCCGAGCAAGAAGGTATAGAGCAAATAGCATTCAACCTAACCAACAATGCCTTGAAATACAGCCTGCCCGGAACTAAGGTGACACTCGATTGCAGATTAAGCGATGATGGTGAATGGTATCAAATAACTGTATCAAACTATGGCATAGCCCTTGCTAATGAATCGGAATACGAGAGAATATTTGACCGCGAGTATCAAGGTAGTAATTCCGGAATTGTTATTGAGCACAATAACAATGGGAACACTAGTGTCGGCGTGGGTTTGTCGATATCGAGAGAGATAGCAGAAGCTCATGATGGAACACTAGAAGTGCACCACACGCGTATTAGCGATTTGTGCGCGCCTTATTTTGACCGTTATTTGAAATTAATTGGCATGGAAATAGGGCAAATTTTTATGAAGGAATACAAATTAGAATATTTGAAAGAACAAGTAGAAAGCGAAAGAGGAAGGTTAATGCAGGATAAGAAGGGAATTTGGGATGAGATGAACAAAGCGGAATATTCAACTGGCTATGACAATCCGCACAATGTTTTCAATGCAATAGAAAAGCCGGTAGCACACTACAAATTTGTACTGTCCATACCGCACATAAGAGAGGGGGCGGAGTTGTGAAGATATTTTTCTTAGAAGATGTTCCAGAAATGCTTTATATAATTGAAAACCAAAGAGAAAGCGGCCACGAAGTCTACCATGCCAAAAACTTGCAGGAAGCCGCCATGATACTTGAGATACATCCAGGAGCTAACTATTTCGATTTATTTTTCTTCGACCTAGGGCTACGCGCCGAAAAAGTGAAACATATCGGAGAGAAAGGCGAAATAATCTATAATCATCCTGGAGAACTAAATGGGTTATTATTTTTGCTAAACAACATGGATATTTTGGGCGATAAAACGAAACAAATTTCCATTATATCGGCTTATCGGAAGCAGATTACAGAATTGCGCAAGCTGGAAATTGACGGAAAAATATTTAAATGCATATCAAATTTTGCAGATGAAGACCGGGATGCGACGTGGCTGGAATATCTCACCTACATAGACGAATCCACCAACAAAAAATACGACATATCCTACCTAGACAAAGGCAACAACGACATAGCCCTCCTCATCAAAAAATTCATACACCGCCGCTAATACACAATTTACCCCCCCAAGCTGATGCTTGGGGGGCTCTGGTGGGCGATAGTTGTGTAATTTATCGGAATAACACAGGAGAGGGGATTAAGGCGCGCGCGTAATGCGAGCATAAAAGTCAGGCATTAGCGTATGTTTCGTATAAACAATAGAAATTGCCTGACCCTGACGTAATATTGTTCCCGCATTAGGAGATGCCCTAGAAATTTGTCAATCTTTGCTTGACACATTCGTACACAACAAAGGCTATCTAAATGATTATATCTGCGACATCTCGTACTCATAAATAACATATACTTCTTCCTTGAAGCCTTGCACCCACAAGGCTTTCTTGTCTTGTCTGAAAACCCTGCATACAGGCAAACTTTACTTACAGCCGTGAGGATAGGCATCTGGCGGAGACCAACCCGAGCGCATTAGGCTGTCCTTGTTGCAAACCGCCTGAAATATGGCGGTTTTTAGTTTGCAATAAGGCAGGAAAGCGAAAAACTTGGTTTTGGTTTTAATTACCGGTTGACTTCGTATAGTTGGTCTCCAAAACAAACCTTAAAAAATCTCCCAATCTATGTTATGCTAAAACAGGGTGATTAACATGAAGAAAAAATACGAAGTAACATCTTTGCAAGCGCGGGAGATTAGAGACATAATAAAAGAATACGAAAAAGCATCAGTCTTTCGTAAGCTTCAAGCTATTATTCGTGGTGGAGAACAAGGTTTTGTTTACGGGCGAGCACCAATCCACTCCAAATATTAATATGCCAATTAGGATGTTGATGTATCTGGGGCAGTTGTATGAGAAGTTAATAAAGGAGAAAAGAGGCAACGAGGAAAATTTCTTATACAGCAATAGCCTAATGGAGCTTCCAAAACCAGAGTTTGCAGTATTCTACAATGGGGTTGCCAAGCGGGATGAATTGGAAATCTTAAAGCTATCTAAGATTTTTGGAGAAGGAGAGGCTGAAGATACGCCATCTAGTGATAATTCGCTGGGACTACCAGAGCATGTTCCCACTAGACAGCCCCAGCAAAACCCGCTACAATAATTACATGACTATAAACCAAGAACAATACGACAAAATCAAACATTTATTATACTCACCAAACCTACAAAAAGCCCAACAATATGATACACTAACCTCATGGCATACGATGAGAAATTCAGAATACGAGCAGTAGAATATCGTAAGGAAGGGCATGCCTTAGATAAAACTGCAAAAACTTTCAAAATCGGCGCTACCACCTTGAAAAAGTGGATAAGAATGTATAGCCAACGAACTTGACAAAAGCGAACACACATAGTAAAATACCTCTATGAGATACTCTATCGATATAAGACAAAAAGCACTTGCAGCTTTACGCAAAGGTCGCACTAAAAAAGAAGTCAACGAA
>Ga0209755_10005875_pt1 | contig 13770 bp, 12 predicted proteins | sample TergutCo191P1_FD_187301 | JGI IMG/M metagenome (GOLD analysis project Ga0209755, IMG submission 187301) | Cornitermes sp. P1 segment gut microbial communities from Petit-Saut dam, French Guiana - Co191P1 (SPAdes) (version 2) | ecosystem: Host-associated > Arthropoda: Insects > Digestive system... | reverse complement strand
TCGCCCGTGTCTGTGACCGCGCCGACAGCGTTATCGTTAACCGTAACCGTGCGGTTAATTGATACGGGTACATTCGGGATCTGGGTTACAGGCACCCTGCCGTCGCCGTCCAGCTCGGCGACGCCGTTAGCCGCCCCTTTTAAAACAGCGTCCAGCTTGTTATTAAATAACTCGTTAATTGCTTGGACAACGGTTTTTGCCGTGGTCTGTAATACTGTTACATCGTCGCCGAACCATGCAAATATTCCGCCTGATTTTACGAACCCTTCGCTCCCGCGCTCCGGCACGTTATCAGGGTTTGCGATCTTGTTAACCAACATTTGTGTTATACCGCTGTTTATCGCGGCTAATTGGGCGGCGGTAAACGGCGTATTATTTATCTTGATTCCGGGCGTCCATATTCCGGCGCTGAATAACGCTCTCCATTCAGAGCCTGTTTCTCCTATTTCAAGATCAATGTTTGTGAAAAAAGCGTAATCGTTTTGGCTCGGCGCTCTGGGATTCCCGCCTGAAAACCACGGGCCTGCCTGCAAGGCCGCGAAGCTTGGCCAATGATACACCCCTTCGGCTGTCGGTGTGATTAAAAACGCGGCTGCATTATTAATACTGGAATTAACAAAATCTTTATCAGCCAGTTGGTTTGTTGCGCTTGCTTGATTTGGGATTTTCTCGTTGATGCCGGAAACGGACTGCTGCCTCGCTTGCGCCTCGTTATTTATTGCGGCCGCCCTGTTTGCCGTTTCATCAGCGAGCGCTGTTTGTAAATTATTGTCAGAGGTTTTTCTTTGCTGTTCTTCCGCCGCTATCATCTCATGCGCTTCATAAATCCCGTCTTCGATATGATTCATGTTCTGCGTACTGAAAGGCGTGCCGGGTTCTGTTACCGCGCTGGGTTCGTTAAAAAGGTCTATTGTTCTCTCTGTTTCATGTTCTTTCCGATGCCGGTTAAGATTAGAACCTTTCCGTGCTTTCCAAACCGTTTTATTATATGCCATAATGAAAGTGTATCAGGTGTAAATGACGATTACCCTAACTAGGGGTAACTAACCGTATAAATGTAGACAACATGGATATATAGATTATAATATAACAAGGATATTTTATATGAAAAAATTTATTATATTTTCTTTATTCTTAATAATTTCACACACTGCATTTTCACAAAATGATACACAACCTGTTTTTATAATAGAAGCGAATGCAGGTTATTCTATCGGAATAAATACAGACAGTGCTATACAGTTTGATGTAAAATTTATATATCCCTACCATAGATTTGGTATTATCCTTGAAGTTGGTGGTTTTTTTATACCTGACAATATTACATTTCATTGTTTTCTTGGACCTATGTATAAAATAATAGATAATAATAAATGGAGATTGCCTGTTGCTCTTGGTCTTGAGTTTTATCAGGGAAAAACATTGTTTTATGGAATAGGCGGTATAATTTCCGCTCATTACTTGTTTTCAAAACATTTTTATGTGGGATTAAATATCGGAATAACTTATGCATTCAACAATGTCTACGAAGAGATAACGGGATACAGAGATGCCTCAATAGGAGTTGACGGGTCTGGAAACAAAGTATACCCGATAGGACCTGGCGGAGCTCCGATTTTACAAACACCGATAAGAGAGAGAAAAGATCATTATGGCAATTATTTTTTTATTAAACCATCGTTTTTAATAGGTGTGCAACTTTAAAATTAAGATTTTCGTTTCCATACTCTTATAGTTGTATTTTCAGGTCTAGTTTCTTTACTTCCAGTATTTTCTGTATAATAAAGCCCAGAAGGTGGTGGTTCTGTATAACTTAATGTTACATCAGTCAACGGACGTTCTCTGCTCCCAGATTCAAATCTATCAAAGGAATGTCTAGTATTTACTGAATATTCTTTTGATTTTATATATGCTTGTTCATGTCTATGAGATTGAATTGATTGCTCTTGATTCTGTCCAAACGGTGCAGCGTTTCCGCCTTCAACGCGAAAAAATAACCCCGCATATTGAGAGCTAATATCTTCCCATACACCCGCAAAAATCTCTTGCGGTGCAGGCTGTCCTTTGATTTGAAAATATACAAAACCAATAGGCAAATACCCTTTACCGTTCACAGTCAGTGAATTCGCATTTATATCTACCCCTCCAATTAGTCCGCTGTTAAAATATGCATTTCCGAGATAATCGATCAACCATCCTGTACGCCGTGAAGGATTATAATTATCGCTTTGTATTACTCCGCCGTTTTTTAAAGTTATTTTTTGCGCTTCTAATGTTTCTATAAAAGCGTTCATAGCTACTAACAATTTAGCAAACACAGCTCCAAACCAAGCTATATCTTGTATCAATTCAGGGACATCAAGCCCGTCTTTAAAACACCGCATATAAAGATCGGAAAAATTATTTGGCGAACGATATTCCCAAGCGATCCCAGTCCATTGAAAAACACTCCCAGCATTACGATTGCCGATAACGGCGACCGCAAGTACATAATCGCCTTGACGCGCTTTTGTTTGCCCCTGAACAGGACCTTTAATAATCATAACCGTTGCTTCAGAAATATCTAACGTATTTATAGTTCCCAAATATCTTGGAGCAGAATTATTAAAATTCTTTATGATTGATAATGTTGATGTATACACTCCGTTCTGGTATTCCGAGCGAACCGTAATATTATTAACATCATTTAATGCAGCATCTGTATTAATAATAACAAGACCGTTTTCATCAATTGAAATTCCGTTAGGTGCATTTACTAACGAAAATAATACATCAGACAAAACAGAATTCCATTTAAATAATCTCGCTTGAACAGTTAAAGGAAGTAATTCTGCAAGCACGTTACCGTCCCCGTCTGTATCAAGCGTTATATTTTGCGGCGATAAGCTTAACCAAACCGGAGTAAGATCGTCAGTGCCGCGCTCCGCTCTAATCCGCACCGGCAGCCCCCATCCGCCGCTTTCAACCGATTCCGCCACTTTTGACGACTGCCAAACAGAGCGGAAGGTCTGCGCCCGATGCCATCCGTCTGTCTGACCGCTTCCGGCAGGTCTCGGCGGCTCTTCCTCGCTGTCGTGGAATACGTTAAACGACATCCAGTTGTCAGGGTTTACAACACCGCTATCAACCGCGCCCGATACAGGCGTTATACGGTTTTCAAAATCCGGCAGGATAAAATTCGGATCGTCAACGCCGAAAATTTCAGGAGCGTATTCAACGCACGTTAAAACGGCGGATAAATTTTGTCCTGGCTGGATATCCGTTATTTTTAAATTGAGCGCTTCGTAACCGCGGATCCCGAAAGCGTAAATATTGCCGGCTTTCAAGATGTTTGCGTCTAACGGCTCTGTAAACAAAATCACATTTTGCGGTTCGTAATAAACATTGTCTTTTTCATCGATAACAAACATTTCCCCGGCAAAGGGTTCGTAAAGATCGTCATTCTCCGACGGATAATATACAGCCGATTTCTCCCTGCGCAAGCCCGGGTTAAAAACAGCTTCTTTAAGCGTTATCGTCCCGTCTTTCAACCTTATCCTGACCGCGTATTGATTCCCCGCCGTCATTTCCACAGGTTCATCGGTATCGATGCCGACGCAAACGCCGTCGGCGAAGATAACGCCTTTAATTCTTCCCTGCACAGAGCCTGTAAGCGCGATATCCCCCGCGTATTGTATCCAGTCTCCTTTGTCGCATAACAGGTATTCGATGTCCACTTCAATCGTGTGAACAAATGGGCGGTTTTTTATGCAGGCGTAATTATACATCCCTATGCGCCGCGCCTGCGCGTCATCGGTTATCCCCCAAAGATCAACCTTTTGAATCGTGTCAGGAGTTTTTTCATCGGGCGGGTTCCCGTCGGGCGTGTTGTATACTTTCACTTCGTTATGCGTGAAACCTGAATTTTTATCGATGTAGCGTAACGCTATCGCGTCAGGTATGTCGGCGTTAAACATCGTTACGCTGTAAGCGACAGTGTTTTTCGGCGTGAATAATTGCACAGGGGAAGATCGTTCAATATCCTGTACTACAGATATTTTTGAATCAATCCTTAAAATATCAGCGCGGGCAGTACTGCCGATCATCCTTAGCATTTCCGCAATTGTCACGGATTCTGATAAATAAGCGTTACACGTATAGTTATGTTTTTCGCACCAAGTGTAGAATTCTTCCAGCGACTGCCAATCGATGGCATCGGCGTCCGCTTTCTGCTGCGCGGCTCTGCCGAGAAGCGCGTAATACAGCATCGATGCGGGGTTGGATGTTTCCGCCGTGTTAAGCCAATACAAAGGACCGGATCCTCCGGGCGTGTATACCGGCAGTTTTGACACCGCGACATAATTAAAGCTGTCTATAATGTTGTTAAGTTTCGCCGTCGCCATTACACGTAACGCGATGATAGTTAAATCTTTTTGTTTTTCAGGGTTTACAGGCGGCGCATATTTAACAGAGCGGATTGAACCGACATAAACCTGATCCGTTATTTTGCTGTCCGCGTTGTCAGCCGTTACGCGCTCAATTTTGACCGAATATTGCTCTGCCGGTACATTTATAGTAATTTGCTCGCGCTTTGTTTTTAATTCAGCGCCGGATATAACGAGCGTACCTATTAATTTATACGCTGCATCATCAATAAGTTTGTACCATGCTTTTATTTCAACAGATGTTTCTAATAAATCGCCTTTATCGTTATATCTGCCGATGCTTTGAGCGAAAACATCGATGTTAATTTCGCTTGTGTTGGCTGGCGTGTCGCGGGTTATTTCTCCTGATATTTTATTGCCGTCCGCGTCCTCTATCTGATTCTGCAAAGGCGCGTTGATTACGTCTTCATGCACGCAGCGCGGGTATATCTTCGACGCTCCGCCGTTTTGCAAAATTTCCAATTTAAAAACCGGATCGCCGCCGGCGATGATTTTGTTTATGTCTTTCGTTTGGGATAAATCGGTTAATTTAGTTTCGCCTAACTTAATGCTGTCTAAATCTATTGCGCAGTCTTTGTAACCGCCGCAAAACAACTGGACAAGAAACTGCTGGCTTCCGGTTATTTCCGTGTACGGGTTCGCGGCGATGTCGGGGTATACGCGGTGCTCTCCGAACAGCACCGGGATTCTACCGTAAGGCCTCGCCTGGTTTTTCGCCCCGCGGATAGAAGGGTCGCTTTCGGGTTTTTCTTTGTCTTTAAATTTCGGGATGTCCGCGTTTAACAAAACAGCCCCGCCGAGCGCCATTGAGAGTCCTGTGCCGATAAGGGCGACTCCGACGGCGAGCCCGCCGGGAATTAACGCGACAGCGATGCCGACCATTGTTAAGAACAAGCCTCCGCCTTTCATCGCGCCGCCTGTTGATTGGGGGCTGTCCCCGAAAGGCGCGTATTTAACCCAAACAGTGTCGCCGTCTGCGGCTAGCGTTGAAAAATCTTTTACGATTTCGCCGTTACGGCAAACCCTCGCTTGGGGTTCGGGGAAACCGGAATCGATTTCTTTTAAAATTTCAGATATTGATTTCGGGCTTGTTTCGATTTGTATTTTATCATTCTTTAAAGGGTGCTTCTGCGCGATCACTTTAACGGACATTGTAATACCCCTCTATGCGCCCTCTTAACGAAGGGTGCGATACGCGCTGGCAGACGCTTCCCGTTTTAAAGTTTGTGTGCAGTATATAACCGTCGCCGGCGATTATGCCTATGTGGCAGGGGCGGTTTCGTTCCGTGATAACCGCAACCGCTTTCTCTTGCGGTTCTAAAATTTCGCTGGCTGTAAGAACCGGTATATTATCTTTAAACAGCTTTGCCGTTTCCGCAACGTTACGCGCGTTTATATAATCGTTTGATAATTCCGGCAGCTCTATATTATATTCGTTACGCAAAACCAGCCTTACAAGCCCGTAGCAATCGCAGCCTTGCATCGATCTTCCATTTGATACAAAAGGAATGCCTATATATTTATAAACCCAATCATACATCATTAGAAAAACAACCCCTCGAAATCTTCGGGCGTGTAAGCGTCTTTTGGAAACTTGCGGTCGGCGAGATAAAAATCGTGCACTTCGCCTTCGATAGTTTCTTTATTCGCCCTGACGTTTCTTAATTTATATTTTAACGGCCCGCGCTCGTAAACGTCGGGCGTGTCCGCCATGATAACGCAGACGGTCACCGTTATTTCTTTGTGGACGGCTTTTTTTATTTCCTGATAGATTGATAAATCGGTGTTGTCAATCGCAAGCCTGCAGGGCCTCGGCGCGTTGTCCGTTTGTTCCGGCAAAACGATCCCGAAAGCGGCGGCTGTAAATGTTTCGCCGCGTGAGATGACATGCTGGTTGTTATCGGCAAACCGTAATACCGCGCCGCCGTCAACTTCGATTGTTAATAAGTGAAGAAAAACTTTTTCAGTTTCCGGCGCTAAGACGGCTTCGGTTGCCGCCGGGGATAACCTCATAAACGCTCCATTGTCATTGATATTTCGTACATGCCGCCGGCAGATAATTCCGTATAATCTTCTGTAAAACGGAATTCCCCGATCTCCAGTGTCTGCGGGTCTGTGAAATTAAATCTTAATACGCCGTCTGCAAGGACAGTTCTGTAAAATTTTTGCAATTCTAAACGCTGTGTTTCATCTAACAGCATTTTCCCTGTAAATAATTTGACAGATGCGGTGTACCGCCTCCTTGTTTTATTCGGACCTGCGTCCATCTGCGTTCTTACAACATTTGAATTTCTTTTCGCCGAAAGCCCTTCCATAAGCAAAGTTTTAGGAAGGATATCGGGCCAAAAAATATCAGCCATGTTACACTCCGGCAGGGCGGACATTGTACCGCGACATAGCCCTGTCCGCTTTGCCAGACGCGATATGCTTGTTAATAAGCTCCCCGATGATAACGTCAATTTGTTTATTTCCGTCGCTGTCGGCACGTTCTTCTTTACGCACAGCCTCCCCCGAATTATTTATAATATTAACAGTAACCTCTGTATTAGCACCTGATGCGGCGACACCCAGATCGCCGTTAGCCATACGCCGCAGCGGCATAATCGATTCAGGTCCCGCTTCGCCCATTACGCCTAACTTGCCTCCGTGTTTAAAGTAAGTGGGTTTATTTACAATTTGGTTTGTGAAAACGCTTCCGTGCGCGTAAGGTATAACGCCGTTTGAGCCGTATACGTTCCCGTGAGCGTTCTCTGATACAGTTTCTTTTTTTCCTTTCACATAACCCGCAACTACGGCAGACGATCCTGCAGCGGCGATAAAACCGAGCCCGAGAGCCCATTGCCCTTGCGCGATAAGCTGAAGCCCCGCTTGAAGGAACATATTAGGCAGGCTGTTTAAAATTTGCTGCGCCATATCCGCCATCGCTTGTTTAAAATCATCTACGCCGTCAGATCCTTTAGCGAACAATTCCCCTACCGCGCTTAACCCGTTAATTACATTGTCGAAACTCATCATCGCAAGCTGTGATGTAATATTCCCGATAGCCTGCGCGGCTTGTTTCTCCATTTCAGGGAAAATATTTAAAAGACCTCCTGAAACTTTATGCGCGATCAGATCGTCTATACTCATACCGTAACGGCGCAATGTTTCGATCATTTCCTCGGCTTTTTTTATTTCTTCTTCGGTAGCGTCAGATGCTGCCATTGCCGTAAGCGAGAGATCGTATTGATCTTTGCCGAGGTTCTGCACTTCGCGGCTCAAGCCGGAGAGCGTGCTTTCAACCGACAGCCTGTTCATAGTTTGAGCGAGCTCTAAAGCGGCTTCAGATTGCGCTTCCAGCCCGATTCTAGCAAGTTCTGATTCATAGGCAAGCTGATGTTCCGATTTTCCCAGACCGTCAATCTTTGCCGTTAAATTTTTTACCGTTTCCGTAAACTCTTTTTGTATCGCGTCCGCTTTTTGAATATCTTCAAACCTTTTTGCTTCCTCGCCGAGCCTGCGGTATTCTTCGGTAAGTTTTTGTATTTCAGGCTGAATTAAAGCAAACGGCCTGTTGATATCGTCAGGGTTGATTGCAAAAAGCTCTGTAAGGGCGCTTTGCACTTCGGACTGCCTGCTTCTTAATAATTTTGAAACATCAAGCTGTTCGCCTAACGCTTCGGCAATAACGGTTTGCGCCGTAAGCCCGCGCTCGAATTCGCCGATGTATAATTCGGCGGCTTTTCTCCCGCTGTCGCCGAATAAAGAAGGGTCTATGTCGGTTATTTCACCGAACCATTCCTGCCATGATTTTTTTACATTATTGATTACGCTTTTATCTAAATCATCTATATCTACTATCGGGGTAATATTGACAGGTATATCAATAATACCGAAATCGTCACCTAACATTTTTCCGATTTTTGCGAGTTCGGAATTTATCCCTCTTCGGGTCTTTTCAGCTTTCTCTAAAGCGTCATCCCAGCTTTGTTTATATGTGCCGAGAGCGTCTTCATAACCCCTAACACTGAAAGCGTCTCCCAGCCTTTCGGCTATTTCAATGTTTTTTACCGCGCCTTCCGCATACCGATCATAAGCGGAAGCGGCTTCCTCTGCCGCTTCTGCTTGCCTTCGTAATTTTTCGATCTGTTTATTTGCCGCGTTTTCAACTTCGGCATGAGTAAGGCGTTTTACCGCTTCTGTCGCTTCGTCAACAGTTGTTTTATATGCTGTAATCTCGCCTGACAAGCTTGGATATAATTTTATAAGTTCTTCTGTTGTATTTTTATCCAATATTTTTGCATTATTACCGTCCGAATATGCACGCAATAAATTATTCGCTTCATTTTTCGTTTTATGAATTTCAATATTTAAATCGCCGTATGCGTTTGCCTGTTTGTTTATAATACCGGTAACAATACCCGCCGCAGCGATAACCCCTCCTATGGCAAGCATGTAAGGGTTCGCCATCACAAGCGACATTGCGGCGCTTATCCCTTTAACAGCGGCTATAGCAGGTCCAGAAACGGCTATCACCCCGCCCATACCAAGAATAAACCGTTTGGCCCCTTCATCCATGCCGGAAATACCGCGTAAGACAGAGCTCGCGTTGTTGAGCATATCGGTTGCCATCGGCAGCATCATCTCGCCGAACGAAGCAAGCGCCTGTTTGGCGTCATCGGCCGCGCTTGAAAATTTTTCCAGCACGGTACCGGAAAGCTCGTCCATCATGCCTGCAAACTGACCGCCGGGGGAAGTCATTGATCTGAACGCCTTCTCTAGATCGTTAAACCCGATCTTGCCTTCCGCCGCAAGATTGCGGACGCTTTCTTCGGAAATACCGAGCTCTTTGGAAAGCTGTTTAACAACTGGTATGCCTTGCTGTTGCAAACGCACAAGGTCGCGTGCCGTAAGGTTGCCCATCGCCCGCGCGCGTTCAAAAGAGCCGGAGATTTCGCCGAAGGACGCGCTTGTGCCTGCGGAAATGTTTCCAAGCATCTTTATCGTCGTGGTAACGTACTCCGTGTCCTTCCCCATGTTGACCATCGCCCTGCCCAGATCGAACACTTCGTCGGCAGACAAGCCGGGCGATGCGCCGAGCTTTCTCCAGTCTTCAAAAACAGCGGCTGCTTCTTCAGCAGAGGAAGTTATATTTTTAAGCGAGAATTTTAATTTTTCATTTTCACCGGCGAACTTTACCGCGGCGATGCCCGCGCCTCCGAGAATGCCGGAAACCACAAGGGATTTTTTTGAAAAAGAATCGAGGGCTTCGCCGAGCGATACGGATTTATTTTCAGCGTCTTCGATACCGCCGGAGAGTTTCTTAAAGTTTTCGATTGCGCGGGCGACTTCCGCCTCAACCAGCACCCGCAGTTCATCTTTTACCTGCATTTTTTTCCTTTAAAAGCTCAAGCTCTGTATCAAATAATTCTACAAGTTCGACAAGCCCGGCAGGCTCGCGTATCCAGCCTTGCCCGTGAGGCCAGCCGTAGCGTTTTATCCTGCTCCACAGTTTATAAGCCGTATAAAATTCAGGGGAGAGATAACCGTGTACCTCGCCCCTTTTAATTACCCATTCACGCAGAATTAATTTTTCATTGTCATAATACGGGTTTAATTCCCGTTCATGCCATCCGTCCCAGACGAGCCCGAATCCGATTCGGAGATTTTTTTTTGCGTATCAGTTAAAGTGTCGGAACAAACCTCATTGCAAATTTTGTTTACCAGTGAAAACATACCGGCAAAACTCGCCGAGGCAAGCTCCTCACCGGTCGCGATAATTTTATCTTTGCCTGCCCCGTCCGCGATAACAAGGTTTTTAATTTCCCCGACATGCCTTCTAAGGATTTTCGGCGTGTTAAATTTTGTCCTCGAAGTCTGATTGATTAATTCAGAGCCCTTTGAATCCTTTTTAAATTGCTGCGTCAGTTCCACAAAAACAAGCGTTTCATGATCTTCCGCAGTCGGGCGGATAATTTCGACAGACAGTTTTTCCGATTCCGGTAAATCAAGATTACCGTAAACGTCAGGATAATAAGTATAATTTTTTAACGCGTCAAATCTCATCATCGCCCCCTTCTTCTGCAGCTTCGGTTACCGTTCTGTAATAGATGCCGGGGTTTTGAGAGCCGTCAATACGGTAATTAAAATTAAAGGGGCATACCCCTTCAATCGGTTTGTCGGTTTGGAAGGATTCGACAACCACAGGGAAATATTCCCAAGCTTCAACCTCGCCTTCAGCGATTGTCTCGCGCCTTGAAAGCATGAAATGATGCGTGCCTGATTTCGCGGGCTCGTAGGTGACGTAAGTCCCGTCGTCTGTAATAACGGCGTTGAACTCGTTCATCAGCCCGCGCTGTTCCGCGCTGTCAACATCGACCATGCCGTTAATTGTGCCGGTGCGGTCTTTGAACACGGAAGCGGCATAAGCCCTTACGCCGCTTTCGACATCCGCCTGCGTGGTAATGTCAAAAACCTGCCCTTGCGCGCTTGCGCTGACATCCGTTGTGAAAGACAGCTTTTTAAGTTCCCAAGGTATAAGGCTGTCCCCGGTCGCAAGTTTCTGTCCTTCCCTTGCAAAATAAAAATCGCCCGCTTTAAGGGAACGCCCCCGCGTCTTCGCGGGATCGCTGCCCGGAATACCGCCGCCGTCCGCCGCTTTAGATTGAATTTTATACCAACCGTCTTTCGGCACTGTAACGCCTTGTCCTCCCGTTATTACCGCTCCGATTTTTATACCGTATAAAAATCCGTCTTTTCCTGTCGGTCTCATAATTTCTCCTCCGGGCTTTGCCCGATTATATTTGCCGGATAAGCTATCGTTATCTCCCACAATTCTACATAGCTTACCGGCATAGATGATTGCTCCTCATCAGGATACTCGAAGCGTCCGGGCGAGAGCCGTCTCCAGAGAGCTTTTAACGGCATTGAAACCGTTAACCGCATGGAGTTTTCATTCAGCGGTAATAATTTGCGTGACGCGAGTATAGTGTCCGTAAGCCACATACTGTGCGTTCCCTCGCTTCTGAATTCCGCATTGAACGTTATCCTTTCCCATCCCAAATTGCCCGCGCCGGTGTTTTGCTTGTCTATTCCGGCGAGTTCAATCCCCGCAAAATACAAATCGATTCGCGGACGATTCGCGGACACTGTCTGCGGCATTAAAACCGCATCTATTCCAAGAGTGCGTATTTCATCCAATAGCGCATTTACAATTTTTTCCATGTTAATTTTTCCCCTTAAGCGAATTTGCAACGCCTTCCTGAATCAGTTTCATAAGATACGCGTTATCTTTTTCGTCAATGAATAAAAAAGGACGTACCGGAATTTTTACGGAACGTGATATAATATATAAAATAAATTCTTTTCCACGCTTACCAGTTTTCCCTGTGCTTTTTTTGTACGCAAAATAAGCTCTGCCGGTTCTAAAAAATCCGTAACCGTCCGCTTCCATCGCTTTGATAAGCGAGCGCGGCGTATGAGCTCCGTAAGAGCGCATTAATGTTCTTGTTTTCGCGCTTGCAGGAATAAAAAGCGCCTTCGCGTTTTTAGGCGTAATAGTTCCGCCTTCCTGTTGAATACGCGCGTATTTAAGATTGGTGCTCGCGTCAGCCCATAAATCGCCGGAATGAGGGGCGATGCTTCTCATAAGTTCGCCGTTGTCGCGCAATGTACGGCTGCCTTGTTTTACATTTTGCGTGAGAGGCGCGTTCGCCGGGGGGATCCCGTTATTGATTTTCCTCATGGCGCTGCTTTGCAAATACATAGCCGCTTTCTTCATAGTCGGCGCGAGTCCCGCGCCCAGCATCCTCGCGTAATCGGGAGGGCGGCTCACAATCTTAACCCCCATAACGCGGAAGCTCCGATTCTGCTACCATGCCCGCTGCAGGGCCTACCCCTTCGTCGTGTTTTGTCGCAATGCTGCCGAAATAAGTTTCAATCAGATCCGCGGCATCCTGTTCGTTCGCTTTCGCGCGGTTTTCGTTTCCGGTGTAAGAAAACAATTCGTAAATCGCGCGTTTTAAAACAATGGTTTTTGTAACCTCGTCTGACTCGTCATAAGTTTTTCCGGTAGTCGCTACCTTGCCGTATACCCAGATAACTGCTTTATGAATCGCGTGTTCCTTTACAGCGTCATCAGCGTAAGACGCTGTGCGAAGGTCATCGGGATTCAATTCTTTTTTGAGGTCATCTGTCGTTATAATTGTTTTAGGTATGCCCACTTTCAAAACTCCTTAGAAAAGCACATCTTGCCTTTGTGTTTGTATGTTGATGCCGTGTTAGTGCCAGCGCCTAATCACAAAAATTTAAAAACATAACTTATAACAAAGGCAGATGTACAATTCTTTCTATGCCTGCTCGAACTTGCCGAACACGATTCCCTTACGGTTGATCAATGGGAAAGGTTTACTCTTTACATAGAGATCCTCGCCACGTTGATCCGTTCGCACTTTGGTGAACGCGTAGAACGGCACAGCCTGATTCATGACAACATCGTCAAGACGCAGGTACGGAAGCTTCTGCCCCGCGTTGGTCGCGCGCGCCATGATTTCCAAAGGCTCAACCATGCGCTTGGTTGTTTTCGCTCCGGTGTTGTCGATATCGATCCATGAATCGTTGTCCATGAGTATCTCGAAACCGGCGATGTTGATTTTCCCGACACCAGGCACAACCGTGTAAGCCTTCTGATTCGCAGCGGCGGTGATAATCGCCTGATACACGTCAAGCGAAGCGATGAACTCAATCGGACCGCCGACACCCTGCTCATTTATCGCCGCTGCAAGCTGGTTCAAATAAATGATGAGGTTCGCGATTGTCATATTCGGCAACGTGGAACCAAAAGTCAGCCCTTTGATATCGCCGTATGAAACCACGTAACGGCTCATCGCGGTTCCCGCCTGCATCATGTAGTCGATTTCTCCGCGATGCGCCTGGGCGCAAAGGGCGCGTGTGGTTTCGCGCACTACGCGCAGATGGTTCGCGATTCTTTCGTCAATCATCTGCTGCTTGCCCTGATCTGTCGCCCTTTCGTAATTGTCAACTTCCACCGCGGTGAAGAGGTCGTCAATTTCAATCGGCATAGGCTCGATCACCTTCGCGGACATTCCGGTTTCAGGTCTTACACCTAACGCGCCGCGCTTTATAACGGGGACATTCCCGTATTCCGCTTCAAGTTCCGCCACGGCGATGTGCGTGGAATTCTTAAGAGGACGGTTTGTAAAGTAATTCATCGCGTTTGACACGATTGGAGCGTTCTCGCCGATGATTCTCTCAACGTCCTGGGGTTTTATCATTATCATTGATTACCCCTTTTTCGCGTTGGCGAAAAGCTGAAGCGGATAAATCCCCGCAGAGCGCAATTTGTTGG
>Ga0209755_10005874_pt1 | contig 13775 bp, 14 predicted proteins | sample TergutCo191P1_FD_187301 | JGI IMG/M metagenome (GOLD analysis project Ga0209755, IMG submission 187301) | Cornitermes sp. P1 segment gut microbial communities from Petit-Saut dam, French Guiana - Co191P1 (SPAdes) (version 2) | ecosystem: Host-associated > Arthropoda: Insects > Digestive system... | reverse complement strand
ATGGTTTTTCTCAGTCCCCCCCCAAGGAGAACTGTGGATAGTAATAGTGTAGGAAATTAGGCCACAACCAATTCCTTGCATGTCTTTTTCAATACGTTATTTGTCATCCATCCATTCAGTATTGTGTGGTCTGAGCTACTAACGGTACAGTAGAATCTTGATAATTCGAGATGAACGGGATCAGGCTTGCCTTGAATTACCAAATAGTTAAGACCACATGAATTACAACAACTTAGAACACATAATTACATATATATATATATATGATATACACATTGCATTCATTGTTAGGGTATATTAAAATATTTACTTAACACATAACATAATACAATAATACACAAAGGAAATGACACAGAGGCAGTACAGTAGTGCCTGGAAGACGTGCACATAGATAACACACTTCTGAATTATGTACCCATCGCATTAATGACCTTGACTTCAGCGCATTGACTTGGACAAAACAGAATCTCAAAAAGTTGGGATTTGGATAATCGAGACTATACCACATTTCTAAATGAATCATAAATAAATAGAGATAAATATTGTGTTGCAATTTAGCTTCAGTCACTATTGTTGGGAGGGAGTTTAAAGTGTGTCTTGTAATATACAGTAGTATTTTTCTTTAACTTTAAAGCATGTATTATGAAGATAAAAGTAAAGTTTTCTGTGTGTGTCCTATGAGGGAAATGGAGAAGTGGAAGCATAGCTCCACTCATTTGTAGCCATTGTATCAGATGGAGTGGTCATCTTCACCCCAAGGAAAGAGCTGTCCAGTATCTGTTGAATAAGAAGCTAGTTGTGCTCAAGAGCCAGTACAGATGCCTTGGAGAACAGATACATTTCTTGTGCCTATTGGGAATTGAACCAAAGTTCCTTGGACACATAGCCTAGTCACTCTACTGGCTACGGTATTCTGGCTCACATGTGTAAGGACAACTCTGCTGCAGTGGGAAGCCAAGGTATTTTAGTCACTATAGTGAATAGGTTATGGAATGGACAAGCAAGGAATCGTGGTTCAATTCCTGGCAGGGGCAAGAGGTATTTCTCTTCATTGAACATCCAGAGTGACCTGAACCCTCCCAGTGTCCTAGTAAATGTATACCAGGGGGTATTTCCAGGAGGAGGTAGGGTATGAAGCTGAATCACCTCCATCTGGTGCTGAGTTAAGAATAAGTGGAGCTGTAACTCCACTCCCCAAATGTTTTTGTGGCAGGTGTATGGACTGCTTTACCTTTATTTCACCCAGATGTGATGACAGACCATATAATTATTGATGTATAATATATAATTCATGCAATTTAGTCTACTTTAAGTCACTGTTTTTCAATTGGTGGCTCATGTAGCACTGCCAGCATGCTTGTTTAATTTATTCGGGTCTGAATATTTTTGCTGGTTATATTATGTATCATCTACCATATATGTAGTATTACTATTTTGCAGCCAGCAAGTAACTTGATTTATATAATACTATTTTGAATGTCCTGTATGACACACAAGATTACTGGTCAGTGGGAAGCCCATACCTATTTGTTCTGTCAATGGAGAAGGTTGAGAAATAATGCATTAAGAGAACAGTGCCTTCTGGTAGCTGCACCAGATACTTTACAATTCTTAATTTATTTACAGTTCCAGAGAAAGTGTGGCATCTGGATCAATTGGATGAGGCAGAAGTTCATCTCCTTGAGGTTAAAATGAACCATGATGTAGATGAAGACAGATGGTGGGAGCATGAACCATTGAAATGCCTTGATCTGAGTTCAAACTGTATTATGAAATTACCTCCTCAAATAAAGAATCTTGTTACATTAACTGTGTTGAATGTAAGTCAGTACTTTTGGTTTGTGTGTAAATTTTCATTGTTGGTAGTAATGTGTTTGATATGCTGTTTAAAATTGTGTTAAACAGCACCGGATCAAAAAAATTTGTATTATTGGGAACAGTGCTGGTAGATAGGACATGTAATTAATGTGTTTTAATGTGCATCAGTGTATGTCATTAACCTTTTAACTACCTGCATTTGCGTGTGCAAACACATATGAAAGCGTCGCTAGAAATTTATTTTATATATTTAGGCAACAGAAAGTTTACTGCAGTTTTAAAACATGTTGCATAATCTCTTATTTTCCACCAAATGCCATTTAGTTCATAATTTTCATAAACCTTGCACTGAAATTTATGTACTCACTGCGATAGGATAAAATTTAATACAGAAGTGCACAAATCTGGGTCATCTGGTCACCCTGGCACCTAAATTTTGTATGGTGGCAACTTATATTTTCAGTATAATTCTTGCAGTATTTTTCTTCTATAGTAATGTGTATCAGTTCGCATGTGCCAAGCAGAAAGGACCCGATTACATTCATATTTACAGGTCAGGGCCAGCCTTAGGTCAAATGGACCAGTTTGATGCAATTGGGCCTCATGCTCATGGGATTTGCACTTTATTGGTTTTAAAAATATGCAGTTTGATAACACACAAAGCTTTCAGACTAATTTTATATTTAAACTTTGAGAGGATCATGGAAGATGTCACTGGACTTAAAGTGAGAAAAATGTAATTACATTTGATTTGTTTTAAATTTTTTTTGCAATTAAATGAATATGTTTGATTACTTGATTAAAAGTAAACAAAAATGTGATTGAAAATGGACCATTTTAATATTTCATCCAAACTTAACATGTATATACCAAAACATCGTCCTTTTTGAGCTCTGCACAATAACTCGAAAGAGCCCATCACAAGGTTTGTAGTCAGGCCCCGCATTTGCTAAGGCTGGCACTGCACAGATCACACCAGAATTGTGGGTCCCCAGTATGGAACTCGCTTTATGTCACCCGTGTTGTCCATAGAATGTGGAGGTTGCTTCTAGATTTTTGGAAAATTTGTTTACCCCTGCATTAATATGAACACCTTGTGTTTCACAGTTCCTGTTAGCCTGAATGAAAACCCCTTATAAAATTGTATATACTCTTCACATTTGGTGTTTTATGGGTGTATTGTTGTTGAAGTTGCTTGGAGGGAAGTCCAGTTTTCTATTTGGCATATCAAAGAAGAGATTATTACTCTCTGCAGTATAATTTTAGAGTAAGAAATGCGTTGAGTTATAATTAAACTGCATTTACAGTAAATACATAATTGTGTTGATGATCGATCAGATGTACGTGGTTATTGCACTCAGATACACAACAATAACCTCGACAGTGTTCCAACAGAGTTGGGGTGCCTTGCCAATTTGACCCATCTGAACCTGAGTCACAACAAACTGTGCACCCTGCCAGCAAGATTCTTCAAGCTCCAGGAGTTGCGCATGCTTAATCTGGCTCACAATCACCTCACTGATATAACTGATGATATAGGGGATTTAGTCATGCTGGAAAATTTGGTAAGAGTGATTCATTTGCCCTGTGGCATCCTTGTAATTAAATAGCACAACTTTTTGCCTTGCATTTTGTATATAGCATGTTTAATTAACCATTATACTTTGTAGTGTGTTTGGTGTAGATCATTGGTTCCTGACACTTATAAGTTTAATTTAAAAAATTGAATGAGATCCAGTAATTTAAACTTTTTGAAGCCTGAAGTCTGCCTAAATTATATTGAAAAATCAGTGCCTTCCTCTTAGGTCAGCCAGTAAATATATATTGAGAATTATAAAATATATGTATGTATATGGCATGGACAAAACACGGAATAATTTTAATATTACAGTTTTTTTTTCTTGTAATAATCACTTTGTTTTATGAGGTTAAGCACAATGCCATGGAAGAGTGGAGGTATGGCTCTGTGTTCTTTAACATGGCACTAGACGAGGGTATGTGATCAGCTGTGTGTCCTGGCTGCTTCACCCCTGGGGAAAGAACCCCAAATGCTGGTAGAACAGCAGGATGGGTAGGCCCCAGATCCAGTGTGGGTATGGTGCCAAAGAGAAATATTCCACCCCATTCTGGAAATTGGACACTGGTCATCCAGCACATAGCCTATTTGAGATTATGGGTAATAAGTGGGGAGAGTGAGTGGGCATAGATGGTGATAGTTCGAGGTGCTGTAGAGTGTTCTGCTTGCCAGAGATTGGAAAGTGTGCTAAGTTTCCGAATTATAACCATTATACATGAAAGTAAAAATTGTTGTTCTAAATATTTAAGTAAATCAGTTCTGTGAATGCCAGTTCCCACGTGTGAACCGTGTGTGGTTGTGGAACATGGTGTCTCTAGCCTGTGGAATGCTTTGAGACCCAGCAAGACCATACTGTATTATGGGTGGTGAAGTTATACGGAGAATTCTGTTTGTCACCTCCAGCAAAGTCTTTTACATCTCAGCGTTCTCAAGTTAAACTCATTACTCTTCAGGAAATCCCACTTCTAATAAAACAGAGTCAACATTTAGGTAAATAGTACCAAAAAAAATAAGCATCTTGGGTTCTCATCTTTTCTGTTTCATAGTTTCTGTTGACCTGGACCAAGATATATCCCCTGTACCATTCCTGTAGTTTTCATTAGAGATATTCTTTGCAACCAGCATAAATAATGAACCCATATCCTTTCCCATGTAACTTTCATGTTTACCTCAATATAATTCCTGCATCCCTGAAAAAGAAGGCAGCAAAAAGTTAAAGCTGTCCCATTACAGGCCTCGACATACCCTTAGGTCTCCAGGAGGCTGAGGCTGCCAGAATTGTAACACTTTTGGCACATGAAGTTGGTAAAGTTGTCAGCCCTATGCACCAGCCATCTTTACCTCCCAGGAGATATCCTTGGTACTCATGTGTTACAGGCTGAGTAGAACCTAGGGCAATAGTGCAGCTGGAAGGATTAAGTCAGTGGAAAATCCCAATGACCCCATTGGGAATTGAACCTGTGACCTTCCAGTTTGTAGTGCAGTGCCTCAACCGACTGTGCCACCATGTACCCCCAGGGGCAGCATATTCCTCGAAAATGTTGGTGTCATTTTTTGAACCTACATGCTATCAGAACTGGGGTGTTTTACATGGGCAGTACCTGCTGTGAAATGCTAATAAATTGTACCAAAAAAAAAACATATGTTGTTTGATTATATTCAGTTTTATTTCATCAGTGTTACTTTCTAATATTGATTTCAAATCTACATTATTCATTTGTCAGCTAGGCTGTAGTGGGATGTCTTGAGTTTATAGCCCCATTTATAGCGTGTTTCCATAGGAACTGAAAGAATGCATTTATTGAATTTCGAGTTCACATCTGAATTCTTGTGAACAATTTTCATGGATACTTAGAGTGAACATTTCAATGAAAAATTAGTCACATGGACATATATAAAGTTATAAGTTGTCAGAAATTGCATTTAAATGTGTTTTGGACAGAAAAGTAATTCATATTGAATTACTTGGCACAACACATCTGTTCAAGAAAGTAGCTTCATTGAATTTCTTTACTTAATTTTCTAATAGTTAGGGGATGCTACATTGTATTTAACATAAGTATAACTGTATCTGTGGTGATACATGCCATGTGACTTGAGACTAAATATATTTAGACAATTCAGCCATACTGATAATGCAAACAACATAAAATGAGTTTCCAGTGACTTATATCTTGATGCACTAAAATTCTCAGCATTTTCTGGGTGTGTTTCTTATTTCACTCATGAATTAAATTTAGTCTCCTTCTTGTCATTGTATGCTTCATCCCATACCTATATACCAAAATATGAATGGTGAGTCAGATTTGATACATATATATATATACATACATACAACATAGTCCAGTAAAAGTTTAAATTTCTACACAATGAAACCTGAATGGCAACAGCGTGACTGTTCCACTGCCTTTGTCATCACCTAGCTCTTGCCACCTTCATCTCATTTTGCTTTTATTTCTTCAAGGACAAAGTTGATCATGTTTGAAAAACGTTAATATTTAAATTTTTCTTTACTCTTCAAGTCAATGTTTCAGTCAGTCAGCACAACATTTGTTGAGCAAGAATGACACTACATGTTTTGGCTAAAATAATTAACCATCAATCAGGCCCCAGGTATGAGAATACAAAAAGTGGGGAGGTTTTGCAACTGTATATTAGGTTTGAGATCTGAACCATTACAAATGAAAATATACATTTAATTTAAAAGATATAAAATGTACAGAATGCCTGAAAAGTATAACTTGAGGTCATGAAATGTTAAGAATATAAAATAGAAGAATGTGTTGTAGACAGTTACATATAAAATATTTTTCAGGCATTCCATACAGTTCAGTAATCTCAAGGTGAAATTTTTGTCATTTGAAATTTTTCTCTGTTCTTTGTTTTGTTGTATTGCTCCAAAAAGAAATCCCATGCAGTAGTTTTACTGTGTGATAAATGTTGAGTCAGCATAAGGAATTTGAAACACTTTAACCCAAAAATCTCATTTTATCATACCAAATAAATATTGAGCATAGAAAGGAAATTTTGGTTTCTTTGTTGTCCATATTAAGTTTAGTATATGGGATTGTTTTAGTAAATGCTGTTAATGCATATTTTATAAGGTTATCAACTTGGTTATTCGTTTCCCTACAACCCTCTTTTATTCGCTGTTTAGTAGTACATTTGGGAAGTATTTTTCAATTATATTGGACTAATTGTTCGTGACATTTTGGATATTGTGTTATATGTAGATGCCTTCGACTGGATTTTGTTTGAATAATGCTTGTTATTAATTTACATTTACAGATGCTCAACTTCCAGCAACACAAAGAGACTTATGCCTTGGGAGGTGTAACATAACCTTTACAAAACTAATATGTTTCAGGATATATCACACAATTGCCTGAGTATTTTACCTCCTGGTGTTGGTTTTCTAACTCGTCTAACACAACTAGATGCTTCAGATAACAAACTGACTGAGATTCCACCTGATCTTGTCAGCCTCAGGGGTTAGTATTATGGAGATGGTACAGTGCTCATAACTAACTTGAATAAAAATAAGCTTATATAAGGAATGAAAAGTTTCTTTGAATTTGCTAAAGAAGTGTGTAATTTGTCAGTCATATATTCTGTTATATAGTTTAAGTGTACTAGACAGGAGGTCCAGTGACTGTTTATTTACTAGTCATATTACTGGACTTCTGTGTACACACACACACAAATTGATGTGTTTTGAAGCCGTTATTTTAGCAATATTTTATTAAGGATTTAAGATACATTAACTTTTTGACTGTGAATTCTGTATGTTTTGTCTTGAATTTTCTGTTCATGTACACAGCTTTCATGTACAGTCACGTATGTAAACCTTTTGTACTTACAGTTTCTGTATTCTTCTACTTGATAATAGCCCAGATGGGCTGAAACATTTTGGACACAATAATGGTAGCAGGGTGGTATGAAACCTTGTGTACATAGTTGGTTTCAATTCAACAATTGATTAAAAATATACATGGTAATAGTGCAGCATTGCAGGAAAGTGAACTATATTTTTTCTAATGGTATGCTTGTGAATTTGTGTGTATATATATATATAATATAAGCCTGTTTGATTTAGTGTATATATTTTTCGCTTACCAAGGTTGGAACAAATCTCAGTGTGTGACAGATGGCATTCATTTTCAGTTGGCCCCACATGTACATACTTTCATCCATGACAGACTTCATATTGAACTTCACTGGGCTTGTTCCACTAGTTATTTAAGATTTGTATATGTGCTATGGTTCTTAATGTACTGTCCCTGTTGTTTGATCTAAAGTACATCTCAAGCTAAATAGTTGGAATGTATGTTACTTGTGTACCTAAATTGGTATTTCATTAACATGCACACACACACACAGATGTGGATTTCCAATGTAAATGATAATATAAAACATTATCACCAAGACAGAATGGTTGGAATATATAATGTAGTGTAATTTTAATGGTGGAGTTGTTTGAATGATCTTATGTTGTCACTGAACTATATGCTACAGAATGACAAAGTATCGGTGTCCATATTTTAAACCTTGATAGAAATGCATTAACACATATAAGTTATAATCTTCTTCTTCTTCTTCTTCTTCTTCTTCTTTTGGTGGGACATCCCACAGTGGGCCAGGGCCTCCTCATTCTTGAGGTTTCTAGATCACACTCACTGATGCACCACAGTTGGTAGGACTCCTCTGGACGAGTGATCAGCCCGTCGCAGAGACCTCTACCTGACAACACACAACATTCACAAGAGACAGACATCCATGCCCCCGGTGGGATTCAAACCCACAATCTCAGCAGGCGAGCGGCCACAGACCTACACCTTAGACCACACGGCCACTTGGACCGGCATATAAGTTATAATAGCAAAAGAAATTACCATGCACTGTTCAGTACCATTTAGTACTAAAAGCTGTAGTTATGAAGAGCGTTAATATTGGGCTGTTACCTTCTGGCACACACAATTTAGCACCTGCCTTCCAAAGGTATGGGATACGATATTTTGCTGTTGTCCATTGCTGCTGTGTGATCAGAACATATATCACGAAAGCAATGGAAAGTAAAACAGAACAAAAAATAAAACAATTTCATGAAACATAAGAGATATTATACCAGATACTGGGAAAAGTACAAAATTGGTTGCTTTGTGTTTTAAAAATTTTAGTCTTATTTAATGTGGAAATTGACAGTAGGAGAATTTCACACATTGCAGTGGAAACTGATGGAATTTTTGTATGATGCAACATATTCCAGTTCTACATAAGCTGGATGTGAGTGACAACCAGATAAGCTTCCTACCCCCATTGGGAGATCTAAGGAAGCTGGAAATGTTGTTCGTTCAGCACAACCGGCTAGTTGCTCTTCCAGATGTGAAAGGGTGTATTGCACTCAAGGAACTGCACCTAGCTGACAACACTGTAAAGGTGTGGGTTGCTTCTGTGCCATTATATTTTTTCTTGTGTGCTGTGCATTTTGTGTAGGTGTGTATGTAATTGGACTGCTGTTACAATGCCACCATTCTGTAGGTAAATGTGTGTTACTTAAACCTTTGGTGCCAGAATGAAACGTCTGGTGTGATGTGCACAAGGCGTCATCAGTCCAGAATTTAAAGGGCTGTGTTAAGAGTGGCCATAATTTGCCGGCAGCACTAGCCAACATGTAGCGTTTCAAGCATCACACTGCGTGTTACATATGTATAGCATTCACCATTAAAGGGTTAATGGTTAAGTTTTGCATGTGTGCACTTGTATACGTGTGTAAATTTGCTATATTTTATTGTTGTGAAAACAATATTAAAGTCGTGGGATCAGGGCTTCGAACTAGCAACACTGTGGATTTATTTTGGCACATAAGACATTTTTCTTCCTGTATATAAAACCAAGTGTGTATGTCTGTGTGTATTTTCCACTTCCTTCTTCTTGTACTTCTGTTGGAATTTTTTAATAACAGCATGCAGTGGTTCTTCCCAAGTGTATAGCTTGCAACTGGTGACATGACCTTCATGGTAGTGTCCAGGTGAAATGTGATGGCACACAGTGATGCACAGGAGGGGAGGTGAAGGGGAAACTGGCAAATGGAATGGGTAGCCAGTACGCTTCACACTACCTAGGACCATGGTTTATCCAGCATTACTACCAACAATAATAATGATGTGCACACCTCTGCTGCCAGTAGTCAACTGAACTGACACCCCCGCCAATTTAAATGGACTTATCTGTTTCACTGAAAGATGAAATCTGGTTTCTGCGCATGTGCCATCACATTTCAAATGCAGTCTACAGGATTTTCTTTAGCAGCTGTTAAATTACTCTGACAAAAAAGGAATCTGTATGCTCTTGTAGAATGAAGAGTTGTATGACTGCGTACATACACGAACAGAATAGTTAGGCTGAAGTGAAATTGTCCTGTGTTTGTCATGCAATGAATACACTTGTGGGGAGTGAAGATGTATTTCAAATGCTGCTTCTAGGTGGGGTGTGTGGTCAGCTACATGGCCCACAGGAAAAGTCCCTGGTACCCACTGGATGGGAGGGTAGGTTGGCAGGTGTCTGGGTGCTATGGAGGAGAGATTAATATGTGCCCCTGATGGGAGTCAGACTTAAATTTCCTGGTTGCCCAGCTTGTAAAGCTTGTAGTAAAGTCATTTTACTGACTACAGAGAGGGGAGGGCAGACAAAGGACAAGTGGGTGGGTGGTCAGTGTTGTGTCCTAGACACTAGCTGAAGGGCTGGGTCCCGGAGTTTGTATTTATGTTCCTGGCCAGGATAACTGGGGGAGGACTGGATCCTGGAATTTGTATTTATCTTTCTGGTCCGGAATACCCGGAGGGATGGAAACTGGAGATTGTATTCTTGATAGCTAGAGGACCAGATCCTGTAATTTATGTAGTCCTGGTTCAGTATAACTGGAGGACTGAATGCTGGAGTTTGTACATGTGTTCTGGCCAGGATAGCCGGAGGACTGGATCCTGGAATTGGTATTTATCTCCCTAATCTAGAATGCCAGAAGGGATGGTTCCTGGAGTTAGTATTTATGTCCCTGGTCCTGGATAGTTGGAGTACCAGATCATGAAATTTGTATTTATGGTCCTCTTACAGGGTAGCTGGAGGGTGATATCCTGGAGTTTATATTTACCCAACATACCACAGAAATCACTGTCACTTTCTCCTCGTTACATAGTCTTTCTGTGACCTTTGTAGTGCTGAGATTTCAACAGCAGGAATTAAGTGTGAAAGTCAGCACATAAACTTCAGCCTATGTTAGTGAGGGGCAGAGAATTGTTGCACTCGTATTGTGGAGTGATTGTATGTATGTTAAACCAACAGGAAGATTGAGGCCGTGGCACCATATCGTCAAAAAGGTGTATTTCATTTGAGATGTGTGCATTGGGTCCTTCCCACAGAGGGGAATAATGCTTGTGTAAGAGAACTACATTTGTTACATCATGTTATCTTTCCACACCACTCTGCATTGGTCTTGGCCAGAAGAAGTGCACACACAATGCTAAATGAGTGTGGAAACCCAGTCACACATATATGTGTGCATGCACTCACATATTCTCCTTTGAATATCTAGTAATACGGAGCATGCATATGTATTGTTATTTTTTTACCTGATGCATGTGTATAACTCTTTCCATTTCATGTTATTTTTTAATGTATGTATGGTGTGTTTCAGTGCATGTGGTAATTTAACTCTTTCATCTGAATAAGTGCTAGTGTAATATTGTGTGGCACTAGAAGATTCTTATACTGCTTGCCATTCTTGTAAAAAACACTGTGATTTTCTGCAATAGGTGAGCTGCCTTTCTGACTGGCATTAAACACAGCATTTTTGGAACTTGGTCTGTGTGCAGAATATTTACTTCTATGCCAGATTATGCTGTATCAGGAGAAAAAATTCTGTTTCACCTTTCATCTCTTTTCTGATTATACTGCTGTCATATTAGACCAGTCTGTTATGTGCATATTGCATATATTGAGAGGCTTAAAATGTAATGTGTTTAATTACTACTTGGCAGGAGATTGATGTTGAGTTGTTGGAAGGTTTGTCACGTGTGCGAGTTCTAAACTTGCGAGATAACAAACTTGCATCTCTGCCGAATGAAATCTCTGTACTCCAACTGCTGGTACGATTGGATCTTACCAACAACTGTCTTACCAAGTAAGTTGGTATTATGTAAAATGGATGATAATTATATTTCTTATGCAATTACATTAGTTTTTGATCATTGTGTTATGTAAGGGGATTCCCTCAGTTCAGAGAACAGGAGATGTTGCAGCTAAACAAGTGTTTGAATACTGTCAAAGTATGTTTGAATGTATAGGAACAATTCATATCAGTATTTCTTCACCCATTAATATAAATTAGGACTGTAAATGTTTTTTGTCTCTGGAAGGCTAAAGTGGGCTATGGTTTTTCTAATGATAATTTTGTTCTTCTTTGTCCAGATTACCCGATACCTTGGGCTTTCTGCCACATTTGCAGATTCTGCAGTTAGAAGGGAATCCTCTTTGTTCAATTCGTCGAGATATTATTCAGTGTGGAACTGTTCGACTTCTGAAATTTCTACGTGGGAACTTTAAGGATGAAGGAAACATTAATACTGGGTCTGACAATGTAACTGCAGTGAAAGAAGTGAAATTCCCTGACAGGTACTGTGGAATGAAGCCTCAGATGATAAGCTTGCATTTCATGAGTGACCTAAGGACAGTATCGCTTGAATTTTGGCTGTTAGAAATCATATTTTCTCTAGTATGGCAGACTTCCAGGTTGGAAGTGTTTTTTTTTTTTTTGACGAGCTATTTTGATGACTAATCTGTGGGTAAATAACAGAATCATATGTAACTATATGCCAGGAGAATAACATAGACTGACAGATATTTAACTGTAAAGCATGACATAAGTTTACTTCCTGTGTATAGTCACTTCCATGGTCAGTACAGTAGGATGGATTGGTGAAGTGTGATCTGTCAATGTAGGTTGGTGGAGTGGGCACGTTTTGCTGTAAGTAAGCCAATGTGTTGGGCACATGAAATAACACTAGTGTGCTTTAAATTTATATTTTGGACAAGGTTGAAATTACAAAATAAGTTCAGGTTGCAGGTTGGTGGACTGAGCAGTTGGTTGTCTGTATTTTTGAAGTAAGGTCAGTGTGTAATTTTTGTACATTATCTTTCGAGTGCAGGTATACAATGAGAGCTGGTCGATCCCTCAGTCTAGCTATGCAGGATCTTACAGAGATTTCAGACTTTGTTTTCCAAGAAGCTCTGGAAGCTGAGGTCACCACAGTTGACCTCTCCAAGAACAAATTAAAAGAAGTACCAAGTGGGTAAGTTGGTGTTTTTTCACATTATGCCTGTTTTCTTGAAGGATTCATGTTTGTGACATGCAACACCTATACTATCTTTTTATACATTGAAGGTTTGAGCAATAATATTATATCCTTTGCCTTCTTTGGTGCTGTTGAGGCCCCACAATATGACATTGTTAAATGGGCATTGTTTTTACATATTATGTCATATTTTTATTCACAAGATCAGAGGTTGAAGTTGACTGCAGACAATGGAGCTTCATCCCCTTACCTGATTTTCCAAGTGGGTACTAATCATTAGCAAACAATTACAATAAACAGTAAGTCATTATGCAGTGACTTGTGGTAAGTCAGCATTACAGATTTACCTCACACAGAGTACTGCGGATAAATGTCTGACCCTTTCTGTTGTTCATCACACTTTTTATAAGTCTTTACTCCCTGTGTTTAAAGTGTCACTGAAACTGATGTATTTAGAATTGAAGCAATTGTAATACAAGCCCTTGGGGTAGAATATCTGGAAAACCTATAGAAGGGCTGGAGAGATGTAACTATATGAGAGTTAGGAACAGGTAGGTAACCTTATCCTCCATACTGCATTGTCATTGTAATCATCACCATCAACAACTTCATCATCAATGTCCTTGTCACTAATATTCAAATGATAATTTTTACCTCTATATATATTTTGAAAGGTAAGGAAAGCATATTGTATTGTTTTACTTTGGCTATCCCTTCCTAAGGAATTTTTGACCAATTAACAGATTTTCATGAAACTTGGTATGTTTGTCATGCCATCTTATCTGTGTACATATTAATATTGTTCTATCAATAGTAGCATCTGATGACTGGAAACTTGTGAGTTCAGAATGGTGTTATGTAATGTACAGTACTAAGATTCTGTATGATGCCAGGTGGAGAGGGAGGGGGCATGGAAGAAAGGAAACGTGTGTTACAAATGTTTAAAGCTTCCTGTCACACAAATTGATTCTGCTGTATACATGCAGTATTACCCCAATATGTTTTTTATTACAGTAAATTAAATAATAATGGTA
>Ga0209755_10005873_pt1 | contig 13778 bp, 11 predicted proteins | sample TergutCo191P1_FD_187301 | JGI IMG/M metagenome (GOLD analysis project Ga0209755, IMG submission 187301) | Cornitermes sp. P1 segment gut microbial communities from Petit-Saut dam, French Guiana - Co191P1 (SPAdes) (version 2) | ecosystem: Host-associated > Arthropoda: Insects > Digestive system... | reverse complement strand
CTCCTTCGCATTCGCTTTGCGTTCCCTTGGTGTAATGCGAAAGAAGTTTTAGCACATTTACGCGGCTGGGCGGCCGCCGCGCAATGCATATATCAAAAAGGCCGTCGTCGGGAAGGGCGTTTGGGCCTATGAAAAAAATGCCCCCCATGCGCCTCCCGTTCACAACCGAAACAATTAATGCGGGAACTGTCAGCTCGTTTTCGTCGTAGCGAATCCGTATCACCGGCGACGGCTCATAGCGGGCAAGGGTAACGAGCGCGCCCAAGGCATAAGAAAAATCGCTTTTTATTTTCATTTTGGCCGCTTCGAAAACGACCTTGGTGTCAAAGCCGATGCCAACTCCGTTAACAAAATAACGCCCATCCGGAAACAAGCCGCCTTTTACCAGCCCAACGTCGATAGGCCGCGCATTTCCGGCAATCAAAATGCGCATGGCTTTTTCGGCATCGCCGGGAATTCCCAGCGACGAGGAAAAATCGTTGCCCCTGCCAATGGGAAGGATCCCAAGGGCCGCCGGCACGGACGAACGGGCCAGCAAACCGTTGGCGATTTCGTTGCAGGTTCCATCGCCTCCTGCGGCTACAATTACGTCGTCTGCCACAAGGGGCAAATCCCGCGCGATGCTCAGCGCATCTCCAGGCCCCTTTGTCAAAAGTATTTCAAAATTGTGCCCGCTTTCGCGCATAAACTGCTCGATTTTTGGGTACTGCTTCGCTGCCTTCCCTTTTCCAGCCACGGGGTTAAGGACAATCCAAAACTTGCCTGTTATCATTGTGTGAGTATACTGTATATGCGGGCTATTATGGAACCTGACGGGAAAAGCCGCGCAATACGGCATGCTTGCCTTTGGGCTGCGGGTTTCCAAATGCGCGAAAAAAGCAATCCTGAAAATCGATTCGCCGCCCAGCATTGACATTATGCCTGTTTTGAACTATTGTGATAGCCATTAGCCTTAAAGGCGCGAATGGGAGCAGGGCGACTGAAAGATATGTTTTCGCGGAATTGAAAATTCAGAGCCCAACGGAGAGATGCAATGTCCGAATACGCAAACGAAAATTATGCAAAGGATAAAATCAAGGCCGCCGATGCAAAATTTGAAGCGCAAAAAATCGCATTTGCCCCTCTTGCCTTTCAAGCCGCAAGAGCCCTTCTTGAACTGGGCGCCTTGGAGGCAATCTCCGATGCCGGCGAACAGGGGCTTACCCTTGCCGAAACAGCGAAAAAAGCTGACATTTCCCTTTACGGAGCGAAAGTTCTTTTGGAAATTGCCCTGGGAATGAACATAGTAAAAATATTGCCTGCGGATGGGGAGACTCGGTTTGTGTTGGGAAAAACAGGCTGGTTTCTGCTGGAAGATGAAATGACAAGGGTCAACTTCAACTTTGTGAATGACGTATGCTACAAGGGAGCCTTCGAGCTAAAAAGGTCGATACAGGCTGGAAGCCCTTTGGGGCTTTCGGTTTTTGGCCACGAGGGGAAAACCATTTACGAGGTCCTTTCGACTTTGCCCGAACAGGTAAAAAAAAGCTGGTTCGCTTTCGACCATTTTTATTCGGACATAGGTTTCGAAGAGGCCCTTCCAATTGTGTTTGCCGGCAAGCCAAAAAAGATCATCGACATTGGTGGAAACACTGCGAAGTGGGCAATTTGCTGCTGCCGCCACGATCCCGATGTAGAAGTGCTTATCGTCGATCTGCCCGGGCAAATAGCGGCAGCCGAACGGGAAATAGCGCAGGCGGGCTTTTCGGACAGGATAAAAACCTTCGCTTGCAATATACTTGACAAAGAGACAGTTCTTCCCGCAGGCGCAGACGCTATTTGGATGAGCCAATTCCTTGACTGCTTTTCTCTTGAAGAAATTGTCTGCATTATGAAAAAAGTACGGTGCGCAGTGGAGCCGAACGCGGATATTTATGTTTTTGAACCGTTTTGGGACATGCAGCGTTTTGAAGCCGCATCTTTTTCGCTGCAAGCAACCTCGCTTTATTTTACCTGCATGGCCAATGGGAACAGCAAAATGTACAGGTTCAGGGAACTTAAAGATGCAATCGGAAGCGTTGGTTTTGATCTGGCTGAAGCTTGGCACAACTTGGGTTCCAACGACTATTCCCTTCTCCGATGCAGGAGCAATAATTCATGACAGGCACGGAAGCTCACATTGTCCGCCTTTCCGCATGGGCGCCTGGGGTAGAAAACCCCAGCGAATGGAGTGAATGGGCCTTGGATAAACGGGACATAGCCGCCAGCGCAAAGGCTCCTGCAATTTCCTTTACCGATTCCATGTTTCGTCGGCGTTTGAGCCAAATCTCAAAAATGACCGTGCAGGTTGTCCACGATCTTTTGCCCATAGAAAAAGACGCGAAAATTATTTTTGTCTCTTTTCGCGGGGAGCTTTCCAGACAATTTCAGGTCAACAAAATGCTGATAGAGGAAAAGGCCCTGAGCCCGGCGGTTTTTTCTCTTTCCGTTTTTAACGCCCCTGCGGCGCTGGCTACAATGGCCCTTGGCTTAAAAGGCGGATACGCGGCGCTGTACCCAGGAAAGGACTTATTTTCCACTGGCATAAAGGCAGCGCAGGCCGCGCTTTGTTCCAGCGTTGCCGAAGAAATCGTTTTTGTTTATGCGGACGAAGAAGCGCCGCCAGAATATAAATGTTTCGCGCATGAATGTCCTTCCCCGGCGGCTTTCGGCCTTCTTCTGTCCCGCGTACCCCACCCTTCCTTTGTTCCCCTTTCTCCGCTGAAACGAGATGACGACACCCCTCTTGCTTTTCTCAAGCGGCTCCTTCTTTGCGGAGAAATGCATGTTTCCCCCTGACCTGCCTCCGATATCAAACAGGGCGCTGTATGCCCGCAGAGTTCTCGCAAAGTGGCTTTCGTTTTTAATTTTTGGATTGGGATCTGTAATCACCGCTCTATTGATTCTTCCGCCCATACGTATTGTGCTTCACCCAAGGGCGCGATTTCAGCAGCACGGGAGGCGCTTGATTTCATACTTCCTGAGATTTTTCGTATTTATAATGCGCTGCCTGGGAATGGCAAGCCTGGAACCAGGCGATCGCGAAAAATATCGGCGCCTTTCGTCAAAAATCGTTGTTGCCAATCACCCGTCCCTTATCGATCCGCTTTTGTTCTTATCTTTAATGCCCAACGCGGACACTGTTGTCATACCTTATCGCAACAATATTATTTTGGGGGGAGTGGTTCGCCAGCTCTATATTCTGGGCTCTCGCAATGTTGATGACGTTTTGCAATCCTGTACCGAATCACTAAAACGCGGAAACTGCCTGATGATTTTCCCGGAGGGAACCAGAACCCCAAGATCGGGCAATGTGATTCTTAAAAAAGGAGCCGCGCGCATTGCTTTGGCTTCCGGCTGCAATATTGTTCCCGTGCATATCGGCGGCACGGATAAATTTGGCCTTGGCAAGAAAGACCCTTGGGCAGCTTACAACCCGCAACAGCGTTATATCTACAGTCTTAGCATGGGAGCGGAAATTAGCCCCGAAAAATATAAGCATCTTCCCGCTCCCGAAGCGGCAAAACGCATGACAGAGGAAATTGCATCTTTTTTGTTTCCGGCGGCTGAAAGTTTGCAGGTATAGTTTTCGCGCAATTCGCAAAGTATCTTTGCGAAGCCGCTCGTTATCTCGTGTTAAAAAAGAGAGGTCGCGGCCCGCTTGCCCCGAGACGGAAAGCGCTTGCGAGGGCTGCCGCGCCTTCTAATCGTGCTTGGCCGCTCCCCGATCCCTCGCGCGTTTGGAGCTGAGCGCGGCTAGCAGCAGGACAAGCCCGGCAAGCAGCACCAAAAGGGCCCACCAGTCAAGTATGAATTGCGAAAGCGAAAAGTCCACCATGCCCAGCGAAAAAATCATGAGGGCTGAGCCCAGCACGATAAAGGCTGCGGCAAGGACGATGTAGTTCGCCCTGATCGCCCCGTAGCGGTGCCAGCCGGCGGGGAAAAGCGCGACGCCTGCAAAAACCGAAAGCAGGGGCCATGCCCTTGAAAGGCCCAACGGCAGAACGCCTATGGCGCTGAGCAGGAGGAACAATCCGGCCTGTATGAAAAGCGCGGCCAGAAAAAGGTAAAGCGCGCGTCGCCCCCCTTCGAAGGCGGCAGCCGCGCAAACTATGCCAAGGCCAATTAATAGAAAGGAGAGATGCACTGCCGCCAGCGAAACTTCCGGAGCGGAGCCAACCAGAAATGCGCTGCCAAGAAATATGAGCAGAAGGCCGATAATAAAAATGGGTTTGGTGGCAGTCCGGCGGTTTGCAAAACGGGGCATATGGTATAGTATAGCAGCATGGGAAAGGTGTATCAATGGGGAAGGTAAGGGCAAAGCGCGTCGCGATCATGTGCGCGATGCCGATTTTGGTCATCTGGATTGCGTTCGTAACCGTTTCTGCGGCGACATTCCTGGGGCAGGACGAGGCCGGCTTTAACGCGCATTTTCTCGTGGGCTCCCGCGAAAACCAGGAGCTGCTGCGGGACTTATTCGCGCATTTGGACGCGCCGAGCAACACGGCCGAGGAAAACTTCGCGGTGGCGCGGGAAATATCGAACAACCTGTTCAGGGAAGGCGCGTATGGCAGGCTGATCAACTTTTTGGGCGAGCGCGTGGTTTGGTTTCCGGACGATCCCTTCAACAGCCACCATTTGCTGATGATTGCATACGCGCATATGCGGCAAGGCTCCCTGCCGATAGCGGCAAGATACTTCGACCTGATCGTAAAAAATTTCCCGGATTTGGAAATGAACGGCGTGTCGATACACCTGACGTGTTTCCTCCAGCTTATCGAGCTGAACGACAACCCCGAGCAGCAGGTGTGGTACTACCACGAGCTGCTTTCGCGCTTTCCGCACGACATTGACCAGGGGGTGATTTGGTTCAGGCTTGCCAGGGCCTACGAGCGAGTGGGCAACTGGGCCGGCTCGATGCGGGCCTACAGCAACTTTCTGGCGCACGGAAGCCCCGCGATTCCGGGCTTTCCCGATGCGGGGCGCCACGCCAGGTGGCAGCTAAACTTTAACAATTCACCCAGGAATTGGACGTTCGCAAGCCTTCCCGCGCTTACCGCCGCAGTGCGGCACGCGCTGGCCACCAACAACGGGGCCCAGTTGAGGGACATGCAGGCGGGGGCCAACTTTTTCACCCGCTCTTGGGGGCAGGACGACATTGTCAGCAGCCAGCCCTTCAACATACAGCACTTCATGTGGGGCACGCGCATTCGCTACGCGGACGGGTTCCACGAGCGCTCCAACGAAAGCGAGGTTTTTCTGCGGACGTGGGGGTGGCCCCAGGCCGTTACCGTCTGGTATTTCCACTTCAGAAAAATCCATTTCCCTTCCGATCCTGCGGTTCACGGGCGCTGGGAATGGGCCGGCATATACTATGGCGAAAGTTTCTAAAAAATGCAGTTTCAGCAATCGCCCGCGCAAAACATCGGTTTTCCTGGGCCTTGGCAAGGAGCGAAATCGAAAATGCTAAGCAAAATGCGCAAAGCGCTGTGCATCCTGTCGCTTGCAGGCATAACGGCTGCCGGATTGCCGGCAGAACCCGCGCAGGAAGGGCTCTCGTCTTTTCTTCTGTATGTAATGCAGTTGTATGCGATTCAGCATCTGCAACTAGGCCCTGCCCCGGACGCAGACGCGCAAACCGCGCCTGACGCCGAGTGGCAGCGGGAAACAACGCTGCAGGGCAGCAGCCGCCCCCTCAGAAGCGCACCCGGCGATTTCGACCCATCGATGTTCGCCTACCGCGCGCCGCCGCCGCCCCCCCCATCCGCGCTTTTGATCCCCGAGCATCTCGACAGGGCGCTTACCAGGTACTACATCGAAAGGCGCGTCAGCCCCAATGGCGTGGCGTGGATGCAGTCGGTCATACGCAACGGGCACACGTTTATTCCTTTCGTCAAGCAGGAAATAGAAAGGCAGGGGCTGCCGCCGGAGCTTGTCTTCGTGCCCTTTATCGAATCGGACTATATCGGCACGGCGGTGAGCCGCTCGGGCGCGACGGGGCTGTGGCAGTTCATGATGAACAGCATCGACCCGTTCGGCCTTCGGGTTACCGACACTATGGACGAGCGCCGGGATTTCCGCCGGGCGACGACCGCCGCGCTTCAAAAGCTGAACGGGCACTACCAAAACTTCGGGTGCTGGGCCTTGGCCTTTGCGGCGTACAACATGGGGCCGAACGGGCTCAGACGCGCAATTCAGCGGGCCGGAACGAATGACTACTGGGAGCTGGCCGCAAGGGGCGAGATTAGCCGGGAAACGACGCGCTTTGTGCCAAGAATAGTGGCGACGGCGTATGTCCTTTCAAATTCGCGGCGTTTCGGCATTGACTGGTGGCCCGAGGGCATCGACTGGACGCCAATCGTGCCGGGAAGGCCGGTGTCGCTGGACGTCATAGCCGCGCAAACGGGGACGGACAGAAACGTGCTTCGCCGCCTTAACCTGGAGCTGCTGCATGGAATTACGCCTGCGGATCCCAGGCGCGAAATAGTCGTCCCAACCGCGCAGGCGCAGGCGATTGCCGGCCTTCTGGCAAGGGACGACATGGCGCTGATACGGTACCACCGCTATCGGGTGCAGCCCGGCGACACCCTGTACGCGCTTTCCAGGCACTACGGCATTTCCGTCGCCGCGATAGAGCAGCACAATCCGGGCCTGCAAAACCGGCATCTCAGGATAGGCGAAACCATCATTATCCCGATTCTGACCGAGGTCGAGCCGTTTGCGCGGCAGGCGGTGGCGCTCAGCAGGCCGTTCAACGGCACCCACATCGTCAGCCAGGGAGACACCCTGTGGGCAATTTCCAGGCTGTACAACGTAAGCCTTCAGGAGCTGGCCGCGGCAAACAACATGGAAATAAACCAAACTCTGTCCATAGGAAGAACGCTAAGAGTGCCGATAATTGAATAATGAAAGGGAAAGGCATGAGGTGGACTGGCGGGAAATGGGCATGGTTGGCATGCTTCCTGCTGCTGAACGGCGCGTTTTCTTTTGGACAGACGCGGATAGGCATAAACGGCGCAGTTGAATGGGACCGCATGGAGATCAATGCGGAAATTTCCCTTGATCTGGCATCGGCGGGAATCAGGCTGCCGGCGGGCAGGCTGCAGGGCGAGGCGATAATTGCCTCTGAATACCTCCGCCTTATTTGGCCCGAGATTCTGAGCATACAGGTCGATTCCCTGTCTACCATTGCCGATCTTGTAGATCGCGGGGAAATGAGCCTTTTCGATCTGGAAAGGATCGCCTTGCAGGCCCGCGCAGTTCCGCCCGCGCTTTCCCCCGGGTTCGACAGGCTTTCCGCGCGCTACACCCTTGGCATTGGGGGAATAAGCCGCTCGCTTATACGTCACAGGCATCCCATTGACATTCCAAGGACCCTAACGCCCGTTCCCGCCCCGGCCTTCACGGGGATAATCATCATCGCCTCGGACATTCAGCCGGTTCACGGGCGGGAAGGCAGCGCGTTTGTCCGCCCGGCCCTGTTTCCAAGGATATGGGACACCCAAATGAACCTTATCTTTGAGCGAAACATGCTGGAGCCGGCCGCAGGAGCCATGGCGCATTATTTCACGCGCGAAGGAATTTTCGCCGGCGGCCCAACCGGGCTTTCCCCCGAAGTTACCGCCATCGTGGGCGAGCGCCCGCTGCGCGTTTTCGCCCACGGCGTTTTCGGCTCAACCCCCACCGACCCAATCATCAGCCGCGACGACGCGCTTTTGATTATTTCCACGCCCGAAAACCGCAACCTGCTGCGCGAAGGGCGCGTCGCGATCATCTTGGACGATTCGGTGCTGCGCACCTATTTCCAGGGGTGGTAGGGCAAACATTGCGCCGCCAACCGTTCCGCGCATTTGCCGCGCGGGGCAGATGCGCGGAGACGGGCAAACCCAGGCGCTACCACTCCTTTGGCATGAAGCCCTCGGGCGGCGGCACTAGAGCCGCAGAGGAGCCTTTCAGCTCGATGACGAAAAAGCCGGCCTCGTGCGCCTTGTCGCGCATGTCGGGCTCTATCGTGCCAGCCGCAACCGCGCCCAGCAGCTTTTTGCCCACGGTTTGCGCCAGCGGGTATTTCCGTATCAGCCCCATGCGCCTGACGTGCCGATCAATTTCGTCTATTTTTCCTCGGGGGGCACTCGCAATCTCCCACTTTACTTCCACGGCCATAACCCATTCCCCGTCTAAAAGAAGTATGTCTATCTCCGTAAGATCCCTGTCGTTTTCGTCGTACACCGGCATGCGCCGATAGGCCCGCTTAAAATTGTACTGGTAGGCGGCGAATTTTTCCCAAAGCCGCGCCGCGATGAGGATTTCCATGAGCTTCCCCATCGAGTCGCCCAGGCCGCCGAGGTTTCGCTGCATCTTTTTCATCAGCCTGTCGGTCTCTTGCATCCGCCGGTCGGTTTCCTGCATTTGCCTATCGGTCTCCTGCATCCGTCGGTCGGTTTCTTGCATTTGCCTGTCGGTCTCCTGCATTCGCCTATCGGTTTCCTGCATTTGCCTATCGGTTTCCTGCATCCGTCGGTCGGTCTCCTGCATTTGCCGGGCGTTTTCCCTGAGTATCGCCCAAATTTCCCCGGGGGTTGCCGGGGTTTGATCCGCTGTCATTGCCATTTCCTTGCCTCCATAGATGTTGAATATACCGGTTGCTCTTTCGCCGGTCAAGTTTGCCGCGCAAATTGCGCCTTTACCTATATACATGGCACGGATCTGCGTTTTGCTTTGGTTTTCGAGGATTTTTCCGCGCGGCGGGCGCGTCTCCCAAATTGCGCGGGCCGTTTTCGCGGGGAATTGCGCGTCTGGCGAAATGCGCGGGGCGGGCAAACCCGGCGCTACCACTCCTTTGGCACGAAGCCCTCTGGCGGCGGAGCGAGGGTCGAGAAGCGTCTTATGCCTATGGCGAAAAACCCGGCCTCATGCGCCTTTTTGCACATGTCGGCTTCTATGATGCCGCCGGCAATTGCGCCCAGCAGCTTTTTGCCCACGATTTGCGCCAGCGGGCGTTTCCGTATCTGTTCCATGCGCCTGACGTGCCGATCCACCACGTCCATTTTTCCATTTGGGGCGCTCGCGATATGGTATGCCACTTCCACGGCCATCGCCCATTCGCTGCCCAAAAGAAGTATATCTATTTTCGCGCACACCTCGTCGTTGACATCGTGAATCTCTGCGTTTCGGTAGGCGTATCTGAAATTGTACGGGGAGGAGGCGAACCTTTCCAAAAGCCGCGCGCCTACAAGGGGCTTCGCCATCGTGTTGCTGAAGTCGCCAGCATTTATCGGCATCTTCTTCATCAGCCGCTCGATTTTCCGTATTCGCCGGACGGCATCATTCACTATGCGGTCGGTTTCTTCCTCCGCTGGGCGATTCTGTCCAATGTTGCCCAGATTTTCTCGGGGGCTGCCGGGGTTTGATCCGCTGTCATTGCCATTTCCTTGCCTCCATAGGTGTTGAATATACCGGTTGCTCTTTCGCCGGTCAAGTTTGCCGCGCGAAATGCGCGGGGACGGACTGCCTTTGCCGAGCAGCCCGTTGGCTGGTTTGGTTTCTTTTACTGTAAGCCGTGTTCTTGACGCGCACGCGCTAGAAGATCAAGGAGTTGCCGCTCAAAGTCCAGATTTGGCTCAAAAATGCCATGAGCCATAGGTGCGATTGGGATGTGCCCGATATGTCTGAATGATGCAAAAGAGGCCGTATTTGTTGAACCAGGAACGATAGAAATATTTACTGGTCCCAGATCCACCCACACATCCATACCAGCAGGACCACCAACTAGAATAAGAATAAAAAATGAGCCGCCCATAAAAAAGCGTTGTGAAATGCCTCCTTTCCAATTTTGATCATATAAAAACAGCGGAAGGTCTCCATGACCGAAAGGGTACTCCCCAATAGCGGGATAATTATCAAATATTTCTATTGGCCCTGAGTTGCCATGATTTAAATGGTGGAGCCTTGATAAAGCTATAATGTTTACGTCCTGTACCCTATTGTGATCATGTATTGAGATAATAGCCGGCGCATTATTGATGCTTATGCCTTCAGCCGAGGAGGGGACATTCGTAAGGCTAAGGGCTATATTGTGAGGCGGGTTCGTGATTTCGTCCCATCGCACAATATTGGTTCCAGGTTGAATGGTTCTCGTGCTGAAGCCCTCCAGCCTGGGCGCATTGGAAGTCATGTTATCATACAGCCTGAAACTAATCCTCACGCTAGTGGATCTTAAATTGTCGGGTATCTGCGCTGGAAGGCTGATTGAGCTATGCCGGCGTGGCCCCGCCCCTGCAATTCTTTGTCTGTCAAAAGAAAAAAGGGGGGCGCTCGCACCTCCAGCCGCGTACAGACTCACTTCGGCAAACATTCCCTCAAAGTGTGCGGGGAGGTTCCTTATTTCCAGAAACGCAGGGCCTTCGTCGGAAGCACAGGCGGACATCAAAAAAACGACTACAACAATGAAGCTGGTGACACAATGCAAACGGCCTCTCTTTTCAAGAATTCCATTTAGGTTTTTCAAAGGGAGCTCCTTCACTTTTGGCTCATTGCAAGTGAGCTAAATTTTTATTTTTCCAACTCTTTGCGTAGTGTTGGAAAGCATGGCACGGCTATCGCCCATAATGCTTTCTGCTTTACAAGCGATGCTGTTTACTGTAGCGCGCCCCTAAAAGAGGAGAATGGCATAACCTGTGTCCCCCCCGTAATATTGAAAGGCTCCGAAACTCCTGACAAGCGAGGCCTCATCATCCCCATAAAATCTTCCGTGATTACGAGGCTAATCACATAAGTCCCGCGGGCAAAAAACTCCTCGCGAGTTTCCGAGTGAATCAGGCTTACGGTTGCCATATTGTTGACTATTTGCACGTCAGGAGCAGTGGCAAGCTCTGCCCCTCTGTCTGCCCCTTCTGTAGCGGACATCAGCCGGATGGTCGCGAAGCGGCCTTCCTGCGCGGCAGGGATCCCCGTTATCATCAGCGTTACAGGCGTTGCTACAAAGCCGGCGAAAGCGGCGGTGTTGGCTCCCGCGCCGATCACTCTAGGCGCAGTGCGTGACATGAAAATAGTGGCTGGCTCGTCCAGCCCGAACACGTCGATCATTATAGAAAGGTCTATCGCGTGATTCCCACTTACCGAAACGGGCGCGCCGGCGGGGCTTAGCATTCCAAGGGTTACGGAGCCGCCGGAAATTACCACGTTCTGGGAGACGGCGACTTCGTTGTTGGCGTTCAAGAGCCTTGCCACGGCCTGCCTGCCGTTGTGGTTGGCGGGTATGCCGGTGATCGTCAGGCTTGTCGGCTGCGGCGGGGCTGCGGTGGGGTTGTTTAGCTGCGCCCCGGCAACCTGGGCCTCGAGCGCCCGTATCTGGGAGCGCAGATCGTTTTCGATTTCCCATTGGCGCATCGCGTCGCCGCCCGCGATGCCCAAAAGCGATTCCACCGCGTCGGCCGCGTTGCCGAAAAGCTCCCAGCGCGCCTGCGCCCCCGGGGCGGCCGTCGCACCCAAAAAGCCCCGCAGCGACTCCGTCGCGCGCGCGGCGTCGTCGAAGCGGCCCTGCGCGATCTGCATCTGTATGTTGGCGAACAGCGCCCCGACCTGCGCCTCGGCGGCTGCGGTCTGCGCCTGCTCCCTGGAAAGCGCGGCGAGCTCCTCGCGGGCCGCGCCAAGCTCGGCTTCGACCCGCGCCTCCTGCGCGTCCAGGTCCCGGGCGCGCGCGTTAAGCTGATCCTGCATCAGCGACTCTTGCGAGCGGGCCGCCGTCAATATGCGCGACCTTTCCTCCCTCGACTGCGCCAAAGCCGCGCCGTATTCCTCGCGCTGAACGCGCAGCATTTCCCACTCGGCCATCTGCCCGTCGGTGGGTTCCCCGCCCGCGCCGGCAATTTCCTGAATGCGCGTCTCGACGGCTTCAAGCGACGCGAGAATCATGCTGATTTCCTGGTCTATGGTAAAGAGGCTGGCGTTGGTGTCCCTGCGGATTTCCTCGATAAGCGCGCGCTCCGCCGGGTTGAACACCCTCGCGCCCTCGCGCGCCTGCACGTCCACCTCGCCCTGAAGCGCGCTGAGCGCGACGAAGCCGCCCGCGAGCGCCGCCACCGCGAACGCGTTGACCAGGACGGGAAAAAGCCTACCGGATTTCCTCGCGCTGACTTTCCCTTTCAGGCTCTCTCCCGAGGTGAGCGACTGGCGGTTTTTCTCCGCTATGCCGTTTATCTGCGAAAGGATGTCGCGCTGGTCTTCTTCCGAAATGCCAGCATCGATGTCGATGGGTATCTCGTTGGCGTTTGGGGCTGCGGCCCCGATTGCCGTCTCGCCGGTAGCCTCGGTTCTGCCCATCCTCTTCCTGTGCATTGCCATTGCTTTCTCCTAGACTTTTAGCCCCCGGCAGCCACTTGGAGCCTGCCGAAAATGCCGCGCTATTTCTTTCTCTTTGGCGCGTCCGGCTGCGCGGCGGCTCCGGAAGCCTCACGGCTGGCAAGCCTTATTCCCCCGGCCTTTAGCCCCCTCACGGCGAACTTTTGGGCCCTGAACTCCTCCTCAAGCTTTTTCAGCCTGGGCTTGGGAACGTACTTGACGGTGAACGCGAACTTCGGCCGCGTATCCACGTGCAAAACCCTGGCCCCCTCGGGGACAAGGGAGTATTCCTTGTTTATGATCCAGCCCTCGATTACGCAGCGCTTGATGCAGGGAAACCCCGTTTCAGCCTCCGCGTAGATCACTGTGAAGACGATTTTGGACAGCGCCTCTTTGTCCGCCAGGCCTACCCACCAAGCGCCTTCCCCTATAAACAATTTATCGGACAGATCGGTTACCGAATATGAGCCATTTCGGCGCAGGGCCAGCGCGCGGTCGTAGGGCGACGCGTCGGCGATTTTTTCGCCCGAGACGGCGGTGCCCAGGTAGCCGGTTTTCCTGTCGTACTTCAGCTCCAGCGCCGACTCGCGCTTTACGATTTCCTTCGCGTCAATTTTGTCGAACGAGCAGACTTCGGTTCTCCGCGCGCCTCGCCCTATTTCCTCGTTGGCCCGTATCTTGTCTATCAGCCCTTTCAGGAAGCCAACCGAGTAGGCGACGATGCTCTTCAAATGCGCGTTGATTTCCTTGACCCGCGCTTTTATCTTTTCCATCTCGTCGCGCGCTTTGCTTATGTCGTAGAGCGAGATTCTGCGGATGGGTATGCGCAAAAGGTGCTCGACGTCGTCGGCGCTTACGCCGCGCGGCCCCACTTCCTTCGCGAAGGGCTCGAAGCCCCTGATCACCGCGTCCTGCACGCCTTTTGCGGTCTTCATTTTTTCGATGGCCTTGTAGATGCGCTCCTCGATGAAAATGCGCTCGAGCGTCCGCAGGTGCAGCTTGTCCAGAAGCTCCTTTTTCTCGAGCTCAAGCTCCTTGGTGAGTATTTTGACCAGCTGCTTGGCGTGGTACTGGATAACTTCCGTCACGGTCATGACGGATGGCAGGCCGTTTTTTATGACCAGGAGATTCGCCGAAACGGACTGCTCGCACTCGGTAAAGGCGAAAAGCGCGTCGATGGTTTCCTCGGCGTACACGCCACGCGCAAGCCTGATCTCGATTTCCACCCTGTCCGTGGTAAAGTCGTTTATGCCCTGTATCTTGAGCCGGCCGGCTTTGGCCGCAGTTTCGACGCTGCCGATTAGGCTTTCGGTGGTGGAGCCGAAGGGCAGCTCGGTTATGAGAATGCGCTTGGGGTCGGACGTGTCGAGCTTCGCGCGGGAGAGCGCCTTTCCGCAGCCGTCGCGGTAGTCCGAGACATA
>Ga0209755_10005872_pt1 | contig 13778 bp, 12 predicted proteins | sample TergutCo191P1_FD_187301 | JGI IMG/M metagenome (GOLD analysis project Ga0209755, IMG submission 187301) | Cornitermes sp. P1 segment gut microbial communities from Petit-Saut dam, French Guiana - Co191P1 (SPAdes) (version 2) | ecosystem: Host-associated > Arthropoda: Insects > Digestive system... | reverse complement strand
TGCACGCCAGCAGGGTTTGAAAGGGCAACCGTGGGCTTGAGAGGCTAGTAATCTCAAGCGCAGTGGCAGAAATGCCGCTGTAGGCGGGATAAGGAGCCACTTAGCTAGCGGCAGCTTCGGGGACGGAGCTGTCTTTTTTATAAGATACTTTAAAGCTACCGTCAAAAGGAGGGGTGGTAAGATTAGGCGAATATTGTGTCAGCAAGCCATCCTCGTTTCCCTGCTCTATGATATTGCCTCTTTTATCCGTTACCACCATATGTGTACCTTGCTTGTAGTTTCGGAAGTAATATATTCTGTCTTGTGAATCATGCCGCCCCATAGCCACGAGATCAGGGTCAAGGAGCGTTTTAGGAATTGCGGCCACAAATGGATGCCTTGTTGCATCGCGTTCTCTGATTGTTGGATTGTTTGTGGACCTAGTTATTAAATGAAGTGCCCTTTGTCTCACCGTTGGAGGCTGGCCTTCAAAGCTGTCTGGGTTTGCCAAATTGACTCGTCTTCCATCTGCCGCATCAACTATGCCTTGTTTAGTGATGAAATCAATAACCCTATTAAGCATAGACTCTTTGCTTTCTGGCAACTTTGGCAAACTTTCACTTGATTTAAGTTGTTTGAGAAATTTCTTTACAGAATTCAGCGTATCGCCTTTGCGTACACCAGCCCAAGAAGTTGCCTTTCCTTGCTCCCGTCCAATTTCGTTTTCAGATAATGTTTTAGACACGAGGGTGAATATACAATTTTTAAAAATGGGAAATCGGTTAGAACTTTATACATTATTTATATTCAGGGGGAGCATGGGGGTACATAGGAATATAATTGCCGGATTTTTCTATATTTACCCAAATTTTAATAACAGGAGAAGAACAATGAAAAAAGCAATCAACTTTGGACTGGTAGCCCTGATGGTGTTCGTAATAGGTGCGTGTGGCGGCAAGGATAGCGGCGTTAAATCCGTCAAAATTGGCAAACAAATCTGGATGGCGCAGAACCTTAACGACCCCTCAAAAGGCGGAAAATGCTACGATGACAAACCCGAAAACTGCGAAAAATACGGTCGCTTATACACTTGGGAAGAGGCGAAGAAGGCTTGCCCAACTGGATGGCGGTTGCCGAGCAATGAGGAATGGCAGACTCTTGTGGATTTCGCAGGCGGCGATGGAGTTGCAGGTAAGAAGCTTAAAGCAAAGAGCGGTTGGAACAAATATGAAGGCAAATCCGGTAATGGAACGGACGATTTTGGTTTTTCGGCTCTGCCGGGCGGTAACGGCTACTCGGATGGCAGTTTCGACATTGTCGGCAGCTACGGCGGCTGGTGGAGTAGCAGTGAGAACAATAGCGGCATCGCCTACGGCCTGGGCATGGACTACAACATCGAGCACGCCTACTGGATCAACTTCAGTAAGACGAGCTTGTTCTCCGTTAGGTGCCTCCAGGACTGATGCGCATAGTGCTTGCGTAGCAATGGGCGTTACGATTATTTGGCGTTTTCCGCTAACCCTTCTTTCCCCGATTTTAGGTTTCTATATTTACCCAAATTTTAATAACAGGAGAAGAACAATGAAAAAAGCAATCAACTTTGGACTGGTAGCCCTGATGGTGTTCGTAATTGGTGCGTGCGGCGGTGAGAAATCCGTCAAGATAGGCAACCAAGTTTGGATGTCCAAAAACCTCAACGACCCCTCAAAAGGCGGAAAATGCTACGAAGACAAACCCGAAAACTGCGAAAAATACGGTCGCTTATACACTTGGGACGAAGCGATGAAAGCTTGCCCAAATGGTTGGCGAGTGCCAAATAATGAGGAATGGGAAGCCCTTGTGAGTTCCGCAGGCGGCACGGATACTTCCGGCGGCGTTATTAAAGCTTCAAACGTAGGCTTTCCTGCCGGAGGCAAGCTCAAAGCAAAAAGCGGCTGGAATAACAATGGCAACGGCACAGACGACTTCGGCTTTTCGGCTTTGCCGGGCGGTCGCGGCAGCACTAATTTCGGTATCTACAGCAGTATCGGCGAGCACGGCTACTGGTGGAGCAGCAATGACATGGGCGAGGAGGGTCCCTACGGTGCTTTCTCCCGTAATATGTTCTACGCCAACGAGGGTGTCTTCTGGGGCAACGACAGTAAGGATGATCTGTTGTCAGTGCGTTGCGTGAAATAAACCTGAGGCGAAACAGGCGAAATAAATTACTATATTCTCTCCCTTATGCACACATTCACCCTCCAAGGCAACCAACAGCCCCCAGCACAGCAAAAAAACAAATTCAAACCAGAATGCCCAGAATTTAAAATATTTTCAGAATTGCGCAAGGGTTGTGCAAGCCTATACCCTATACCATTAAATCCACAGGAGATCACAATATGAATAACCTCAAATCCCTTCTAATCGCAACCATTTTATTCACCACGCTTGCACTCGCAACGGCACTAATATCCTGCAATGAGAAGGAGGTGGCAATCGGAGGAATTTATAAGTTTGGGAAAGATGTGGAAAAAGGACCAGTCGGCTCAGTAATGATATATCCGCTTGAAGGCAACGCCGCTCTTTTTTCTCTTGAGCTTTCTAGAGGTGCGCCGTCATATAATTCAGGGCGCTTGGAAGGACGAATGACAATTAAAGATAATCTTGGAACATATGAGGAAATTAACGAATATAATAACTGCGTTCTTAAATTCAAATTTGCTTCCCGGCAACTTGAAATTACCATAGAAGACGGACATAGCGACTGTGGTTTTGGCGCCAATGTTAATGCAGATAACATATACAAGCTAATTGACAAATCCATTCCGCAATATTACCTAAGCGTAGAGGGTGAAAAAATTTTCTTTAAGGATTTAATAACAACAAAAACCGCCGACAACTCTGTAAAATCCAGCGTTCAAACCGTAGAATTTAACGGCAAAAAAATACCTATTACTATTTTTTCTTCATCAGTTGTATATTCCGATGGCAGTTCATCGTTTGCAGATGACAGGGGCAATTTAGACAGTTTAATGTTTGAGTATGATAACAAAACTCAAATAATTCACCTTAATGGTAATTTTGGTGAGATATCTTCTCCTATTTCAGTTTCCGATTATAATTTTGATGGTTATATGGATATCGTTGTTTTTGCGGGAATCGGCGATAATATGTTTTCTTATGCTTTAATATACAAACCGCAAACAAAAAGTTATTACGGTGTCAATGGAATCGGAGGTGGTAGTATAGTTGATGTAGAAACGCAAACTATAATATCAGAATGGGGAGCAAGTGGCGAAGGCGGTTTGAGCAAGTATAAATGGATAAACGGGGAGTTAACTTTAATTTACAGCGAAAGTGAGTATTATGACAATCCTCACAAGATTTTCTCCATTCAAACGCTGCAAAACGGCAAATTGGTAGAACAAATCTACCGCACGGTGGAAATAGAAGGGGGCGGCCCATTTTGGATGGCACAGAACCTAAACGACTCATTAAAAGGCGGCAAATGCTACGAAGACAAACCCGAAAACTGCGAAAAATATGGTCGCTTATATACTTGGAATGAGGCGATGAAAGCTTGTCCCAAAGGTTGGCATTTGCCAAGTGATGAAGAATGGCGGACTCTTGTGGATTTCGCAGGTGGCGAAAAAGTTGCAGGAAAGAAGCTAAAAGCGAAGAGCGGTTGGCCGAAAGATGACAATGGAACGGATGAATACGGTTTTTCTGCCTTGCCGGGCGGTAACTACTATATGGATTTCGCAGGTGGCGGCGAATTTGGCATCTGGTGGGTTAGCATGGAGGTTAGCGCGGATGCCGAGATCGACGACGCCTACACCTATGGTATGAACTACAGCCACAGCATCAATGCTGTGCACAGAAGCAGTGTCCATAGGGCTGGCTCCTGCTCCGTCCGTTGCGTCAAGGACTGAAAAATGTCAGAACCCCGATTTACCCGATTTTAGGATTTTCTTGATTTTCTCCGCACAATGCTAAGAAATCCTGTAAATCTTTTAATCCTGAAAATCGGGGTTCTGACATTTATAATTGCCGGAATTTTCTATATTTCCAAAAAAATTTCAACACTCGGAGACCCGACAATGAAAAAAGCAATCAACTTTGTACTGGCAGCTTTTATGCTGTTATTCTTGGCTTGCGGCAAAGAGAGCGGCGAGGTAAAGCTGCTGGAAAGCATAACGCAAGAAGGGCAAACGACAAAGTTTAAGTATGACGACAAAAACCGTATCATTAAGATTGGTAACACTGCGATCGCTTACAAAGGCAATGACGTGGTGATAATAGATGGCACTGAATATAAGCGAGAAGGCAATGTTATCTCAAGCGAGTCCGTAGAAACCTTTACATTGGATAAAGACGGATTTATCATAGACCCTTACTATTATAAATCCGCTAACGGTAATCTGATTGAATGGGAAAGCGGAGGAGATATGGCAGCAGAATATAAATACGATGATAAAAAGTCTCCGTTTTATAACACCAATACCCCGAAATGGGTTATGCAGTACTTGCTAACAGAGTACTTGCGAATACAGGGTTATTCACAGACTACTTACTTAAGCAAAAATAACGTTATTGAAGAAATTGAAAGTTATTCTAATGGGGAAGTAAATTCTAAATATTCCCAATACGAATATGACAGCGATGGATTTCCAATCAAGCGTACAAAGACAGGCAATGGAAATGCGGAAATAACAACTTTCACATATCGCAAGGGCAAGAAAGTAGAACAGGAAACGGAAACCGCTACAGAACAACCAACTGCTGTTGCGGACAATCAACCAGCCGCCCCAAAGTTGCTGTACAACTGGACGGAAGATGATTATACGAGAACGTTTTTTTATGACAACAAATACCGTATTGTCAAAATCTCTATAAACGATACAGAAAAAACTATTACAACTATTACTTACAGCGGCAACGATTCTGTTACGGTTAGAGTTTTTTTTCGAACGAATATTAATAGCACAAAGATTTTCGTTAAGAGTGGAAATACAATAACTGTCGATAAAGGCAAAGAAATATTAACAGTAAACAGCGATGGGCAAATTATCCGTCAAGAATTTTTTAACGTCTCAGAACCTTATGTCGCATCTTATCAATATCAAGATGGCAATTTGATTAAAGAAAAGTCTTATGCTGATTTTGAATTTAAATATGATGACAAGAAATCAATGTTTAATTGCAATACCCCCAAATGGCTTTTGCGAGATATGTTTCAATCTTACGGGAGCAAGAATAATGTTGTTGGATTTAATACAAATGTAGTTAAATACGAATATGACAGCGATGGGTTTCCAACAAAAATGATTAGAAATGAACAGGATGGTGAATACGATGAGAAAGAAGTAATAAGCACTTTTACATATATCGGTAACTACGAACAACCAGCCGCTCAACAACCAGCAAAAGAAGCGTTTCGTTCCGTCAAAATAGGCACTCAAAAGTGGATGGCAGAAAACCTAAACGACCCCTCAAAAGGTGGCAAATGCTACGAAGACAAACCCGAAAACTGCGAAAAATACGGTCGCTTATACACTTGGGATGAAGCGATGAATGCTTGCCCAACTGGATGGCATTTGCCGAGCAAGGATGAGTGGCAGACTCTTGTGGATTTCGCAGACAGTGCTGAAGTTGCTGGTAAGAAGCTCAAAGCTAAGAGCGGTTGGAATAAGCCAGGTAATGGAACGGACGATTTCGGCTTTTCTGCTCTGCCGGGCGGCAGCACGAATGAAGACGGCGGCTTCTCTGATGTTGGCGAATACGGCTATTGGTGGACTAGCACGGAGGAGAGCGGCAGTGGCAGTGCCTTCGTGCGGGCATTGGGCGAGAATGTGAGCGTGGGGTTTCAAAAATGGACTATTTACCTGTACTCCGTGCGTTGCGTGAAGGATTAGGCTTTATCGGATATACGTTATAGGTAGCCATGCAATCCCCAAAGTTTTCTACATTACTCCCACAAACCCTCCACAGGAGACTTATAATGCGTAAAATTTCAATATTGGCAATGCTGGCAGTTGTGCTGTTATTGCCTACAGTTACCCATTCTCAATATATCATAAATGATAAAGACGGATGGACAAACCTTAGAAAAGAATCCAATGCGAAATCGAAGATTGTAGGGAAGGTTCTCAAACATCACGTTTTTAGCGAAATAAATGAGTGTGACGAAGATTATCCAGGTTTTCCTACAGGCAATTGGCTAGCCGTTAGTGTTAACGATGTAGGAATCGGGTATATTTTTAAGAATAATATTACTGATATTAGCTCCCTCCCTTTGATTGTAAGTGGGGAAGATGATAATGATGATGGAAAAACTAGCCTTATTACCGCAAAAAAAGATAGCATAACAGTAACTATGAAAATTGTCGGTTCTGGTTATGCGAATAGACGTGCTGAGGAAATAATTGTAATAAACGGCGGAAAAAAGCTTGTTATAAATTCTATGATACCAGGCACACGCGCTTTTAGCTTGTTTTCAGGCAATGACGGGGCGTTATATTTATATATAAGTAATAGGAGCGATGGTGAGCGTGCGGAGGCATTGTATTCCATAGTAAACGGCAAGATAGTATCTTACACATCGTGGGGCGGTTGTTAAAACATTCAACCGGCAGCAAAACACCTTGTAATTTTGAACTTTAAAAAGGAGAACAACAATGAATAAATCATCACTAATCTGCTTGGCAATCGCAGCCCTTGCACTCTCGGCATCCGCACAGTCCGTAGAATGGACTGCAAGCTCCACGCTGGCTCCGCAGGGAAAAACTCACTACGATGCCGCAAACCTGGGCAATGGCGACAATTCAAACACCTGGTGCGAAGGCGTGAATGGTCATGGCATTGGCGAGCGGGTGAATGCAAAAATCACAGGTTTTGCGAACAGCCATGTTAAATCGCTGGTAATTGTGAACGGCTTTGCCAGAAACCAGACAACTTGGAAGAACAATTCCCGCATAAAAACGCTTCGTCTATATGTAGGCGACCGGCATTTGAGCGACTTTAATGTCAGCGACAACATAAAGCCTCAGACTATTAAGCTCCCTGAAACCCTGCCTTTATCCACGAACAAGCTTGATTTGAGCTTTGAGATAATGGAAGTGTATCCGGGTAGCAAGTATGACGACCTTTGCGTAACCGGCATATCGTTTGATATTTACGCCGTGGACTCACGAGACGCCCAAACCTACCGCACAGTGAAAATCGGCACACAGACTTGGCTGGCACAGAACTTGAATTTCAAAGCGGCTGGTTCTGAGTGCTATGACAACAAAGAAAGCAATTGTGCGAAGTATGGCAGGCTGTATAATTGGGAAGCTTCGTTGAAGGCTTGTCCAGTCGGTTGGCATTTGCCAAGTGATGATGAGTGGAATGCCCTTGTGGCTTTCGCAGGCGGCGATAAAGTTGCTGGAAAAAAGCTCAAAGCAAAGAGCGGTTGGAATAAGCCAAGTAATGGAACGGACGATTTCGGCTTTTCGGCTCTGCCGGGCGGCATCGGCAACTCGGATGGCCTTTTCACCGGTGATGTCGGCGACGACGGCTACTGGTGGAGTGCTACCGAGAGCTATACTGGCAACGCCTACGGCAGGAACATGAGATATGGCAATAGCAAAGTGTACAATTGCTACATCGGTAAGTCTCTCTTGCTCTCCGTTCGTTGCATAAAGGACTGAAAAACGTCAGAACCCCGATTTACCTGATTTTAGGATTTTCTTGATTTTCTCCGCACAATGCTAAGAAATCCTGTAAATCCATAAATCCTGAAAATCGGGGTTCTGACGTTTATAATTTTCTATATTTCCAAAAATTTTTTAACACCCGGAGACACGACAATGAAAAAAACAATCAACTTTGGGCTGGCAGCCTTGATGGTGTTCGTGATTGGGGCGTGTGGCGGTGAGAAATCTGTTAAAATAGGCGAACAGATCTGGATGGCTAAGAACCTTAACGATGCCTCAAAAGGCGGAAAATGCTACTATGATGAGCCCCAAAACTGCAAGAAATATGGGCGATTGTATACTTGGGATGAGGCTATTAAAGTTTGCCCGGAAGGTTGGCATTTGCCGAGCAGTAAAGAGTGGGATGTTCTTGTGAATTTCGCAGGCGGAGAAGAAGTTGCAGGAAAAAAGCTCAAGTCTAAAAAAGGTTGGAGAGATTACGGAAGCGAATCCGGCAATGGTACGGACGATTACGGCTTTTCAGCCTTGGCGGGCGGTCAAGGCTACTTAGGTGGCAATTTTTACAATACCGACCTCTACGGCTACTGGTGGAGTAGCGTTGAGAAAGATAGCGACAACGCCAACTACCGGGTAATGGGCTTCAACCACGAGGAAGTATCTTGGCACGACAGCGATAAGGAACACATGTTTTCAGTTCGCTGCGTGAAGGACTAAAAATTTTTGCAACAGGAGAATAACTATGAATAAGGTACTAAACATTGGACTGGCAGCTTTGATGGCACTCGCAATCGGCGCGTGTGAAGAGAAAAAGCCTCAGTCGGGCTCCAATGATGCTGGCAATCCTGCCACCGAATCACCGGAAATTGAAGCACCGGGAAAGAATAAATATGTAAAAATAGGAACGCAGGTCTGGATGGCGAGGAACCTGAACGATGCCTCAAAAGGCGGAAGATGCTACGAGGACAAACCCGAAAACTGCGAGAAGTATGGGCGGTTGTATAATTGGAATGAGGCTATGAATGCTTGCCCGGAAGGGTGGCATTTGCCGAGCAGTAAAGAGTGGGATGTTCTTGTGGATTTAGCTGGCGGCAATGGCGTTGCCGGCAAGAAGCTCAAGGCAAAAGCCGGATGGAGTAATGAATGCAAACGGGGTATAATGGACAGTCGTGGGCGAATTACGGTTGAAGATATTTGCAATACGGACGAATTCGGCTTTTCGGGCCTGCCGGGCGGTCTCTACTCGTGGGATGGCCATTTTTATCATGTTGGCAGAGAAGGCTACTGGTGGAGTAGCTCTGAGGACGATAACGACGGCGCATACTACCGGTACGTGGACTCTTTCAACAATTATATCCCCCCCAATAACTACAATAAGACAGGCTTGTTTTCTGTTCGCTGTGTTGAATCGCAGCCCGTTGAATGGACAGCAAGTTCTACACTGGCTCCGCAGGGAAAAACCAGCTACGATGCCGTAAACCTGGGCAATGGCGACAATTCAAACACTTGGTGCGAAGGCGTGGAGGGTCAAGGCATTGGCGAGCGTGTGAATGCGCAAGTGATAGGCTTTACTAACACCCATATTAAATCGTTTGTGATTGTGAACGGTTTTGCCAAGAACCAGACAACTTGGAAGAACAATTCCCGTGTGAAAACGCTCCGCCTCTATGCAGGCGGCGAGCATTTGAGCGATTTTCCTATCAGCGACATCATAAAGCCGCAGACTATTAATCTCCCGGAAACCCTGCCTTTATCCCAGAGCAAGCTTGATTTGAGCTTTGAGATTGCCGAAGTGTATCCGGGCAGCAAGTTTGACGATCTTTGCATAACCGGCATTTCATTTGATATTTACGCAGTGGATTCACGAGACGGCCAAACCTATCGCACTGCGAAAATAGGCACCCAGACTTGGATGGCGCAGAATTTAAACTTCAAAACAGATGATTCCAAGTGCTATGGCAACAAAGATAGCAACTGCGCAAAGTACGGCAGGTTGTATGTATGGAATGAGGCTATGAATGCTTGCCCAAGTGGTTGGCATTTGCCCAGTGATGATGAGTGGCAGGCCCTTGTGGATTTCGCAGGCGGCAATGAAGTTGCGGGAAAGAAGCTCAAAGCGAAGAGCGGTTGGAATAAAGATGAAGGCAAATCTGGCAATGGCACAGACGACTTCGGCTTTTCGGCTCTGCCGGGCGGCAACATCTTACTGGGGGGTAACAGCTTTGGCAATGTTGGCAACTACGGCAACTGGTGGAGCTCCACCAATGCCAGACACGACTACTTTTGGGTCAGGAGCATGGGTAACCACCACGATGGTGTGGGCAGGGGTGACTACAATACTCCGTACTCAATTCGCTGCGTGAAGGACTAAAAAAAAGGAGAAATAAAATGCGTACATTTTCAACATTGGCAATCCTAGCAGTTATGCTGTTATTCTCAGTGACATTCAGCAACGCTTCCGGTACTTTCAACGGCGTGATAAAAGCGCAGGTGGAAAACGGCAATATCCTAAATTCAAAGATTAAGAAATTTGGCATAGTAGATAGAATAAGAGATACAGATACTTGGGATACAATTCCACTTTCAGGCACTTACGCAAACGGAAAAATCCGCCCAATACAAATGTTCTTTCAGAATGTTTCTCAAACAAGAGATATTTATATAATAGACGGCAAATCAAAAACCAATGCCGCAGAAGACACTTTCAGGGGAACGCTCACAATTAGCGAAGAAACCAAAGGCGGTTCCTGCAAAAGCGGCGAAACCGAACTAAAAGGAAGCTATGACCTGACAGAAAAAAAGAGCAAAACAAGCGGCAGTTTTAAGGGCACATTTACCGCCTGTGAAAAGAGCGGCAAGCTCACAAAAGCGAGTTTCAAAGGCGACTGGGTAAAGCATTCAACCGGCAGCAAAACACCTTGTAATTTTGAGCTTTAAAATAGGAGAACTCGTACTCACAGCCGCCGCACAATCCTACCGCACAGTTCTTTCCCGTCAATATATATTTTAACCGCTATTTCCATCCCCAAGCATAATACTGTGCCAGCCGTACCGCTTCAATAGAAAAAGCTATGCTAATATGAATGATAACTCCACCCCAGATGTGTTTGGTTTGATACGCCAATGCACCGAGAAAAAGTCCGCCGAATATTGCCGAAGTAGCTTCCAAAACCGGTTTGTTGAAGTGCAGAGCCACATACACAGCTACCATCGGCAGCACCGCTGAACGTGCAATAACATTTCTCATACCGATAACCAATGCTCCACGAAAAACAAGTTCCACTATCAGAAACCTCGCCAAATACGCCAGCTGAAACGCCAGCAAATTTGCCCATGCAGGGTAGCCGAACAAGCCGTCGCCATATAGCCACACCTTACCCATCGGGTATTTGGCTTGAAAATCGTGGGTAAACGAAACTCCTATGAGAATGGGCAGCACCAGCACAAACAGCCACAGATAAGCTCTTATATGGTGGTTGCCACGACATAAACCGTAAAACCCTTTTTGTTGCCTGTCCACGCAAAAACGCAGGAGCAGAAGCAGCGGCAGTTCAAAAAGCAAGCCACGGTTGCACCATAGAAATTTGCCAAGATAAACTTTTTCGGGATATGAAAAAGAAGATAAATCAACATAGTTGCGCCACGAAAAAGCATAAGTGATGCCAATTGCCACAGTCAGAGCTAAACCCTTGAGGTAGAAATGCAGTTTGGGAATAGATTTATATTGCCCTTGCATAATCAGTACCGGAACCGCAATCAGAAAATATAGCCCCGAAAACATCAAAGTGCTGTTTAAAAAGCGATAAGGCGTTGGCGCATAACCCCGACCGATGTTATAGCCGAGTTTTGTTGTATAAACAAAAACTATGGCAAGAATAATTACCGCAAGGGTATAAATATATGGCAAGGGCTTAAAATCTTGCTGTAGGAAAGCAATAAAATCAAGGTAGAGGAGTTTGATAGCACGAAACATTTTTTACTGAATATACAAAAGGGCGCAGGTACACATCGCTATAATTCCCGGATTTTTCTATTTTTACCCAAATTTTAATAACAGGAGAACCACAATGCAAAAATCATCACTAATCTACTTAGCAATCGCAGCCCTTGCACTCTCGGTATCCGCACAGTCCGTAGAATGGACTGCAAGCTCCACGCTGGCTTCACAAGGAAAAACTCACTACGATGCCGCAAACCTTGGCAATGGCGACAATTCAAACACCTGGTGCGAAGGCGTGAATGGGCATGGCATTGGCGAGCGTGTGAATGCAAAAATCACAGGTTTTGCCAGCGCCCATATAAAATCACTGGTGATAGTGAACGGCTTTGCCAGAAACCAGACAACTTGGCAAAACAATTCCCGCATAAAAACGCTTCGTCTATATGTTGGCGACAGGCATTTGAGCGATTTTAATGTCAGTGACAACATAAAGTCCCAGACAATTCAGCTCCCTGAAACCCTGCCTTTATCCACGAACAAGCTTGATTTGAGTTTTGAGATAATGGAAGTGTATCCGGGCGGCAAGTATGACGACCTTTGCGTAACCGGCATATCGTTTGAAATTTACGCCGTGGACTCACGAGATGCCCAAACCTACCGCACAGTGAAAATAGGCAATCAAACTTGGCTGGCGCAGAACTTGAACTTCAAAACAGATAAATCCAAGTGCTATGATAACAAAGAGAGCAACTGTGCGAAGTATGGCAGGCTGTATAATTGGGAAGCGGCGTTGAAGGCTTGTCCAGTCGGTTGGCATTTGCCGAGTGATGAGGAGTGGCATGCCCTTGTGGCTTTCGCAGGCGGTGATGAAGTTGCTGGTAAGAAGCTCAAAGCAAAGAGCGGTTGGAATAAGCCAAGTAATGGAACGGACGATTTTGGCTTTTCGGCCCTGCCGGGCGGCTACGGTATATCGGATGGCAGTTTCAGCAGCGTTGGTAACAACGGCTACTGGTGGAGCAGCACTGAGGGCAATGCTACCTTCGCTTGGAGCCGGTACATGGGTTACAGTGATAGCGGTGCGCGCAGGGGCTATGACGATAAGTCTTACATGCTCTCCGTCCGTTGCATAAAGGACTGAAATTTTCTACATTCCCATAATAAAACATTCAATCCAGAGGATTTTTATGAAACCCGATATTAGCAAGCTTGACTTCAAAGCCAATTCCGGCAAGAGTTTTGATACTTGGAAAAAAGAAGTTATAGATACGGGCAAGTTGCCTAGCTACGAAGCTCTGCAAATGCAAACTTCAGAGCAAATACCGGTACTTCCGGTTTATAGCAAAGAAACCCTGGACGGCATGGATCACCTGAGCTACGCCGCAGGCAAAGCACCGTTTTTGCGTGGGCCTTACTCCACAATGTATGTGATGAAGCCCTGGACCATTCGCCAATACGCCGGGTTCTCCACTGCCGCAGAATCCAATGCTTTTTACCGCCGCAACCTTGCAAGCGGCCAAAAAGGGCTCTCCGTTGCTTTTGACCTTGCCACACATAGAGGCTATGACGCAGACAACCCTCGTGTGGTGGGTGACGTTGGAAAAGCCGGTGTTAGCATCTGCTCGGTTGAAGATATGAAGGTTCTGTTCGACCAAATCCCGCTCGGCGAAATGTCCGTTTCCATGACCATGAACGGTGCCGTGCTTCCGGTGCTGGCTTTCTACATAGTTGCAGCAGAGGAACAGGGCGTTGCTCAAGCCAAGCTCACAGGCACAATTCAAAACGACATCCTCAAAGAATTCATGGTGCGCAACACCTATATTTACCCGCCAAAACCCTCAATGAAAATAATCGGCGACATATTCAGCTTCACCACGCAGAATATGCCCAAATTCAACAGCATTTCAATATCGGGCTACCATATGCAAGAAGCCGGAGCTACCAACGACATAGAACTCGCATATACGCTCGCAGACGGCTGGGAATACATTCGCACAGGCATAGAAGCTGGCATGAGCGTTGATGATTTTGCGCCTCGCCTTTCTTTCTTCTGGGCAATTGGCATGAACCACTTTATGGAAATCGCCAAAATGCGTGCAGGCCGCTTGCTCTGGTCCAAGATTGTAAAAACATTCAATCCTAAAAAAGAAAAGTCAATGGCTCTTCGCACACACAGCCAAACAAGCGGC
>Ga0209755_10005871_pt1 | contig 13778 bp, 16 predicted proteins | sample TergutCo191P1_FD_187301 | JGI IMG/M metagenome (GOLD analysis project Ga0209755, IMG submission 187301) | Cornitermes sp. P1 segment gut microbial communities from Petit-Saut dam, French Guiana - Co191P1 (SPAdes) (version 2) | ecosystem: Host-associated > Arthropoda: Insects > Digestive system... | reverse complement strand
ATAATAATTACATCGATGATTTATTTGATAACTTTAATTCAATGACAGAAGAACTTGCGTCTTTAACTGATAAATTAAAAGCATTATCAACAACTGATGAATTAACAAAATTAAATAACAGACGCTCTTTTATGCAATACTTTGATACGGTATGGAAACAAAATAATCGTTTGAAACTTCCTGTAACCGTTCTATTACTGGATATTGATTATTTCAAAAAATATAACGATACATTAGGACATTTGGAAGGAGACGAAGCACTTAAAACTGTAGCCCTTTGTTTAAAAAATCAAATAAAAAGAGAAACAGATTTTGTCGCAAGATTTGGCGGTGAAGAATTTGTCTGTCTTCTCCCCTTTATCAATAAAGATGAAGCAATTGACTATGCTAAAACATTAGTTCAAAGCATTGAAAATTTAAACTTACCTCACCCAAAGAGTGAAGTATCACAATACATAACAATCAGCGCAGGACTGGCAAACACAATACCGGATAGCAATAATTCCTTAACGCAATTATTAGACAATGCAGATAAAGCATTATACTCAGCAAAAGCCTCCGGCAGAAACAGAGCAGTAATGTATTAAAATAAGATATTTACGATTTAATAACTCCTTAACAGCATTTTAACAGTGCTTAATATAAAAAATATAAATTGTAAGTATCTCAAGTGAGATAACAATTTGCGGGTGTTTTCTATTAAGGAGCCAAAATGAAAAAGCAATCAATTTTTCAAAATTTTAAAATCTTGAAAAGTAATATATTAATTATACATTTTTCTTCATTTTGTATATGCTTATTATTACTTGTTTTAACTAGTTCATGTTCAAGTATACCTTCATATATGTATATAGAACCAATTCAAGACCTTCACAGCAACGAAGATAATAAAAAAATAGATAATCAGTCAGATTTAATTGTTTTTTTAGAGAATATTATTAATTCTTGTGAAATAATTTCAATTGAAGCATATGGCAGAAGAACATTAAGTCATCGTATAAAACAAACAAGGATATTAACACACAGTTTTTATTTAATTAATTCTAACGATGGCAGATATTATACATTAAGTTTTTCAGGCGCAAATATTTCGTTTTATTCTGATGGATATTGGGTTTTAAATAAAGAAACCGACATTTCTTCTTATAGATTATTCATTGAAGGAAACAACATTTGGGACGTAATAAAATTATTTCCGGAATATTCTATTGACGCACATCAAACATTAATAAACATAATTAATACTATAAATTTAAGTCCAAATTATTTTTTTTTAGATCATTACAGGAAAAAATTAAATCATTTTAATTGTAATACAGCAGTAACAGAAACAATAGTAATAAATCAGGAAATACGATTTAATAACTTCTTAACATATTATTAACAATTATTAATATGTTCTGCCTAAACTATGTATATCTCGTATGAGATAAATTAATATTAGGTATAGTTACGGCACGCCTGAAGTACACGTAAGATACATCAAGAAGAAATAATATCATTGTTTAGGAAAACACCGTTGCCGTATACTAGACAGTGTTTTTTTGATGTACTATTATTGATCATACGGCAAAATCAAAGGAGTAATTAAATGACAATTTATGACTTAACAGTTAAAGACATTGACGGCAATGATTTTTCATTAAGTTTATTAAAAGGAAAACCCCTTTTAATTGTAAACACAGCGACAGGCTGCGGTTTTACACCCCAATATACAGGCTTGCAGAAATTATATGACGCTTACAAAGATAAAGGTCTTGAAATTCTTGATTTCCCCTGCAATCAATTTCTAAATCAAGCGCCAGGCACAGAAAAGGAAATAAACAGTTTTTGCACATTAAAATACAATACAACATTCAGACGTTTTTCAAAAATAAATGTAAACGGAAAAAACGAAAGCGCATTATACACATACCTTAAAAGCCAGACAAAAGGGTTTTTAGGTACAAAAAGAATAAAATGGAATTTCACAAAATTCCTGATTGACGCAGAAGGTAAAACAATAAAACGCTACAGCCCGACAACAAAACCTGAAATAATTGAAACCGAAATAAAAAAATTATTAGGAATATAATCTTTCCTTTAAAAATATTCTAATGAATAATTATTATTGTCGGTGGCGGAGGTGGTGGCGGAACATTAACTTCCACGTCAATTCTTGGTGTATCTATTTTCCAATTATAAATCTGCCAAACAAAGCCTACGGGAACAGTTATTCCGCCTCTATGGAATGTAGGTGTTACTCTAATAAATGCTCTTGAACCTCCTCTGCCTGGTCTTATAGAATCGAAGCCTAAATCAATCGGCAAGCTTATAAATACGTTATTCTCTTCAAAGACGTCTTGCCTTCTTGGTGATTGTAAACTAGCAATCGGTATGTTTACGGCTACACTTACGCCTGTATATAACCATTCAACTTTCGGGATATTAAAATGCACGCCGATTGGTATAGTAGAACACAATGGAGTGAGTATTGGATCAGTATTTGTTATCAGATTATGATTTGCATATACTTCCGTATGGAAAAGCAAACCTGTATTTATTGAGATCCATTCATGCAGATAAAAACCGTATGTAACGCCAAAATTACCTGTAAAAATTCCGTGATCGTTGGTTCTCATTCCTGCAACCCCGATACTAAGTCCAAAATATTGATCAAGAAATTGGTGCTTTTTTAGCTGGGTATTTTCACCAATTCTTTCTTCCTCATTCTGGGCGAAAACCGATGTTGCCAATATGACAACGCTCATCAAAAAAATAAAAAGTTTCTTCATTGTCTGCTCCCTATAAATAAAATTTGCAATACTTGTCTATGCAAATACACTTGACTAATACAAGACAAATGTATTATATTAAATCCAAGCCGTCAATGTTTTATTGCAAAAATGGACAGAAGCTATAATTTGTCTTATTTGTTACAAAAGGGGTTTATATGTCTAAAAATGAAAAAACACTAAAGGATGCTTGTCGTCCTAACCGTCAGGTTCAACGGACATGTTCATGGATATATGAAGCGTTATTATTACTTATGGATGAAAAGCCTTATGACAAGATAACTGTTTCAGATATTATTGAAAAGGCTGGTATTGCCCGGCAGACATTTTACCGTAACTTTAAAGATAAAAATGAAGTAATTGTACAGTATTTTACCAATATTTTTAACAGTGAACTGCTAACTGTTGAAAATATAAATGAAAAAGACAAACAAGAGAATATTGTATTAACTTTTAATATAAAATATATGGTTGCTCACAGTGATAATATTAAAAAATTATTAACCATAGTTGGTATAGAAGATTTATTTTCAGATAGTTTCAAAGAATGGCATAATATGTTATTCAATCAAAAGAAAAACAAACTTAATAAAGAGGCACAGCTTGCGTATTGGTATAAAATCCATTATCAAATTACCGGTATAATAATTGTAATTATGGATTGGTTTAAAAATGACATGCCTTTATCTGTAACCAATTTGCTAAAGTTGCTTAATTTTTACACTGTTGACACAGAGATATTATATTCAAATGTTCCAAATATCAAAATTAAAATAATTGAAAAATAAATATAATAATAAACAAAAGCGAAAACGTCGCATAATAAATTGAAGACTTAAAAAGATCGGCGTTACTGCATGCGCGGATAATCTCCATTGTTGCCATATTGCCTGATTCCGGCGAACGGTATCTTTCGACGCAGTTATCGAATTCGGAAGATTCGTAAAATCTAGGATTCGTAGAGTTAGTTGCTACAAAACAATTTAAAACAGGAAAAGTAACCGTTAAAAAATAAATATCCTGTTCTACAATTCGTTCTTATTCTGTTAGGTCATATATAATAATAATTTAGATTAAAAGATAGAATATAAACTATGATCAACGAACCGTTACTTGCCTTTGTGAAGAAACAGGAGACAGAGGATATAGCAAAAAATCATCAGAATACTTTGCTATGGCTGCTGTTATCTTTCCTGTTTCCATTCAACAGAAGGTAAAAGACTGCATTGCAACAATTAAAACAAGATTAGAAATTCCTCTTAAAAATACATTGCATTGGAGAAAACATTGCACAAGGCATGAGTTCAGAAAATATGTAACAGGAGAAATTGCAAAACTGCAAGGAGTTACTATAATTTATGTAATTTCAGACAAAAAGACCATGCCGCAAGATCATGAGAAATTTTACAACTGGTGGATAAAAGACTGGAAATAAAAAAAAGCCCCGAAGACGCAACATGCAAACTGACTTTGCAATGCAACCGCAATGGCGCAAGCGCTCCCTCCGTGGACTCACTTACAAGATATATCAAAAAAGCGGCTTTGTCAACCAAAAATTCAAAAAAAGCTCCGAAGACGCAACATGCAAACTGACTTTGCAATGCAACCGCAATGGCGCAAGCGCTCCCTTCGTGGACCTACCTATAAGATATATCAAAAAAGCAGTTTTATAAAAACGAAATACCGACGATCAATAGAATGGGATATTTAATCGACCGTTAAATGGTCTCACTTGCTGCTTTCAAATGTAACATGTTTACTTCCATATATACAACCCTTTATGCTCAAAAGTTACGGTTTTATTTGTTTTTTATCAAATCTGAAAATGGTCTTACGGCATACACCGAACTTTCAGGCAATCTCGGTTTTTGATACTTTTGCGTCAAGCAAAGCCAGAATTTCCGTCTCATACCCTGAAAGTTTGAGACGTTTGGACTTGCTTCCAATGGGTCTGCCAAGTTTAATGCCTTCCGACCGCTTACGGGTAAGGGCTTCTTTTGTCCTTAGAGAAATAAGGCTGCGTTCTATTTCTGCTGATAAACCGAAGGCGAAAGCGAGAATTTTTGCGTTAATATCGTCCTCTAGTCGGTAATTGTCTTTGATTGTCCATATTTTTACGCCATTTAATAATAAATAATTTAATATGGACATGATCATAAACATACTTCTGCCGAGTCTTGAAAGCTCTGAACAGATAATTAAATCGCCTGTTTTTGCTCCGTTAAGCAATGAACCTAACAGGCGTTTTTCCGGTTGTTTTACGCCGCTGATTGTTTCTTCGATCCATTTATCAATAGCCAAATTATTATGCGAACAAAAACGCTCAATTTCAAACCGCTGATTATCAACCGTTTGCTTGTCTGTACTTACTCTAATGTAACCATATACCATAAATTCCTCCTATTTTTTTATGCTTATTCTAAGTAATTCTTATAGAGGTGCGTGTACTTTGGCCGCTGACAGCGCCTTTGATTGGCTCACTTCTGCATAAGAAATAAATAAAATGGAAGAATCTCTCTGGATAAAAACTAAAGTATGCCAATCAACTAAAGCTGGCAGCGGTAAGTACACGTACCTCTATATTGCTATACTTAGAAGCAGCTTAGGAAGCAGATAACAGGCAGCGGTGGGCAGATTTATTGTTCACTGCTTGCTTGATTTGGACATGGAAGTAGCTTAAGAAGCAGCTTACTGGTGATTAATTACTTAATCTTATGTTGTCTTATACAGATACCATGTTATTAATTTAATTGACGTTTTAAAATATTTGTATTATACTTTCTTTATGGTCGGTTGAGTCACGTCATGGACGTTAGTCTCGGGGGGTCTTTTGACAGCATCGGGACGTCTCCTGACCTTGTTTTTTCTCCATGCGTCAAAAACCATTAAAAAGTCTTTAGATTCGTGTATTTCCACAAGCAATTCAATGTTTCCGTTGATATCTTTAATAAATGAAGCCACTTCATTTTGTTGATGTTTTCTGTTTGATTTTTTTATTACATCTGCATTATTAATAATATCAACAGCTTTTAAAAGATCGTCAGGTTCTAAATTATGTTTTTCCTGACTTGCATGGATAATCCCATGATTATCAATCCCTATATTTCTAATACTTTTCTTTATTCTGGTTTTTGTTTTTTCTGATGTTTCTCCGATTTTAATTTTTATATTTTTCTCTCCTTTACTATTAAGAGAGTGTTCAATAAAACTTTCATACTCATCCTGTGATTTAATTTCGGGGATTTTGTTCCATTTTTTGAGACGTTTTGTATTTTCCGGTCTGTTATTACAAGGTTCAGTTATCAATCATAGGCTCAAATTTTTTACAAGTATTTGACTTGTGTTTAAACTATGGATTAAACCAAAGCAGCCAAAATTTTATTTTGGTGGTTTTATAAGTATATTTATTTGTTTATAAAAAAGCAAGCGCAAGAGCGTAGAGGACGCAAAGGAAGATGAAAGAGTTTAACCACGAACGAAATCTGCGATTTCTTCACGAACAAGCACCTTTGGCGCTTTTACGATCTTGTTGTTCGCATTCTATTCCTTAAGCTTTAGAAAAACCGGATAGCAAACTATTATTTCTTTGAAAAAGAAAAGACATCGGACTATGTTCGGTTTTGTTCGTGATGGTTTATTGCTTGATAAAATAAAACAGTGCTTATATACTAAAACCATACAGCAAACAGGAGTAATTAATTGAATATTCTGGTAATTGACGGTATGGGCGGCGGAATTGGCAAAGCCATTATTGAACATATTAAAAGTGAAATTCCTAATGCAATAATTACGGCGGTTGGAACGAACTCGATAGCGACTTCGGCAATGCTTAAGGCAGGTGCGAACAATGGAGCGACAGGTGAAAATGCAGTGGTTTTTAACTGCATTAAAGCGGACTTTATTATCGGAGTTACAGGAATTATTTTTGCAAATTCCATGCACGGGGAAATAAGCCCTGCTATGGCTGCGGCTGTTTCATCAAGTTCGGCGCATAAAATTTTGCTTCCTATTGATAAATGCAGCGTTACTGTTTTAGGTGTTGCCGAAAAACCTTTACAGTCTTATATAAACGAAATCCCGGCAAAAATTAAGGAAAAAATCAGTTGACACTCTTCCTTGTTTTATGAAATAATAAAAGTAACATATACCATGAAGGTATAGCTTCTTAAATCTTTGTTTCTCTCAATTTTTCCAATAAATAGTACCATGAAGGTATTTTGCGCCTCAGAAGAACGCGAATCAAATTCGAATTTTAATTCGAGTATCATTTTTTTAAGGAGCTTTTATGGTCGCTGCAGGTTTCATTAACGATGTTGCTTATACGCAATTATCGTGGAGAACAACTAAAGCGGTATTGGGACAGTGTTTGTTCCTTACTCTTGCTTTGGTTCTTCCAACTTTAACACACAGGTTGGGGTTAAATTATCTTATTGCGCAGCCGATGCATTGGATGATTTTATTTGCCGGTTTAACTTATGGCGGATTTTCCGGTTTAATTATTGGCGCATCAATACCTCTTGTTTCATTTTTGATATCAGGTATGCCAATGCCGATAATGTTGCCTTTGATGATACCTGAACTGGCAGTTTATGGTTTATTAACAGGTTTGTTAAAAAATAAAATCACGGCATTTGGTTCGGTAGCGGTGGCTTTAATTGCGGGCAGAATTGTTTTTTTAATTTTATTCGCAATATCAGGACGTTTAAGCGTGCCTTTCTCGGAATACGCGCAAATGACTTGGATGCCCGGTATCGCAGCAGTTATTTTGCAAATTGTAATACTGCCGTTTTTGGCGGCTCTTTATGTAAGAGCGGTTAAAGACTGATTGCTCGATTAATTGATCGAAATAAATCTGTCATATACTAACAAGTAACATTTTTAGTATATGACAGAAAATCAGGAACCTCAATTTAAACAGTTTAATCTTTTGCTGAAATTAAAAAATAGGGAAGCGCAACAAATAAAATGCCGCCTGCCATATTGCCCAAAGTTGCAACTAATATATTGTAAAAATATGCTGCAACGCCAATTCCGTTATTCATCAATGAAACAGAAAGTAATGTCATGTTTGCGACACAGTGTTCAAATCCGATTGTAACAAAAGCGAACATGCACCAGAAAATTATAATCAGTTTGCCGCTATCGCTTTTACATCGTACGCATGACCAAACAGCAAGACATACTAGCGTATTGCAAAGGACTGCGCGCAAGAAAAGAGGTAAAAATGCAAGTTCTGTTTTATTGATGGCGGCGGCGTTAATAAATTCGCCAAGTGAGCCTGAGGCAAGACCTGTGCCCATAAAAACAGCCGAAATGATTATTGAACCCAGCCAGTTTCCAAAATAACATATAACCCAAATCTTTAGCGTCTGTCTTAAATTGACTGTTTTAATAAACAAACCCGATGACATTATAAAATTACTTCCGGTAAACAATTCCGCACCCGCTATAACGATAAGACTTAAAGCGATACTGAATGAAGCTCCCATTAATATTTTTGCGTAAGGCTCACCGTCGAGTAAATTGCCTATGGTAAAAGACAGAAAAACACCGATGCCCACAAAAACCCCTGCCAGTATGGAAGCGACTAAATACCCTCCGGGGTTTTTATTGATAAAATCAGCCTTGGCTTTTGCCGTATTTGCCGTCACAGAAAAATCGGTACCGTACATCTTTGCTCCTGTTTGATTATTATCATTCTTTTTAATCATCTTGTATAGACATTGACAAAAGATCAATAAATAGCATATAATATTATAATACATTAAAGGGAGGAGATATGGCTAATAAGGTTGATATTTTAGAAAAAGTTGATGAAAAACTGGTTAGTAAATTTAAAGATGAGAATATTCTGCATAGCATAACTACCAAATTGGATTTTAAAATTAATATTGCCGGGACTGATCTTGTTAATATCGATGAAGCTATTAATTACGCATACAGATGCGGATTATCAGTCGCAAGCGGCGATTCGGCAAAAAAAGTCAAAGGCTCGGTAGATCAGGATGAGCTTTATACTCTGCTCAGAAAAAAAGGACAATCTGTAGAGCATAAGGCAGATTTTTTAAGAGAGATAGCCAAAGAGTGGTTCCCGATTGAATCGCACGGCGAAAAGAAAATCAAAACTGTTCATCTTGAATTAATTGAACTGGCTGAATATTTAGAAAAGGAATAATCGAACTAATTTCGATGATTCTCTATCTCGCTGTAATTTCCCAAAAACACAAGATGTCTTGTGCTTTCCTCTAAACGTAAAAGCAAGTCCTGCACTTCCTTGTTTTCGACATTTGCCTGAACGTCAAAATAAAACATGAACTCAAAATCGGTGTCCGCAATGGGACGCGATTCAAGTTTAATAAGATTTAGATTTGAATCGGCAAATTGTTTTATAACCTGAAGCAAGGAACCCGCTTTATGTTCAAGAGAGAGCATTAAACTTATTCTGTCCGCATTGTCAAAGATTTCGCATTCTTTGGAGATGCAGATAAACCTTGTATAATTGTTATTGTTGTTTTGAATATTTTTGGATGAAGCTGTCAAATTATAAAGCTCGATGCAATTTTCTGAGGCAATAGCCGCGATATCGGTTCTTTCGCTTTCAGCGACAAATTGAGCGGCAGCCGCAGTGTTTGCGCTTAGGTTGATTTTTATATGAGCGTTCTGTTCCAAAAATTTACTGCATTGTCTTGCCGCCTGTTCATGCGTGTATATTTCTTTAATTTTTTCTACGGCAGTTTTTGTTTTCTGGAGCAGCATATGAGAAATACTCACCTTTACGCTTCTGACAATAAAAAAATTATAAGTTTTCATTAAATCGTAAACATCCGTTACAGAACCTGCGTTTGAATTTTCTAGCGGCAAAACTCCGTAACGGCAAAGTCCGTTGTCTACAGCGCGGAAAACGCCGTCAAAGGTTCGCATGTATACAACGTCAGGCTGTTCAAAAAGAGTGTTAGCTGCAATTTGCGAATACGCGCCTTCTACGCCCTGACAGGCAATTGAGGCGCGATTCGTTTTAAACGCAGTTTCTTCCAATTGTGATTTTCTGCAGCTTTTTATATCGATCATATTAGCCCCGAATAATTAATTTAACTGACAGGTTTCTTGCCTAACACAGGCAAAATTTTGTTTATGCTGTCGACAAGTTCCGCGAATGCTTCGGGAGTGAGCGACTGCGCTCCGTCACATAACGCATGAGCGGGATCATTATGCACTTCGATAATCAAACCGTCCGCGCCTGCCGCCGCCGCTGCAAGAGACATCGGCTTAACCAATCTTGACATTCCCGTTGCGTGACTTGGATCGACAACAACCGGTAGATGCGTATGTTCTTTTATAAGCGGAATAGCGGACAAGTCCAGAGTGTTTCTTGTGTATGTTTCAAAAGTTCGTATTCCGCGCTCGCATAAAATAATATTTTTATTGCCGCCCGCCATTATATACTCTGCGCTCATCAAAAGTTCTTCTATAGTACTGGCAAGTCCGCGCTTTAACAAAATCGGTTTATTTGTGCCGCCAAGTTCCTTGAGCAGTTCAAAGTGCTGCATATTTCGCGCGCCAACCTGAATCACATCGACATTTTTAAACATTTCGATATGATTGACATTCATTATTTCGGTTACAATCGGCAGCCCGGTTTCTTTTTTTGCCTCGTGCAAAAGCTCAAGCCCCTCTGCGCGCAAACCCTGAAACGCATACGGCGAAGTCCTCGGCTTAAAAGCGCCGCCGCGAAGCATTGCCGCTCCGCAGTTTTTTACTTTTGCGGCAATATCCAAAATCTGATCGCGCGATTCGATAGAACAGGGTCCCGCAATCAGCGTAAAATTTCCTCCGCCGATTTTCCGCCCTGCCACGTCGATAACAGTATCGTCGGGATGAAACTTGCGGTTCGCCGCCTTGAACGGTTCCTGAATACGCTTGACGCTTTCTACGATATCCATGGCCTTAACCATATCGATATCTACAACCGACGTGTCGCCGATCAGTCCCAATATCGAAGACTGCTCGCCCTTAACAAGAGTCGTTTTTAAGTGCAGCCCATCCAGCCATTTCAGCAGATTGTCCAACTGCCGCTGTTCGTGATTTTGCTTTAAAATTATAACCATTTTTTGCCTCCGGAATATGCCTGATAATGTTAAAGATAGCATAAAACCTGGGGAATGTGTATATGCAGAAGTTGAAAAATTTTCCAAATAGTATATAATAGTGAGTTAACCAAATCAGGAGATTCAATGAGGTCTGTCAAATTTTCACAATTTATTATTTTTCTTTTGTTTCTGTTAGTTTTATGCGTTGTCGGGTGTAATAAAGAAAAGACAGATTTGGTTGATATTGATATTTTTGCCGATGATTTGCTTTCGTTGGGATTAATTGATGATGATGATTTAAAGAAAGACTATTTTATGTCAAATTATGAAGCCTTGGACTTAATCAAAGAAATTAAAGGCGCCAATTATTCTTATTTAGGGATATGGTATGAAATAAACGAATTAAAGAGTTTGGATCATTTGGATGATAATGTAAAAATATTTTTATTGGGTTTGCATATGGATAATATTTTAACACTTAGAGAAATGAGAAGAATTAATCTTGATGATTATTTAACATATAATAATGCCTTAAAATTTGCAATTAGGTTAATAGCTGAAACATTTACTTGTACCGATTCTCCCAAGGAAATTTATATAACCAATAAATTCGATATTTATGAAATTGCTTTTGAAAAAGGCTTAATTAATAGTAGAAGTACAAGAAACGCTTCTCATCGTATACCCAGAATTGAATTTTATAACATAATAAACAAAGCAATTAATTTTGATTTTTCTGTAGGGGGAGTCGCTCCAAGCATGAGGAGGTATGTGGATTTTATACCGGAGATAAGAAATTATCGGACAGAACGAAAAGAAGTAGTACTTGCACAAAGCAATGAAATTTCTGTTGAATATAAATTTGAAAATGACATGTCTGTTTCATGGGATTTATCTTCGTCTTATAGCCATCTTTTATTAGATAAGGTAAATACATATATTACCGTTCATTTTATAACAAATGATGATGAAAAAATATTCATGTTTAGTTATTCTTTAATAAATTTTTCTGACGGAATTAAACCTGAAGATATAATTATTCCGTTAATAAACGCGTATCCAAAGACTCCTAAATATTTTAATGTTGTAATTGAAAAATATAATTTCAATATATCGGAAAAAGAAGAATGGAAATTTAGTATTAACATTCCGGACATTAACGTGGTTATTACAGATGACGAAATAAATCCCGGGACATTTACAGCATTCAGAAATCAATGGGTTCCCGAAACCATCACATTAAAAAAAGGTCAAATATTTAAAGCAAACGCCTACTATATCATTTCGTCTTATGAACATAGATACCGAAGGCCTGAATTCAATAGTCAAGGAAATGCAATAATTAAAATAGGTTATGATTCAAATATGATTAACAATGAAAAAGGTATGCTTAAACTGAATACTGGAGGTTTGTACCTGGATGAAGTCCGTATAAGAGAAGTGCAAATTACGGGAAATCCCATTGATGGATTTACGCTGCTTGTTACGCCGGAATCGAAAAACACTTTCAGAATAAGACAAGGTTCCGTAAGAAGGTATAATTAATGGATTAATATGAAGTTCGTGTGGTTCGTGGTTGAATCCTCTTTTCGCCTCTACTTCCCCCGCCACACGACAATCTCGCCCTTTTCACGCGTCTTTGCGACATCAATGATCCGTTGGTTCGCAGATCCGCGAAATGGCGCAGTCTTGGATTGTTTTTCATGAACATATCTACCGTCGATTAATAAATTAGTTGCACATAACAGAGCGGTCACGGCGCTGTCCGTTTTTTCCAGTTCAAGGAGTTCTTCGTAAGTGTAGCCCGTGTATGTTACAACATCCCAGCCTATTTGATGAGACGCAAGCGCAAGTTGGGTAAGCTCTTTTGCCTGCAAGAAAGGCTCTCCGCCCGAGAACGTAATGCCGCGGATAGAACTTCCTTTGTTTTTTTTAATTTTGCGGATAATTTCTTTTACATTAAACTCTTTTCCGGCGTTTACATCCCAGCTTGAAGGATTGTGACAGTTGGGGCAGCTGTGCAGGCAGCCTTGGGTAAAAATGACATAACGAATTCCGGGACCGTCAACAAGGCTTTCGGGAGTTATTCCCGACAAACGCAAAACATGCATTTACTTGTGAACTTGACGGTGTTCAATTTCCGCCAGTTTGCTTTCGTTAAATCGGTCAAGCGTTGAGAGATAACCCGTTATTCTTCGCACGCGGCTAATTTCGTTGCCGCCGCATTTGGGGCAGAGGTCTTCGTCAATTACGCCGTTCAAGCCGCAATCGCAGCAAACGTCAACAGGGAAATTTACGGCGGCATAACCCATGTCAGCGTCAGCCATTGCCCTTATAAGCGATTCAAATGCCTGCGTGTTGGTTTGCGGAGCGGACTCCAATTCTATATAGGAAATATGCCCCGCGTTGCAGTATTTGTGATACGCGCCTTCGATTTCAATTTTTTTAAGAGCTTTTATTTTATATTCAACAGGAACATGAAAAGAATTGGTATACCATTTTTTATCTGTTACGCCGGGGATTACGCCGTAAAGTTCCGCGTCAATTTTTGTGAACTTTCCGCTTAATTGTTCTGCGGGAGTCGCAAGAAGCGAAAAATTCAATTTATATTTTTTTGACATTTCATCGCATCTTCGCCTAAGGTGGCTTACAATCGCAATGCCAAGAGCCTGCGCCTCGGCAGTTTCGCCGTGGTGTTTACCCGTAAGAGAGACAAGACATTCCGCAAGACCGATAAATCCGATACTAAGCGTACCGTGGCGGATAGCTTTTTCGATTGTGTCGTTTGCAGTTAAATCTTCGCTGTCGATATAAAGTTTTTGACCCATTAAAAACGGGAAGTCTTTAACCTTTAATTGTTTTTGCACATTATAACGGGTCAATAATTGATCGACGCAGATGTCAAAAACTTCGTCAA
>Ga0209755_10005870_pt1 | contig 13779 bp, 14 predicted proteins | sample TergutCo191P1_FD_187301 | JGI IMG/M metagenome (GOLD analysis project Ga0209755, IMG submission 187301) | Cornitermes sp. P1 segment gut microbial communities from Petit-Saut dam, French Guiana - Co191P1 (SPAdes) (version 2) | ecosystem: Host-associated > Arthropoda: Insects > Digestive system... | reverse complement strand
GCTGTTAAAAAAAAAAACTAGAACTTATAATCCGTGGTCGAAAAAAAGAAAGACCTGTAATAACTCAGCGGAATGTTCTACTGTTATCCATGGTACGTCCATAGCAGATAGTCGCTGCTTCTTCCTTAAAACGTTGAATAGAGCTGTTGTCACACCGTGTGATATTTAACATTGCCAACCACAGTTAACCCTTTAGACTTTTGCAACGTCATTTTGCCTGCATCTCAGTCTCATATCACTGCCACTTGTTCTTCCCATTCTGTCTTTATTCCTTTTACCTTTGCCTTAGTATGTGAACAAATCATGAAACATCTTATGCATTTTTTTGAGCCTTGCGTAGGTATGTTGCATATCCTGTTTTCAAACGTGGTCATTATCTTTTTGGGCAAGAGACCAGAAGGCAAAAGTAGTGTACATACACATGCAAATCTTTGAACTTCGTAGCTGTCAGTCACTTTGCATCGCCCGAATCACCAGTTTTTATAGCAGAGGCAGCAGTTTTCTCTCTGCTCTCACATTCTGAGTAGTTCTGTATCTCACTGTCAACAAGGCTGCAGAAAGATCTTACAATTCTCCCCTATGTAATGCCAAAGCTAAAAATGTGTACAATGCACTTGTACTTTCCTCTACACCTTGTGGAATGGTACTTGGGCACACAACTTTCAACATTACAGTCTTTACCTATCAAGGAGAAAAACAGGGAAGAATAAATAAAATATACTGTACAATGCAATATATTTCAGTCAATAAGTGTGACATAAAAATCTTTCTCAAGCTGTCTCTTCGTCTCATATAACAGAAGTTGTGCCGAAAGTCACATTCAGTGTATGTAACATTCTGTTCAGTCATCTTATGCAACTATATTGCTGACATGCAACAGTCACAAAGTTTCCAAACTCATTTATTCCAATTCCTCTAAATTCCATTGGAGAATGTATCTTAATCTGTCGCATATGGGTGTCCCTTCCATTCTGATGATTACTAATAACTGCTATTTGAATCATGAATGTCCTTATTGGTTTTTCATGAATGTCTTTAATTGGTATCAGGACCCAACCAGTAGGCTCATTCAGGTCAATCACTTCAACTTCTTGAAGATCATTAAAATTGGTGCCAGCTCGAATGGAAATACTGAAATAAAACCAACCATATTACTGTATCAACATCCACGTACAGAATCAGGTGATCAGTAACAGAAATGAGCTTTAATAACAAATCCAAAACCACGCATTAAGGAAGATCTCATACAACACAGGATGCAAGGAAAGAACAGGAAATTATGTATACCGCAGTACAGAGACTGGCCAACTTCTTCCTCCTTTACTTAAACTTTTATGTGGTCATTTAGCAACATCCTCAGTTTCACAGTACTGGAGACTTTTCCTTCTTTCTGTATGACTCTTTCCTCTCCTCTTGTTGCCATCCAGACCTTGGTCTTCCTCTCAGATATTTTCCTTTTAGTATTATAGGATTCTATCATAAAGACATTCACACCATCATTTCATTTTATTTATTAACTAACTTGTAAGGTATAGACAGTGGTGACAAGATCACTTGCTAGTTGCTGGAATGGGGTAAAGAGGCAAGATGGTGACAGGGAATGTCCCATGTGCACACCACCAACTCAACAAAATAAAAAAGTACAATACATGCAGTGAAACTCCATTTCATACCACACCAATGTATTTACTACCATAAATGCAGAAATATGTGTTTGTCAATCAAGAGACACAACTGCTAAGTGCAGCTGTTGTTTGTTAACAGACCACAATTCATGTATGAATAAATTACAATGCTTCAATGTACAACCTACAAATTAAATAATTTAGTATTAAATATTCATATAAAAGGGAGGTATTTTATAATATTCACAATGAGTTTGATATCAATATGAAACTAATAAGGCTAATAAAAATGTGTCTGTATGAAACCTATAGCAGAGTCCAGGGAGGCAAGAATTTGTCTGACATAGACGTAGAATGAGGGTGTTTGAGAATAGGGTATTGAGGAGAATATCTGGGCCAGAGGTAACAGGGGAGTGGAGGAAACTACATAATGACAAGCTTAATGATCTGTACTCCTCACCCAATATTGTTTGGGTGATTAAATCAAGAAGAATGGATGAGCGGGGCATGTACCACTTATGGGGGAGAGGAAAGGAGTATACAAGGTTTTGGTGGGGAAACCTGAGGGAATTTGACCACTTGGAAGACCCTTGATGATGTTACAATGGATCTTCAGGAAGAGGGATGTGGAGGCGATGACTGGATCGAGCTGGCTCAGGATAGGGACAGGTGGCAGGCACATGTGAACGCGGTAATGAACCTTCGGGTTCCATAAATTGCAGGGAATTTCTTGACTAGCTGAGAACCGGTTAGCTTCTCAAGAAGGAATCTGCTCAATGGAGTAAGTAAGTACTCATATATCCAGTGTTTTTTTTAATGGACCTAAAAATTTCTTCAGAACTGGAACTATGAAATTACAGAAAATATGATACACAATGTCTCACTTCAATCATGCACGCACTCACACACATATTCTTTACTTGCAAAGACAGTAAAACAGTTAGTTACTATTGCCTTGAGCAACTTACCGGCTAGGAGTGTAGCTTTCATCCAGCTTGTAGTCTGTAAAAATAAATATATCATGTACAGTTGTCTTCCTGCGGAACTGAATATTCACCAGATGAGGTAATTGTCCATCTGACTGCCAGTAGGTATCCGTGCAATCATCACGTAATTGGTCAACACCAAAACCTAAAAAAACACAAACCACAATGTGCACAAGACGGCCACCTACAGGTGTGATGATACCAGACGCCATGTAATGCAATTTTGACCTCCTGATGATGAGCACATGTGCTCAAAACACATAGAGGCATGAAATAAACTTATTGTAAAACAAAAATTTTGTGCATCAAGTTGGTTAATTACTGGGATAAATACAATAATGAAGTCATTCAGCTATCAGGTTTAGACTGCACTGATGAATGAAGATTTTCACTTGTGTTGACAAACATAACAGCTGACATTTCTTAGGGGCATATTATGCTGGGGGGTTTTTCAGGGGGCCCATATAGATTGTGGATCAGGCAAAAAGTTGTGTTAAGGAGGTGATATAACTGGTCAGGAGACTGTTGTGCTAAGCAATATATCAGTTGGCCCACAGTAGTGGGAAGAGGTGATGAACTAAATTCTTCAGGGAACTTTGGAGGATTCACAACAAGGACATAATAGAAGCATCTGAGGCAAGTGGGAAGCTCCCATCTTTTAGCACCACAGTCTGTCACTCAACTAATCAAAATGTTAACTCTCATACACTAACTGCCAGATCTACATAAGGACCCTCCATTAGCCTCCATGGTAACATGAAGATGGAAATGTAAAGTTTGGTGAAATATGGTGAAATTTTTAGTCCCATGTGTGGCCTGATTCTTAGCCAGTTCAATTCATGTAACACCAGCTGCATAAGTCTTAGGATTGAAAACATTATAAAAGCGACAATCTTCACTTGCCTAAATGCATTGTAACTGTTGAATAAATCCTGTTAGTTCTCTTATATACTCATAAAAGACACACCAAATAAATTACAGGCATTGAGGAGTGGGAGATAACATGCTACTACATCACGGTTTTCCATAAATGTGTCATAATAAGCAGGTGTATATATTTAGGAGGTAAACAGGTTTGAACAAAGTTTCTGAATCATCATTAATCCAAGACAGCAAAAAATTCATGGCTGCCAACATACCAAAGCCTGCCCTTGGTTTGTAGATTAAACCCATACCACAGAAAAGTAGATCACATCTCACTGCTGACTACATGTGCAGGCAAAACTGCAAAGCAGAAAATATTTGCCCATTTTGCAAGTTCACAAGTTAAAATGGTTAACAGAATGCTGATTCAATTTGTTTTCTATACACAAATCCAAAGCCCAACCTTGGTTTATAAATACCAACACAGAAAACTTATACTCAGTTTAAAAAGAAATCCAAATCTTAACCTTTAGATGCCTAATGTCAACTATAGTTGACATACTGCAACACTAACCTCCAAAGTTGCATTTTATATATTTATTCAACAAATATAGGTACCGAATATTTTAAACACTGTGTATACTCTCCGTTTTTTTCTCTTCAAAATGCAGTTTGTTTCATAATTCTAACTTGTTTGGTTCCTGTATTACTCACACTTTATATACAGGGTGTGCTAAAATTAAAAAAATAATTCCAGCACCAAAAGGTTAAACCCCAACCTTGGCTTACACATACACAAACCAAGACTAATTTGGAATACATGCACACCCTCTCAGCGGATTCACTTCCTACTCTGTTTATGTAAGTTGGCAACTGTGACTGTGATTGAATATCATACAAGATGCAGGATTATAATAATGCAGAAACAAGGGCATGTATTATGATTACATCTGCATATTCACTTACACAAATTGCTTTCACTACAGAAATAATGACTCAAATGATTAGGGAATGAAAAATTGGAAACAGGTAAGTGTTAAAAGAAATTAACTTATGCACTCTTATACCTTACTGTGGATCTCTGCCTGCAAAAAATATACAAGCCTACAACAACAGACAATTAGGGAACTATCTAAAATGGTGGGATGGTTGTTCAGTGTCCATAATGAGACGAAGAACAGTTCAAATTGACAAGAATGATAACTGAAATCTGCAACATTAATTCAATTTCAAATATACCTGGTTTACATGATGATAAGCTCCATATTGCCTGTGAACCAACTTCACGAACCTTGCCTGCCCTTTCTTCGCGAATTGGATCCACCAGTTCTACACCTGTCTTTGTGGTCATTATAAAAAATGGTTTATATCTGTAAACAGAACAGACACACATAAGGTACACACCATTTATTCAAGTGCCTGTGGACTGTGTCCTGAAAAGCTCATTATGCAAGAACTGCAGAGCAGCTTTCTACACACAACACCTGCAAGAAAAAAATATGCCGAAGATAAGTAGCTGGGTGACAATTTATTTTCCCTTAATTTTAAAAGTTTTAAAATTATGTATCCCATTGTATGTTTTCAACTACAAAGAAACAACTAACCATCGAACACAACTTTTTAAATAAAGCATCTTTAGAGCCCCATGTTTTGACCCTGTGGGGTCATCAGGCTGGCTCTTAGAATATATTAAAAGGAGTATTCATATTGCAGTGTTAGAAGTGAGATCTCACTCTTAAAAACATATTCACAATTTTCTGTCATTCTTTAATTCATTCAACTTTTGTATAAATAAGAGATGAAAGGTTAGCAATTAAAATTGTTAAATTTTTTGCCAGGTGTCTTTGAAGGTTTTGGGTAGTTAAGTTCTTGTATGATGCCTTGTTCAACGAAGTGTTCAGTACCATGTGGCATAATCATATCTGGTAACAGGAAGGGTCAGTTTGAGCAGCTTACGTCTTGTTCATATTGCAGCTTAAGGCGCACTGGTGCATCGTTTCTTTCACCTGTTTATTTGGGATATATGTATATATGTTGGGGATGTAGAAAGAAGCAAATTTTAATTTCCCATCAAGTGGGATTTGTTGGATGTCAAGTAGTAATTATTTAGTGTTCTTGACATTAAATGTGTTACAGTAGAGGGGCAAATGTGTTTAGGTTGTTTATAAGGAACTTAGTAAATTTACAGGCCAGCACATTTTTCCAGTTCACAATTTGTCTAATAAGATTATCAAGTTAATGCAATTTTATTTATCCATTAATAGTTGGGGCTGTGGGATTTTGGTTGCAATGCTGTCATATTTCTTCTGTGAGAGGAAGATTTTGGAACTGTCTATCTTTTATATGAGATTTCTTTGAAAGGAATTTGTAAGCTCAGTGTTAAGAAGTGTGAAGGCGTTGTCAAGATACTCTTGCAATTTTTTAAGGTAATCATCTTTGTATAGTATAACTAGTGTGTTTCCTTTCTTAGATTTTGTAATGGTAGTGTTACTGTTACCTAACTGTTCTCTGATTTATTTTACTATGCTCTTTTCCAGTTTTGCTGTTTTGATTTGGTATTTGTTTTTATATAAGCTTTCTACATTTTTCGCTACTTAATGTCTCACAAATTCTTGTTCATGAGTAGGCAGGCGTGATATAGCTGTTTCTGCTTCCAACTCTAAGATAGTGATCCAGTTTTTCAGTTGGTAATCCAGAGAGTATTGGAGGCCTTTATTAAGAGGGATCACTTGTTCTTGCCTTAAGTTACAATGCCAACAAGACATAAACTGGTCAAAGTAACCTAAGACCTTGCCACCAAATATGAATAAAACCACACGGCACTCAACACTCTCTTGAATAAGGCATCATACATACAAAAACTCAACTACCCATAGCCCTCACTGAAATCTGCTAAAATTTTTAGCCGTTTTAAATGTTCATCTTTCTTCTTTTAATTATGCAAAAGTTAACTGTATTAAAAAAAGAGAGAAAATTGTAAATATATTTGTAAAAGTGAGATCTCGCTTCTAACTATGCAATATGTATACTCCTTTCATTATGTTCTAAGAGCCAGCCTGATGATGCCACACGATCAAAACAGACATGCGGCTGTAAAGACACTTTACATAAAAAAGCTGGGTTTGATGGTTATTTGTTCATGCCATTCTTTGTTATGTTCCCCTATTTATTTAACAATGCTGTCCATAGCTCAGAGTTATCAAAATTAAATATACTTTAACTGCAACACCATCTCTTATAACATATAAACTATGATACTAAAAGTAATATCTTGTGTCAAACAGATGAGACTATGATAAAGCCTAGCAGAACCTCTCTCACACTTACTTTGATAGCACAGAAAAAGTTGAAGAATTAAACTCTAAGTACTATTAACATAAAGGAAACAAATGGCATTAGAAAAAGGACCAGTGGGGCTCCAGAATTTTCTGTATCAAACTTCATGACACTAACACCAGTATACACACACACAATACTGCCACTGAAACATCACATTTATTTGATCAAACACCACCACTCGCACAATGCCACAGCATAACATCTCAGATCACTTGAATGTTCTTCTGTTTATCTTCAACTACTCTTACAGAACTGGCAGACACTATTTTTAACATATTGTGATGGTCCTTGGCTCATCTCCTACAAACAGGTAAAAAGTTATTTTCTAGATTGGAATGGCATCCTTGTCATTTGTTCAAGGATCTGAAAGGGCAATCTTACAACATTCTTATGGCTGAGGAGTGTGATTTTTCAGCAGTTTTCAGAACTGATGTAATTCACATGTGTATCAGAATGGTAAAGTGCTGCGATGCCAAAATAACGAAACTGGAGGAAGAGCCGCATACATTACCTGGTACCAGCGCCAAGTACAGTTGTGGTGTTTCTGTGCCAAATAAATCCGACATATAACCAAACCCACACAGAAAGAAACAGTGAATAGCCAAATATATATCATGAAACTCATTTGTATCGTACAGCTAAGACCAGGGTATTCACTAATGCAATAAAATCTTCTATCTAATTAGGTCACAAATTACATAGAACGTGGAACACTACCTCTCAATATTCTGAAGAACCGTTTCAGCGCAACCACTCCTTAAAGCGGAATAAATAACTACAACATTGGTACTAACATACCCATCAGAGCAGCATAAGGAACAACAGTTTCAACATATTCCTGTTGAACAGTACACGAATTGATAGTTTCCTTTTAAAAACCAATACTATTACGTCGCATATATTGCAATCCAAGTGTACGTACAATTTGATCAGTAACTGTCAATTATCTTGTATCTTTTAATACAATTCTACTGTCATGACTAACCCGAACGTGTGTGCCGTAAAATTCTATAGCACTTCACCCCTAGCACATACTTCTTATTCACAAGACTGTTACAACCCACAAGCAGACACAACCAATCAGTTTGAAACGGGTAATCCACCGATGATAGACAACCGAAGAACGCGTCGTGCATCTCCACCTTTTAATCTGTGGATCTGAGCGCCATGCTATCCACGGATTACACCAATTCCACCAATAGGAAACCCGTGCGTGGAAATGATATAATCTGTGACTATTTTTATAGGCACCATCTGTGATAAGAACTATAGGTAACGTAGGAGTGGGTGTGGTGTCACGTGTGCACGGTACTTCCCTAATGTTGCCTCAGCATGTGTGTTTTGAGTGTTTGCCAGCATTAGTAGCGGTAGAGATTTATAGTGTTGTTAATGTGAAAGGTTGTGTTGACGATGTCAAAGAAAAAGCTGCAGCACAGTAAGCCAGTTAACTGAATATTACGCATCGTATTATGTCATATTAGGCTACAAAGACTCAAGTGTTTACAGACAGCACTGGTAGTGTTTGGCCTGAAGATGACCTTGACAGATTAAAACATATGGCCTAACTAATATGACCAATAACAATGTCATTAAGTTGTGGTGTCGGTAAACAAGTGTCTCTTTGTAGAAAGCTTTTTTTTTTTGCCGAGGGTGGGGGAGAACGTACGTTACAAACATTTAACACGAGCGACTGGAAACCTAGTTTTTTGTGTACTAGTAGCAAAAAACATGTCCGTCATAATACAATAATAATATGCCATATTTTGGTGTTTTGATAAGTGTGTTAGCAGCGCATGTGTTATCATTACATTTATAGGGCACTTAGATCATCGTAAACTCTCCCAGATCCGTAATACCAGTACATATAAGTTTGTATTGTTGAACAAGTGGTTACGATTAAAAATTCACAGAATAGCGGTTTACGTACTGTAGAAGTTGTAAAGTAGCAGAACTATATTTAGTTCTTCTAGAAAATCCGTTGCAGTTACCATTTAGGGCCAAATAGGAGGAGGAGGAGGATGCCAGGACAGCAGAGTAGTCGGTATAGTGGCTGGGCTACGGCCTGGACGATCCGGGGTTCGATTACCGGCAGGAGTAAGAGATTTATGTGTTGTTTGAAACGTCCAAACTGGCAGTGGTACTTACAGAGACAGCTCTTAAGTAGGTACAGGGTCCTTTTCCCCAGGTGTGAAGCAGTTGAGGCTTGACAGTCTGACCACCAACCTCCAACAAGACCCAAGGCTAAAATGAGCAGAGCTGTGCACCAACAAGACTGAAGGCTGAAAATGAGCAGAGGTGTGTTTCCACCCACACAGTATGCCACTGTGGTTTAATCAGGGACAACTTTACATTATTTTGTACCATTTTATTGGAAGAAGAGGAGGCCTATTTGAAAATAAGCTGTAAAAGTGTTCGGTCTTATTCTCATAAAATGTGCGGGAATGTTTAGAGCCAAAAAATACACTATTCGTGCCATTTTGTGATTAGTGTCAGAAGTTGGTTGTAGTCAGATATTTAAATATTTACAATTCTTCATTCAGTAACCATTACATACATTTTACTTTAATGTAAGCAGCATTTGTAAGTGAATTTGGAAATGTAACCATAAATATATCTCATTTCTAAGTTGCTTTTACCCTTCATTATATACAGTTCCCATCAAATTAGGCCATGTACAGAGGGAGCTACAGTTGTTAGTGTAGTTAAACCAAACAGAAAAAAATATGCTATGTAGAAGAAGGTTAGCTATTTGTGCTTTATGGATATATTTCTTCATTGTTATAATAATGCATTTCCAATTAAAACAGTACATATGAGAGATACAATCAAAAACAAATGGCTTACTCAAGGAATCAAAATTTCCAGCAAAAGGGTGTGGCTACTAGACAGTCAAAGGAAGATGACAGTTATGAAAAAGAAGGATCTGGAATATATAGAACAGTAGAAGGGTAATACAAGAAGCAAAGAGAAGGGAAGATAATAATTATATAAGTAGTTCCAAAAATAAATTGAAAGCAGCGTGGCAAATAATAAACAAAGAACTTGGAAAATCATTTATAAATAACAAGAATATTGAATTAAGATGGAGAAAAAATAAAACATCAAATCCTAGAGGTATTGCAGAGTTATTCAATTCATATTTTGTTGAAACTATAGAGAACTTGATAGACCAAAATAGTGGAACACACACAACTTACAATATGACAAATTTAAAAATAAATACATACCACAAACAATGTTCATTAATCCAGTATCAGAAAACGAAATAGAGAAGGTGTTGCAGAATCTTAAAGGGAAATGTTCATCAGGGTTTGATAGTGTAACGGATTCCATTGTAAAGAAATGTGTGCAATTTATAAAGAAACCACTATCTGATATCTGTAATACTTCATTTGCATCAGGGATTCTCCCAGAAATACTAAAAATAACAATAGTAAAACCCATACATAAAAAGGGGAATACAGGAGAAGTTCAAAACTATAGACCCATATCTCTCTTATCAGTCTTCTCAAAGATTATAGAGAAGCTAATGTATAGTAGATTGATGTCATTTGTTACAAAAAATAATATTCTAAACAACATTCAACATGGTTTCCGTGAGGGTAAATCAACAGAAACAGCAACCCATGCTTTTCTCGAAAATATTCAAAAAGCCATAGAAAAAAAGATAAAGCTTATTGGAATTTTCCTTGATTTATCAAAAGTGTGTGATGTACTAGACCATAAAATCTTGCTTTTAATTGGATACTTATGGAATAAGAGGTCTTGTGAATCAGTGGTTTAAATCATATTTATGCAACTGAAAACAGTACATTGAAATAAATTATATGGAAAATACTAGTCAGGTTTCAGAAGAGTTTACATCATCTTTAAAAGAAACGAAAGGTGGAGTCTTTCATGTCTCAGTTCTCGGCCCAGTTTTTTTTTCAGTTATATATAAATGACCTTCCCATTAACATACAAAGAGGAGGAACACCCCTGTTTGCTGATGATACAAATACACAGATAGAGGCCACAAATACAGATATTTTAAATGAAACAATAAAAAAAGTTATGCAACAGTTATCAAGTTGGTTTTGCTTAAATAAGTTTGTAATAAACCTTGATAAAACCATTGTGATATCATTCCATGCTTGGCAGAATAAAAGTAAATTAAAACTTGAAATTGTATTTCAAGACATGAACATTAAATATAAAAATGAAACAAAATTTTTAGGTTTATATCTTACTGAAGATGTAAATTGGGATGTGCGCATGAAACACGTGTAACATATTAAACAAAAACTACTATGTAATTCATTCACTTAAAAATGTTACAAGTATAAATACTTTGAGAAGTATATATTTTGAAAACTTTCACTCGCATCTGAGATATGGTATTCTTTTTTGGGGAGGTGATTCACAAAGTACGAAAGTTTTTAAATTGCGAAAGAAGATTGTGAGATTAATTTGTAATGTTAAAAAGAAAGCTGTCCTGTAGAGACTGATTCAGGACATTGAAAATACCGCCAGTGCCATGTTTATAGATATATATATATATAATGGAAACGGTGTACTACATTAAAATAAATAATAAAGGGTGAAAACAAAATTTGGGCATACGTGATTATGAGACACGACATAGATCAGATTTTCAAACACAGTTTTGTAGAACTGATATTTTTAAAAAGAGTGTAATTGATTTGGGGACAAAATTATGTAATAAGCTTCCAAATTATTTATAAAACTTAGAGAATTTAAAACCTTTTAAAAAATGACTTAAAGCCTTTTTATTACAACAGTCTTTTATAGAGTGGATGAATACTTATCATACATGCGGGCACCCTGAAAGGGAATTTCACAGAAAAGTATGGTATTGGCAATCAAATTACTAATAAAACTAGCAATGTATGGATGATATAAATTTTGTTAGTTAATAGAGAAAATTTTAAAGTTTTAGTTTATTGATATTACTTTTGGTGCAGATGTGGACAAATTGTTAAGAGTATGGACTGAAAAAACATGTTGTGTGTGTGATTTATATTAAATGTATAGAAGTACTTCACTTCTGTAGAGGTATGATGAATGGGTAATGAGTATGAAGAGTCATATGAATGTTTATCTGTATTAGCAGAAAGAAGTTGTATGTTTTTGTACTATATGTGAATCATAATTGTTACGTATATTTTTTGTGTTGTATATGAATTGCATTAGCTAAATAGAACTATAGAAACTTAGTATAAGAAATGATGGATGTATTCTGTATACATTGTTGTCAAAAGGATGAAATAAATTGAAATTGAAATGCACATAAGCCAATTTTGGAATTGGGTGTATGTTTGTGTAAACCAAGGTTTTTGTGTGTGTGTGTGTCTGTAAAACAGTATATTACACCTTAAATTGTCTTACAAAACAAACTTGAACATTATGGGATACAGGAATCAACCCTAAACTAATTTAAATCTTACCTATCAAATAGGAGACAAAGAACAAAATTAAGTATTAATAAAGACCAAATTTATTATTCTACTTGGGAAATTGTGAAGCAGAGAGTACCACAAGGCTCTGTGTTAGGCCTGGTGCTTTTTATTGTATACATTAATGATCTACCATTGAGTGTAAAACATGTTTCTAAAGCCTATTGGTTGCTGATGATACGAGTGTCATAGTCACTGACAAGGATCAAGACAGCTTTAAAGAGAAAACAAATCTTGCCCTGACTAGCCTGAATCAGTGGTTTTATATTAATCATCTAGTGCTAAATAACACAAAAACAAATGTAATAAAATTTACACCTAAAACTACAGCACATGTTCCTTTGGATATTTATTATAAGGATAATGCAATAGATAAAGTAAGGAGTACTAAATTTTTAGGTATGCATATATATGAATTGGAAAAACCTTGTAGATCAAATTCTTCCTAAGTTGAGTGCTGCATGTTTCTTGCTAAGGAACTTAATTCACACTTTAAATCCGGATATTTTACGTATGGTCTACTTTGCGTACTTTCATTCAGTACTTCAGTATGGAATAATCTTTTGGGGCAATTCAACACACGCACATCAAGTATTTAAACTACAAAAAAGAGTGGTTAGGGTAATGTCTGGTGTAGGACTGAGGTCCTCATGTAGAAGCCTAATAGAAAGTTTAATATTTTACCTATTGCATGTCAGTATATATTGTCTTTTATATTGTTCATAGTAGGTAAATAAAAAGACATTCTCCCTAATGCATATGCACATGGTTTAGACTCCAGAAACAAATCATTTATATTGACCTGTTGTAAGTTTTTTCTTGTGTTCAAAAAGGAGTTTCATACTCTGGGGTTAAAATCTTTGATAGCTTTCCAAGCAATATACAGAGTTATAGAAATGGCACGAAAAGATTCAGAAACAAGTTATACAGATATCTTATTATTCATTCCTTTTATTTAATTACTGAATTTTTGGAATGCAAGGTAGACAAAGATAGTATATAAAGTACAAACTACTTTTATGACTGACAACCTTAGGTAGGTAGTTAGGTTAGCAAATGGGTTCGAGGCCTCTCAGCCCTGATGCACCTAAGCCTTAATAGATGGGCCCTTTTTGCCCCATATCGGATCATGGGAGCTGTGGCCCCCAGACTTAAAATCTTAATGACCTCTGGGTCCAAGAAAGGAACCCAGATATACTACTTCTTTTCTCTCAAAAGTCCGAGCAAACGAACTCCCTCCAGGTTCCCTAGCAAGTCCCCTATGGAGAGAGATACTCATCTACAGGGCATTTGCATATCTCTAAAGGACCTAATAAAAGTTCCTCTAATAAGAAGGCCGCAAGAAAGAAACACCCATCCATGTTCCCCAAAAGTGGGGCCCCTATGGAAATAGGTGTCCATATCCGAGCCTTGCCTAACATATCTTAGAATTCCCCAGTAAAGGAGCCCTCCTTCATCCATCTTTCAAAGTCCCCAGTATACGAGCCTCCCCCCCCCCCCCCCCCCCCC
>Ga0209755_10005869_pt1 | contig 13779 bp, 12 predicted proteins | sample TergutCo191P1_FD_187301 | JGI IMG/M metagenome (GOLD analysis project Ga0209755, IMG submission 187301) | Cornitermes sp. P1 segment gut microbial communities from Petit-Saut dam, French Guiana - Co191P1 (SPAdes) (version 2) | ecosystem: Host-associated > Arthropoda: Insects > Digestive system... | reverse complement strand
GACCCTTCTTTGCTGCTCCGCGCACCCTGCGCTGAACAAAATCAGGGCCACCAGCGCGGCGCCCACCGTGATACCGGTCTTTTTCATGGCAAACTCCTTCCGTGTTCTGTCGTCATTCTACAGCCTGGGCAGAATAAATTCTATGGCCCAGCCGGCAAGCATGGCAAACGCGAGGTTGTACGCGAGGTAAAGCGCGAAATGCTTTGCGCCGAAAATCATTTTCACCGCGCTTAAATTGTTGATCTTGACCGTGGGGCCGGCAAGCATGAACGCCATCGCGTCGCCCGTGCCCATGCCGGCCTGCATCCAGGCGCGAATCAGCGGAATCGTTCCGCCGCCGCAGACGTACAGCGGAATCGAAACGGTGGTGGCGAACAGCACGCCAAGCCCTCGCCTCGCCCCGAACATTCCGGCCACCAAGTCCGGCGGGACGTATCTTTCAAACCACGCGGCAAGGGTTATGCCAAACAGAAGGTAGGGGGCCGTGATCCTGAAAGCTTTGAGCAGGTCGAGAAAAAAAACTTTTTTTCGTTTGCCGTCCGCCGGGGCAAAGCGCTCAAAGGCGAACAGCGTTCTGTTTTTGAAAAGCAGAAGGACAAGGCCGCCGGCAAGAATCCCGCTGAGAAAGCTTAAAGCCAGCCGCGCAAGCGTAACGCCTACGCCAAGGGCAAACGTGAAAAAAAAGATGTTTGGGTTCAGCAGGATCGAGCTTATCATGAAGGCCGCGAGCAGGTGCTGCGGCACGCCTTTTTTCCCAAGCGCGGCTATGATTGGAACGGTGCCGTACATGCACAGCGGCGACACTATTCCAAGAAAGGCCGCTATGCAAAGCGGGAACAGCCAAAAGCTGCCCGAGGCAAGCCGCGCCATTTTTTCGGCAATCCTGTCCGAAAGAAAAACGGAAACGAGCGAGCCTGCGACAAGGCCCAAGGCCCAGTACGGCCCGATGTGCTGAAACTGAATCCAGATGCTGCCAAGCAGCATGTAGATTTCGCGCATCAAAAACGCTCTTTAAAGCTCTTCGCGAAAAACGACGGCGGTGAACGTTTCCAGCCGCGCCCCCGGAGCTTCGTGCGAGCCTGCGGGCAGGCCCGCCTTTATGCTTATGTAATCGAGATATTCGTCCAGGCTCCAACCCTGCTCCACTGGCACCTGCGGCAGCAGTACGCAGGAACGCCCCCGCAGGGTCAGGTACAGGCCGTGCACCCCAAGCTCGACCCTCCGGGGGTCGCGGCAAACGGACATTGGGGAAAGCGCGGAGATTTCGATGCGGCAGCTTGGCAGCTCCTCTTTGGTGAGGGGCGAAAAACGGGGATCGCCAAAGGCGGCCTCCCTTGCCATGACGTGCACGGTTTGGGCAAGCGGCAGGTTTGCGGTAAGCCTGCCTATGCAGCCGCGCAAAGCCCGCCGGCCGGAAGCTTCGCTTTTGTACAGGCTTACAAAAGCTCCGCACGGTTCCCCAAGAACCGGGTGGGCTTCCGCGGCCGGGCTTTGCGTGTTTGGAACGCGGCCTTCCAGCTTGGAGGCGATGCTTTCTCTTGCCAAGGCCAGCAAAACCCGCCGCTCTTCCGGCCCGATTGCAAAGTCCATGGCTTATTATACATATTGTCCGGCTCTTGGGCTACACCCGGTTCGTCGTCGTTACTGTTCTTCACATTTTGAAGACGGTTCGAGTGTCGCTCCAAGCTTGGGCTTGCCGCTTGGCGAATGTTTTGGTAGGATATGGGCAGCTTAGGTTAAAGGGGGGACGAAATGTCCGACAAAGACGACAACGCCTGCAAATGCCCATATTCCTGCAATCGGCACGGGGACTGCCCGGCGTGCATCGAGTATCACCGCAAGACAGGCTCAAGAACAAACTGCGGCAAAGACGGAAAGGAAACAAAAGGCGGGCAAAAACCAGGTTGACGGTTATTACTCCGTTGTGTTGGGCCGTTCCATTATTTCCCTTACGCTTTGCCCGTCGATGGCGATGTACTTTGCCGGCGGCTTTCCGTCCCGCTTTTTGCCGCCGCCTGTTTTTAGCCGTTTTATTTGCAGATAGTAAAGCCGTTCGGGAGACGGTGGTTTGTAGAAGAGCAGGGCCAACGACGGCGCGGCGTTTGCGTTTCCCCCTTTTGCCAGCCGGACAAGCCCGCCGTATTCGCCGTTTTCGATTTCCGTTTTTATGCCGTCAAGGTTTTCAGGCATGTCCGTTTCCGCTTTTTCGGGTGCCGTGGCGTACCACTTTTTTGTTTTTTCGCAAAACGGAAACTTTGGCTTTTCCACGGCGACTATGCAGGCGGCCGCGGTCATTGCGGCAAATTCCATTATCCATACGGCCAACAGGGAAACGCCGTTTACCGCCGGCCCGCCGTGGCCCAAGCTCCAGGCCCCCACCGCGTTGATTACGCCCGCCAGCTCGACGACTGTACCTGGCTCGGCAAGCAGATAAAACGACGTCAAGAACCGTTCGCCAAGGGTAATGCCAAAAACGTTGTACGGGGCGTAAAACACCAGCGGGATATACACGGCCCACTGAACGTATTTTGCGATGCACATAACGGCAATGGTGCTGACCAAAACAAGCGCCGGGTTTCTGGCCTTGCCCAAACCTGCGGCAACCCCCATAAGCAGCCCCATGACGATGCCGCAGCCTATGGTAGCAAGAACGCTCAGGTAAACGATGGGCAGATAGTACACAAGGTAAACATAAAACACGCCGACGACGGGCACTGCCACCGCCACGACAAACAACACGTAAAGAAAAAACAGCGGGGAAACTTTGCCCGAAGGTTTATAGTAAAGCGCCTTTCCGGATTCCCCGCTGCCGCTCAAAACAAAAACCTCTGCCTGTATGCCTTGCCGATTCTGTGAAGGGTTTTGACAAGGCCCTCTCCCAGAAGGGTCTGCTTTTTGAGGTCTATGGCAAACTGGTTCATCGAAAAATGGCGGTACAGAAAAAGCGAGTCGCCTAAAAGCGCGCCGCCGTATATGCGTTTAAGCTCGTTCGTGTAGGATTCAAAAACGCCGCCCTTTTTCATTTCGGAATAACCCGTTATCCACACCGGCAAGGCGGTTTTGGCTTCGCCGGCAAAGGCCGCCTGGAATTCCGCGAGCAAGCTTGCCATAAGCCGCTGGGAGTCGGCAAGGGCCTTTTCCAGCGAAGCTCCGCCAAGTCTGCAAAGCTCCCGCAGCTCCGCGGTTCGCGGCGTATGAATCGGCGTTTTGTTAAGGATGATTACGTTTTTTCGAAAATCGATGTTAAGCACGGGGTTGTCGCGGAAAAAATTTTCGGCGAGCTTGCCGGAAAGCCCCACAAGGTAGCGACGGTTTTCGGCGGCCTGCTCGCGGCGGCCCGGGTTGTCTCCCACAAGAATAAGCCGTATTTCGCTGTTTTCGGTTATGTCGTCCAGCGCGCCGTTGTACACGATGGGGGTTTCCACTTGGTATGACGGGCTGCGGCCGTCGATAAGCTTTTGTTGAACCGCCCGCAGCTCGGGCAGGGCCCGCTGCATCCGCTTGATTTCGTTGCGGTAATGTTCCCTTGCTTTGACAAACCTGTTCCATGTTGCGGCCTTCATGGTTTAAGGCTAACACCGGTTTTGGAAAAAAGCAACTTGTATCGCCGCATAAAGCTTAGGAAACCGCCTTAGCTTGGGCTTTTGTGCACCGGCAGGCTCTCAAGCAGCTTTGTTACTTCGGTTATGGGACGTTCCCTTGTTGTGGACGTTTCCTTGCCCGCCGCATCCTTAACGATGAAAGCGCCCTGCTTGAAACGCACCTGAAGGCCCCCGACATCGAGATAGCGATCTCCCCAAAGACCTTGTTCTCCCCTTGGCTTTGACGTGATTTTTTTCTCCATTAGCAACTCACATAATGCCGACAAAAATACGTCATGATTATAGCCACTCGATTCTTTGGTTCTTATCATAATAAACCATTTTCCATTTCCGTCAACATCACGCAGACGCAAATGGGAGACGCTCATCCATGAAAACAGCTCATGGCATTTGATAAAACAGTATCGCCAATCGTTTTCGGGAACCTTGGATTCCATGATAATTTTTTTTAGTTGTGCTTCAATATCCTGATTTGCATCAAGCATATCAAGCAACGGTTTGACGACTTCGCCGTGGTTTGAAAACAGGCGTTTCAAACTTGGCGTACCGCTCCCTTCGTCCGGGTCGTTGACGCATAGTGTCTTGTAAGGTTTTACATCCAGAGTGTAGTCTCCAAATGTGAGTAAAGCCCGCCGCAGCAGATTCCCATGCTTTGGCTTTGCCGTGTCAAACAGTTCATCTATTTTGTTCCAGTATTGCACGAAGGTTTTCATTTCCGGCGCTCCGCCGCCGTCTTTTGCGTAGAACAACGCGGAACGTATTTGACCGCTGAAGTAGGGATGCTTCTCCGCTTCGTAGATTGCCTCCGCAAAATCTTTGTCCCGCAAAATTATCCGCGCTTTGTCCTGCTCCTCCTTTATTTGATCCTGCGAAAAACCTGTTTCCCTGATACTTTCGCCCTTAGCAAAATGTTCAAGCAGATTATACCAATGGTCGTCGTCCGCCCATTTGTTTATACCGTTAACGGCGCGACGGTGCGTATCATTATCGATCGTGCTGTTTAATGTCAGGTTTCGGATAATCCGAAGCCATTGCCTTAAAGAACCGTTGTCGATACCCTTTGCCCTATGCAGATAGGTTGTTACGGCATGAAACAGCACCCTGTCCTGAAAGATGATACGGTCTTTCTTTAACATGTCGAAAACAAGCCGGCGTATTTCCTCCGTGATTCCCGGCTTGTCGGCGCACAGGAAATTCAAGGTATGAAATATCGTTTCAAATGTTTCTACATTGATTTTGTCGTAATCGAGCTTGTTTGACCAGTTTGCGTCATCGCTGACATCGGCCTCGGCGGTGCCCCTGTCCGCCTTGTTTTTAGGCGGTTTGTTGTTCATAAAAAGTACGTCAAAAAACGCCAAGTATATTTGGTCAAAGCTTGCTTTATCATCATTGCTGTTCCAAAACAGGTCGGTCCATTCCCTATCGAAAAACCCTTCGAATTCACCCGCAAAGCCTGGTTTAAGCTCTTCAGGCTTAAGCTTTTCAAGCTGGCCTATAAGCCTGGCTTTGAAGTTTTCAAGCAGCGTGAGCGGTTTTCCGCGCGCATTAAGCTTGATATATAAACTGTCTTCCATTCCAAGATTTTCCATGTCTCGAAACTTGAACACAATGGGCCTTTTTTCCGCCAAACATTGACCGAGGTTTGGTACGCCACTGAAAACGATTTTTATATCATCCAGCATCGTTAATATCGACTTGACTGTCGGATCATATTTCCAACTTGAAACAAACCATTCGGATTCACAAATTTCTTCGGAGGGAACCAGTTCGGAAGCGAAAACCTTTTCCCGCATTTCGGTCAGTTTTTTCAAAAACCGACGCGAGCTTACGCGGGTTTCGTAAGTGAATTTACGAAAGAGCTCCGTCTTGGATTTATCGTTGCGAAAGGCGTAAAGGTGCAAAAGGAAAAGAGTGGTTAGCCGCTGTTGCCCGTCTATGGGTATAAACTTACCGTTCTCCTTTTCCGCCCTGCCGTATACAAAATGAATATCAAGCTGCGTTTCTCCCGTAATCGCCAGTCTCATATCTTTTAACAGTTGCTTTCGAACTCTCTTTTCGTGCTCGCCTTCTCTGCCTTGTGCATAATCGCGCTGGAGGATTGGTATTTCGACCTCATACTTTTTCAGCAATTCAAACAGCGTTTTTGTCATTTTTTACGACCTCCCTTCCGAAAACCAGCTTAAACATTTGTACCATTGCGGTTACGTAGTCCTCCCTATCGTGGCCTTCATCTTCGTCTGTCCCTGTCCACTTGTTCATATCTCCCGGATCGGTAGAATATGCCTTCAGGAAAACATTCTTTGTGCATAACGGCACAAAAAGCCCTTCCGATTCTCTTTTCAAAAGTATTTTTCGCTTTTCATCAAAAGGTTTGTTTTTATAAGTGAGGTTTGTCTTCACATCAAGCAGCGTCAGGTTTCCAAGGCTGTCGTCTGGTTTATTATTTTCATCGGTTTTGTCTGCCCTTGCATGGATGTGTTCAATGTGCCAGTTTTTTTTCTTGTAAATGTCAAAAGGAAAGCGGTTCTCCTTTTCTTTTTTGCAGACCAATGTTGCAATATTGAACAGCAATAACAATCTGCGGATTTTCATGTTGTCGTTGCCTTCTCCGTATGTAAGTTTCGGCAGGTCATAATCTTTTACCAAGCCTGCGGCTCTGCCAAGCAATGCTTCCCTAACGGCGCTTTTTCGCTTGCCTCGCGTAAGCTCAAATATTCCGTTTTTTCCGCCTATGGCTACGTCTGATGCAATCAGGAACCCTATTATGTGGTAATTGTCCAAGTCGTCATACCAGTCACGTAACTCGGCGTACAATTCCTCAACTTTTTCCCATAGCGTTTCCACAAACATCGTTTTGGCGATTTTTTCCAATTCGTCTTTGCCTGGTTTCCCACACTCGTTTTCAATTCTCTTCCACAAATCTTCCCCAAACAGCCCTTTCACGAATCTTTCCAATTTTTCTTTTGGTTCACGCGCAATATCCAAAATTGCGGAAAAAACTAAAAAAGAGAATAAAACCTGGTTGTCGTTTTTGTTTATCGGCTCGGGCAGCTTGGAATTGTATTCATTTGCCAGCAGCCCAAAAAGCAAATCAATATGCGTTCCGCTTGGCTTTTTTTCGTTAAGAAAATACCAGAAGGAATCCTCCTGCAAGCCCTGCTCAATCCTGTCCCATGCGACGGAAATCTCTATCTGCCGTTTGTTTGCGTCGTCGCTGTAGTTGTCCTTGCTCAACAACAGCGCTTTTATGAGCTCCGCGTTTGTCAGCGGTATTTTGCCCATGTTTACTCTTGTGAACATGTCAATAACGGCGGAATTAGAAGTTTTTGGTGGTATTTCATACCAAATAAAAACCACGTTTTTCCTGATTTTCCCCCTTAACTCTGTTATCATGTCAGACTTATCGATATTAGGTTTACCGTTAAGCCACTTATCCATTTCTCTATAGGCGGATGCCATGTGGTGAAAATCTATGTTTTCCCATCTTTCTTTATCCAGGCAGGAACCGTCGGCTATGGATTCCAAAAATCTCTTACTGCCGGGACGGGTTTCATATTCCATTTCAAACGGCGGCGGTGCCGGGTTGACTTCCTGTGAACGTATCTGCATGAAAATATATATCGTGGTAAGCCTTTGTTGTCCATCGACCACTTCAAGCGTGCCGTCGTCGCGGGGTTTAACGATAAGCGGTTGAATGCAATAACAGTTTTGCTTTTTTTCCCCTGGCGAAAACTCGTAAATGTCGTTAAGCAGCGCGGTTACTTCATGTTTTGTCCAGCGGTATCCGCGTTGGTATCGCGGTATAAAAAAGCGGCTCCCTTTAATTTTAGAGTCCATAATAGTTTGTGTATCGATCTCCATGTTTCTCCTCCTCAAGTCTTGGCATAGCAGACAGCACCCCGCAGGTCAAGCCGCGGGGTGTTGTCTGCTTATCCTACCGCCTTTTTCAGCGCTTCCGTTTTGTCGGTTTTCTCCCAAGGGAATTCCGCGCGGCCGAAGTGCCCATACGACGCGGTTTTCTGATACAAGGGGCGACAAAGATCGAACGTCTTGATTATTCCCGAAGGGGAAAGATCGAAAACCTGTTTGACGGCTTCACCTATGCGATGCCCGTCGGCCTTTCCCGTTCCGAAGGTGTCCACCATAACCGAGACCGGGAACGGCACGCCTATCGCGTAGGCGATTTGGACTTCGCAGCGATCGGCAAGCCCGGCGGCCACCACGTTTTTGGCGACGTAGCGGGCGGCATAGGCGGCGGAACGGTCAACCTTTGTTGGGTCCTTGCCTGAAAAAGCGCCGCCGCCGTGGCGGCCCATGCCGCCGTAGGTATCCACAATGATTTTGCGCCCGGTAAGGCCGGTGTCGCCGAAAGGCCCGCCCACCACGAAGCGGCCGGTGGGGTTGATGTAATACTCGGTTTTGCCGTCAAGAAGGCCGGTAGGCTCAAGCACGGGTTTGATGACGTTTTCGATGATGGCGGTTTCGATTTCCTCGTGGGAGACTTCCGGATCGTGCTGGTGGGAAACCACCACCGCGTCTATGCGAACCGGTTTGTACCCTTCGTATTCCACCGTTACCTGGCTTTTGGAGTCGGGCCTGAGCCAGCCAAGCATTTTGTTTTTGCGAAGCTTCGTGGCTTCCCGCAAAACGTCGTGCGCCAGGGTTATCGGCAGGGGCATCAGCTCCTTGGTTTCGTTGCAGGCAAAGCCGAACATCATGCCCTGATCGCCGGCCCCCTGCTGGCCCTTGTACCTGGCAAGGCCCGTGCCCGAAACCCCCTGGCTTATGTCCGCGGACTGGCTGTGGATCATGTTCATTACGGCCATCGAATGGCAGTCAAGGCCGTAGTCCGGATTGGTGTAGCCGATTTCCTTTACCACGTCGCGGACGACCTGCTGAACGTCCACGAAAGTTTCGGTGGTGATTTCGCCGCCGACCAATACAAGCGACGTTGACGAATAAGTCTCGCAGGCGACCCTGCTTGCGGGGTCGTCCTTCAGGCATGCATCCAAAATCGCGTCCGACACCTGGTCGCACAGTTTGTCAGGATGTCCTTCGCTTACGGACTCGGAAGTGAAAAAGTAACGACGGGATTCCATGTTTGTCTCCTTATGGCTGGTAATTTTCGCGCAATATAAAAAACGCAAGCGTCAACGGCTTTCGTCTTTCTCGTGTTTTCCTGGGAGCCGGTTCTTCGGGAACTTTCCCATTTTTATGTTCAGGCTTATCTCCCCTGTTTTGTCCCACTCGGACAAAATCTTTACGGCCTCGCATGCGGCAAGGCAGGCTTTGTCTTCGCCCCCGCTGTCGCCCCAGCGGTCAAGAACGCGGTTTGAGATTACTGAAAGTATCGAACCCATTCTCATGCCGTGGAGCCTGCCCACAACGTACTGCGTGGCACATTCCATTTCGATGTTAGTAACTTTCGCCGCGCCGAGATCGCTTATAATGTTGTTTGCAAAAGACGGCCAGTATCCCGAGCCGTCCTCGCCAAGCGGGCGGCCCTGTCCAATGTAAAACGATCCTACGCTGTGGGTAAGGCCCAAACCGTAGCGGAAGCCGAGGCGCTCGCAGGCGGAAACCAAGGCAAGGGTCACGTAAAAGTCGGCATAGGCCGGATACTCGGCTTCTACATAAGCCTGGGAGGTTCCGTCCTTGCGGACGCAGGCGACGGGAATGATAAGATCGTTCAAATCAAATTCGGGAACGATGCAGCCCGTGCTGCCGACCCTTATGCCGGTATGCACGCCCAAAACGCTAAGCTCGTGCACGCATATTTCGGAGCTTGGCCCGCCTATGCCGGTCGACGTGCAGGCGATGGGCACGCCTTTGTAGGTTCCGGATATGGTTTTGTATTCGCGGTACGATGCCACCTCCTTTGAGCTGTCCCAGTGTTTGGCGATCACGGGACAGCGTTCCGGCGCGCCGGGCATAAGGACATAGCCGGGCACGTCGCCCTGCTTTAGCTGCAGATGGTACACGCCCGCGTTTTCCGCTTTCGGCGCGGACGCTTTGTTGGTTTCGCTCACTGTTTTCCTCCTGGCAAAAATCTAAATATTGTTTGCGATTTTTTCGGCCGTCTGCCTCACCCTTGCGATTAGGGCGGAAACATCGGTGCCGGAAAGGGCCCCGTTTTTGACGAGTCTTTTGCCGTTTACAAAAACGTCGGCAACGTCGCCGCCGGTGGCCGCGTAAACTATGGCTGAAGTAACGTTTTCGTTTTTTCCAAGCACCATTGGCTGCATGTGCGGTTTGTCGGCATCGACAAGAATTATGTCGGCCTTCATGCCTTCCTTTACCATTCCGATTTCGGCTTCCATCCCAAAGACCGAGGCCCCGCCGGTTGTCGCCATGTCGAGAATCGCTTTTTTTGAAAGGCTGCGAACGCCCGAGCTTACCGTGTGCAGAAGGGACATTCCCTTCATCTCCCTGAAAATATCGCTGCTGTTGTTCCACAGCGGGCCGTCCGTGCCTATGCCAACGGCGAGGCCCTGTTTTACCATTTCGGGAATGGGCGCAATGCCGTCTGCGATTTTCATTTCGCACAGCGGCGTGTTTGCGATTTTTACGTTTGCCTTTTTCAGAAGGGCTATTTCGTTTTCGTCGGCACAGACGACGTGGGAAGCCACAAGCCTGTCGTTCAGGAAGCCGTTTTGGGCAAGGTACTCTATCGGGCGCATGCCGTATTTCTTCAGTATCATTTTCATGCGCCATTCGTTTTCCGCAAGGTGCATGGTCTGCAGCGCATCTATGTTTTCGAGTTTTGCGAAAACTTTTTGCAGGGATTCCGTTTCCCAGTCTTCCTCCGCCGGAAGCCCTATCACGGGAACAAGGCCGGCCTCACGACACGCGGCGGAAAACTCCCGAAGCTCGTGGTCGGGAACGAGGGCTTCGGAATCGGCGAAGTCGTGGCGGACGTCCTCCACAAGCGCGCCTTTTATGCCGATTTCCGCCATCGCCCGAATCGAGGCGCTTCCCAGGCCCCAGTACATGTTTTCGCAAACGAAGGTCGTGCCCGCCAAAAGCGATTCGCAATAGGCAAGCCGCCGCGCGTGGTATCTGTCTTCGTCCTGGATGAATCCGTGAAACCAGTTGTGGGAGGCATAGGCCTCGATTTGTTCCGGCAGGGTCATGTCGTCGCCAAGGCCCCGCGCAAGGGTCATGTCCCCGTGGCAATGGCAGTTTACAAGGCCCGGCATAAGGATTTTGCCTCCGCCGTCTATCCATTCGCCGCATTCGTCTCTGGATACCCCCCCCCTGCGGACTTCGGCGATTCGCTCTCCCTGTACGCAAAGGGAGCCCCTGAAGGGCTCGTAGCTGAAGTTTCCCGAAACTATAATAACGTTGTCAATGCCAAGACTGTACATCAGCCCTTCTTGAACACCCCCAAAAGCTTGGCGAGTATTCCCTTTTTCGCGGGCGCGGCCTGTTCCGTTGCCGGCGGCCGTTTCGCCTGTTTCGCGTCTTCGGGCCTGGCGGGGTTTTGCCTGCCGTCCTTTCTTCGCGGCGGCTTTTTGCCCTTTCGCCTTTGGCCGCCCGGATGATCCTTGCCGGCGTGTCCGCGCTCGCCCTGCGGCTTCGAATCCCTTGGCCTTTCGGCCTGCTCGCCCGGCTTTCCGGAGCTGTACTTTTTCTTGTACAGGGCCATGCGCTCCTCGAACGTCAGGCCGGAAAGATCCTGCGAGTCAGCCCTCGGCGCTTCCTGCCTGCGCGGTCTGTCCCCGGCGGCCTTCGACGGGCCGGAACCCTCGGCGCCACGGCGACTGTCGTCCCTGCGCCTGCCTCCGCGATCCCTGTCGCGCTCGCGCGGAAGCTCGCGGGAGCGGCCTCCCTTGGGTGAGGCGGCGCCGGGCCTTGCGGAACCGTGTCGGCCCCTGGACGGGCGGCGATCGTCGGAACGGTCGCGATCCTCGTAGAAGTCGGTGCGGATGTAATGCCCGGAGCTTTTGTCCTCGGCGTAAAGCTCCGCGCTCGCAATCTCCGGCGGAATCTTTTTGCCTATGTACCGCTCGATGGCCGGCAGCTCGTACACGTCCTGGTCGCTTGCAAGGCTGATCGCCCTGCCGGTTTTGCCCGCGCGCGCCGTGCGCCCGATGCGGTGGACGTAGTTTTCCGCCTCCACCGGCAGGTCGTAGTTCACCACCAGGGCAAGGGCCTCCACGTCCAGCCCCCGCGCCGCGACGTCGGTGGCCACGAGGAACCTGACTTCCCCGGCCTTAAGGTCGTCAATCACCTTCTGCCGCTTGTGCTGGGGCAGGTCGCCGATTATGAACTCGCAGTCGTAGCCGTTCATCTTAAGGCGTTTCGCCACGATTTCGGTGTACCGCTTGGTGTTGCAGAAGATGATCGCGCTTTCCGGCCGCTCCCTTTCCATGATGCCAAGAAGCAGCTTCATCTTGTCGTCGGAGGGAACGTGGTAGAGCACCTGGTCGATTTCCTCGACCGTTACAACCTCCGGCTGGATTTCTATTTCCAGGGGGTTGCGGGTGTATTCCCAGGCAAGGTTCTTCACGTAGATGCTCAGGGTCGCGCTGAAAAGCATGGTCTGCCGGCGATCGGCCGGAGGCACCACCTTGATCAGCTTCTGCAGGTCCGGGTAGAAGCCCATGTCGAACATTCTGTCCGCCTCGTCCAGAACAAGAAAGGCAAGGTCCATCAGGTTCATCCGGCCGGAGCTGTTGAGGTCCAGCACGCGCCCCGGCGTTCCCACCAGAATCTGCGCGTTTTCCCGAAGCAGCTTTTCCTGCCCGGCGTAACCCACGCCGCCGTAGAAGCTGCCTATCTTAAAGGGAAGATACTTGGCCAGAAGCTTCGCCTCTTCCTCGATTTGGACGGCCAGTTCCCGGGTAGGGGCCATGATCAGGGCCTTTTTGCCTGCCAAAAATTCCTCGGTAAGCAGGCGCTGAAAAATAACGACTAAAAAGGCGGCGGTTTTTCCCGTCCCGGTCTGGGACTGCACGTACAAATCCTGACCGCCGAAGGCGTGGGTAAGCACCTGCTCCTGTACGGGCATGCAGGTGACGTATTCGGCCTCGGCTATTCCCCGCTGCAGGTCGGGATGTAGTGTAAAATCTTTGAATTCCATAATACCTACCCTATGTTAGTACATTTTGGCCCGGCGTGAATAGCCGTTCAGCTTCGTTATACGGCTGTTTTTGGGGTTGACGGCCGGTTTTGGGCTTTGAAAGCGAAAACCGCCGAAAAGCGCTTGCCATTTTCGCGCTTTTCTGCTAGCCTTAAGCTTGGGAACTTGGTTCCCCAAACCTCTTTTCCGGCGCGACGCCGCGCCGGACAGGGAAAACCTTTGTTTTGCTTTGCGGAAGGCCCCAAGCGCGGGCGCCGCTTTTGCAGACCCAGTCCACAAGGAGGGCCTATGCGCCGATACGAGCTGATGGTTATCTTCCCCTTGGAAGAAGACCAGCACACGGCGGGGCGCGAGCGTTTGCTCGGCGACCTTGCCGCCAACGGGGCGGAGATCGAAAAGACCGACGAGCTCGGCGACCGCGATCTTGCCTACGAAATCAAAAAACGAAAGCGGGGGAAGTACGTCCTGTTCACGCTGAAGGCGGATCCCGCAAAGATCGCCGTCTTCGACAGGGTGTTCAAGCTCAACCCCGGCCTCGTCAAGTACCTTTTCGTGAGGATAGAGGAGTAGGCCATGGCCGATCTGAACCGAGTCACGCTGGTGGGGCGGCTGACCAGGGACGCAGAGCTCAAGTCGATAGCCAGCGGCACCGCGGTGTGCAAGTTCGGCATCGCCGTAAACCGCGCCGTGAAGAGCGGCGAGGAATGGAAGGAAGAGGCGAGCTTTTTCGACGTCGTTCTTTGGGGGAAGCGGGGCGAGGCCCTGCACCAGTACCTTACCAAGGGAAAGACGGTGGGCGTCGACGGCGAGCTGCGCCAGGACCGCTGGCAGCAGGACGGGCAGAACCGTTCCAGGGTGGAGATTGTGGCGAACAACATCCAGCTTCTGGGCGGCAACCCCGGAGCTTCCGGCTCAGGCCCGTCCGGATACGGAGCTTCGTCCGGCACGAACGGCTACGGCGGGGCACCGCCCCAAAACCAGAACCAAGGGCAGGGTTGGCAGCAGCAGGGCGGCTCTTCCGCGCCGCCGGAAGACGGCTTTGCCGACGACATCCCGTTTTGACGCGCCTCGCCGGGGTTTTGCACGGTGCGG
>Ga0209755_10005868_pt1 | contig 13780 bp, 13 predicted proteins | sample TergutCo191P1_FD_187301 | JGI IMG/M metagenome (GOLD analysis project Ga0209755, IMG submission 187301) | Cornitermes sp. P1 segment gut microbial communities from Petit-Saut dam, French Guiana - Co191P1 (SPAdes) (version 2) | ecosystem: Host-associated > Arthropoda: Insects > Digestive system... | reverse complement strand
AATTCTTATCCGCTAATTGGTTTGTTTCGCTTGCCTGATTGGGAATCTTTTTGTTGATATTCTCAATAGCCTGATTTGATTGGTTGTCCGCCGCCTGCCTCGCCGCTGCTTCTGTTGCGATTGCTTCATGCGCGTCATAAATGCCCTGCTCGATTTTGTTCATGTTTTTTACGCTGAAGGGCGTGCCGGGCTGCGTCACGGAGTTCGGTTCATTATTCAGTATAACCGACCTTGTAGTTTCCTGTTCTTTTGAGAACCTGTTAAGATTAGAGCCTTTACGGCCCTTCCAGTCTGTTTTTTCGTATGCCATAACTAAATTATACAGCGGTAATTTTTAATTGCCCTAAACGAGTTAAAGGGGTAGAATGAAACAAGAGGCAGTTTATGAGAAAAGCGTTTTTGGTTATACTGGTTTTGACTATTTTTATTATTTCATGCGATGATGAAGGTATGAATGAAGATGTTAATCCGTTTGTGGGAACATGGGAGAAAGTAAATGACCAAAATGTGCGTTTTGTTTATACAAAAAATATAGCAACTGGTTATGTCTATGGTTTAGGGTATGATAATGATATTTCTTGGACAGGTACTTATACATATGATGATACATATATTACTGTTAAACTAGATCAAGAACTTTCAACAGAAAGCATGTTAGTTGGATGGCCTAATGGCTATATTTGCTCATATGAATTTATTGACGATCTTCTATTGCTTTCCAATCCTGCTACAATGACATTCAAAAAAGTAGAAAATTAATTTTTTACCTTAACAAAAGAGCTACCATCTCCCGCATCTTGTTTCCACACCGTCCCTACTCTTGCAGCCGCCGGATCAAGAGGCAGTCCCACCAACCTAACCTTTTTACCGCTTGTGCCTAACTGGAACCATACGCTGGCAGCTCCAAATATAGGCGAAACAGAAAATGTATTTTCCCTTCCGGTTACAGAATGTATATAGGTTATTACTATTCGATTGGATTCTGTCAGTATTGATACTATATTATGCGAGACATTCGCTATTGTAATAACGCCGCTGTTAACAATAAAAGTTCTAGGTCTTGAAATAAATTCATTGTAAGTTATTCCCATTGCGGCTGCCATTTCAGTTATAACTACATCTCTGGTTTGAGAACCCGTATATACTCCTGACGCAGGAAATCTTTTTAACGAATTCGGATCATCCGCTACCTGTAAACTGCCACAGTCAAGATCGCCGTGAAATTTGCAAGCGTCAAAAAAAGTACCTGTTTTTGCTTCTAGGTGTCCTAAAAATTCTCCTTCAAAGGCTTTAAGAGCGCCGTCGGCTCCGAGATACCAGCCTTTAGCGTTTTTATTTACCACTTCGCCAAGTTCATTAAATCTATCTCCTCCGTAAATCACCCCGGTTATTTTTAATACCTGCGTTTCAAGAGTTTCAATAAACGCTTCCATCGCGGCAATACGAGCGGCAAAAACAGCGCCGAACCATTTTGTATCTGTTGCTAATACTTCGAGTCCGTCCTTAAAACACCGTGTGTATAGATCGGCATGATTAACTGCGTCGCGGTAAACCCATGCGGTACCCGTCCACTGGAATACGCTTCCTGCCTGCTCTCCGCCGACAGCTTCGACAGCAAGAACAAAATCGCCTTGAAGCGCTCTTACTTGTCCTTGTACCGGACCTGTTATGATCAAAACCATAGCGTTTAACGGCATTGCCGTTATAGTCCCCAAATATTTCGCAGGAGAGCTTCTGATATTTTTTTTGATTGTAAAAATAGACGTATAAACCGTTCCCTGGTAATCAGCATTAACAGTGATACTGTTGTTTTCACCAAGAACGGCGTTTGCGCTGACAGTTATATGCCCATTTGCATAAATCGAAATTCCTTCCGGAGCGCCTGCCAGCGAATATATTACGCCTGATAAAACAGAATTCCACTGAAATAATCTTGCTTGAATTTCAAGCGGCAGGAGTCCTGCAAGAATATTTCCGTCTCCGTCAGTTTCAAGCGTCACGTTCTGCGGAGTGACGCCTAACCATATCGGAGTGACGTCGTCTGTGCCGCGCTGCGCTTTAATCCGCACGGGCAGTCCCCATTCGCCGCTCTCGATTGATTCCGCTGTTTTTGACGACTGCCAAATAGAGCGGAACGTCTGCTCGTTATGCCAGCCGTCCCCCTGCCCGCTGCCGGAAGGGCGTTCGGGCTCTTCTTCGCTGTCATGGTAAACTGTAAAATGCTTCCAGTTGTCGGGATTGACGGCGCCGTGATCGACGGCTCCTGAAACGGGAGTTATCTTGTTTTCAAATTCAGGCAGGATAAAATCAGGTTTGTCTACATCGAAAATCGCAGGGCTGTATTCGACGCAGGTGAGCGTCGCTGATAAATTCTGCCCGGGTTGTATGTCGGTTATAATCAGATCGATGACTTCATATCCCCTGACGCCGAAGGCGTAAACATTACCGGCTTTGGGCGCGTCCTTTGCTTCAACCGGCTCTGTAAAGTAGATCACGTTCTGCGGTTCGTAATAAACATTATCGTTTTCATCGACAGCGTACATATCGCCGAGCGGCGGCTCGTGAAGATCGCCGCCTTCATCGACAGGAAAATACGTGATTGATTTTTCTCTGCGCAGTCCCGGATTGTATACAACTTCTTTAAGAACAATAGTTCCGTCAGACATTCTTATACGCACGGCGTGCTTTTGTCCTTCGTTCATGACAACAGGCTCGTCGGTGTCGATGCCGATGCAGACGCCGTCCGCTAAAATAATTCCTTTGATTCTTCCCTGCACCGATCCTGTTAAAGCGATATCTCCCGCGTATTGTATCCAGTCGCCTTTATTGACCACAAGGTATTCGATATCCGCCTCTATTGTGTGGACAAAGGGACGGTTTTTCAAACAGGCGTAATTGTACATTCCGATCCGGCGTGCTTGTTTATCGTCTGTAATTCCCCAGAGATCGGCTTTCTGAATTGAATCGGGCTCGCCGGCCTGACTGCCGTCAGGCGTGTTGTAAACGGACAGCTCGTTATGCGCAAATCCGGCTGCCTCGTCGATAAAGCCCAGCGCGATTGCATCGGGAATATCGGCGTTAAACATGGTGACGCTGTAACCGGCAGTATTTTTCGGCGTGAACAACTGCATAGATGACGGCCGCTCAATGTCCTGCACTACTGAAATTTTTGAATCGATGCGCAGGATATCGGCGCGGGAAGTACTGCCGATCATTCTGATTAACTCCGCGATGGTTACTGATTCCGAAAGATACGCGTTACACGCATACTCATGCTCTCCGCACCACAGATAAAACTTTTCGATTGACGGCCAGTCGATGTCGCCGGGATCGACAATCTGCTGGGACGCTCTGCCGCGCAGGGCGTAAAGAAGCATCGAAGCGGGATTGCGCGTTTCTGTTGTATTAAGCCAATATAACGGACCCGATCCGTTCTTTGAATACACAGGCAGTTTTGATGTTGCGACATAATTGAAGCTGTCTAAAACATTGTTTAACCTTGATGTCGCTAATACCTTTAAAGCTATAATAGTCAGATCGTTTTGCCTTATAGCCCGTATTGGGCGCTCATGCTTCTTTGATCTGACAGAGCCGACATGCACCGCATCAATTATCTTGCTGTCTGACGCGTCCTTTGTTATGCGCTCTATTTTAATAGTGTATAAATCCCGAGGCAGTCCTGTCCTTGCTATCTGATAACGTTTCATTTTAAGTTCTGCGCCGGAGATTATGTTACTATTCCCGTTAAAATATCCAAGAGGTATATAATCGGAATCTTTGGAACCTTTAAACCATGCTTTCACTTCAACCGAAGCGGAGCCTAACTTGCCTTCGCTGTTGTATTTACCGATTCCGTTCTGCAAAAAAATGTCAATATTTATAGAATCGGTTTTATCCGGTGTTTTACAGATAATTTCTCCGGGTATCAGATTACCGTCAGCATCTTTGATTTCTTTTTGAAGAGGCGCGTTCAAAACCTCTTCATGCACACATATGGGATATATTCCTGACGATGATCCGTTTTGGATAATTTCCATGCTTATCGCAGGATCCCTGTCGGTAAGTATTTGCATCATGTCTTTCGTTTGAGAAAAATCAATAAGCGGAATGTCGCCTAACTTAAAGCTGTCACGGTCGATTGTATAATCTTTATATCCGCCGCAAAAAAGCTGGATAAAATACTGCTGGCTGCCTTTTATTTCGGTGTACTGGTTCGCGGCAAGGTCGGGATAGATTCGATGTTTGCCAAAGAGAACGGGGATGCGCCCGTAAGGCCTCGCCTGATTTTTTGCTCCCCTGATAGACGGATTTTGTTCCGGTTTCCCGCGGTCTTCGGGTTTCGGCACGTCTACGTTCATCATGATTGTACCGCCGAGAGCCATTGAAATGCCTGTGCCGATGAGAGCCGAGCCTAAAAAACCGCCGACAACAGGGATAAAAGAAAGCCCTATGCCGACCGCTGCAAGCGCCCAGCCGCCGATCTTCATCCCGATGCCGATCTCTTCATTTGTTCCGTAAGGCACAAACTTAACCGACAGAGCGTCGCCGTCCTTCGCCTCAATCGAAAAGTCTTTTATTATTTCGCCGTTACAGCACACGCGCGCATGAGAAAGCGGAAAGCCGCTGTTCAAAGAAGTTATTATATCTTTAATTGATCCGGGATTTGCTTCAAGGATTGTCCGTTCGCTGCTGACAGGATTCAGGCAGGCGGAGATTTTAACCGACATTGTAATACCCCTCTATTCTGCCGCGCAAACCGGGATGCGACGCCCTCTGGCAGACGCAGTCTGTTTTAGCTCCTGTGTGCAGGATGAAACCTTCGCCTGCGAACATACCGACATGGCAGAGCCTTCCCTGCTCCGTAATAATCACGATCGCGCCTTCTTCCGGCTCCTGAATTTTTCTTGCTGCGATTACCGGAAGATGTTTTTCAAACAGCTCCGCGGTTTCCTGTATGTTGCAGGCGTTTGAATAATCGTCCGACAGTTCAGGCAGTGTTATTCCGTATTCGTTACGCAAAACTAAACGTACAAGCCCGTAGCAGTCGCAGCCTTTCTCCGTCCTGCCGTTTGATACAAAAGGAATTCCGATATATTTTTTTACCCATTCGTACATTAGAAAAACATCCCCTCAAAATCTTCAGGCGTGTATGTATTTTTCGGATACTTGCGATCGTTTAAATAAAAATCATACAGCTCTCCTTCGACAGTTTCCTTACTTGCCCGCACGTTACGGAGTTTATATTTAAGCGGCCCGCGCTCGTATGTGTCGGGTTTGTCCGCCATGATTACGCAGACGGTAATCGTTATATCCTGAAACACGGCTTTTTTTATTTCCTGATAAATCATTAGATCGGTGTTGTCGATTGCCAGACGGCACGGCCTCTGCGTATCGTTTGTCTGTTCAGGCAGAACGATTGTAAAACCCGCCGCTATGTATTCGCTGCCGCGGGAGGTGACGTGCTGGTTGTTATCGACAAAACGCAGCAGAACGCCGGGCGCATTATTGCGTCCCGATGTTTCGATTGTTAAAAGATGAAGGAATACTTTTTCCGTTTCCGGTGCGAGTACTGCTTCAGTGGCTTCAGGGGAGATTCGGCTCATAGTGACCTCTGATTAGCGCCGCTGAATAGCGGCGCGTTATAATCGAATATGAAACTTTGTTTCATAAAAACCTCTGATTCATAGGCGCTCCAGAGACATCGAAATTTCAAACATGCCGTCGACGGAGTTTTCTGTATAATCATCAGTAAAGCGAAATTCTCCGCTTTCAAGTGTTTGCGGATCGGTAAAATTAAAACGCAAAACACCATCCGCGAGAGTAAAGCGGTAAAACCATTCCAGCTCATAACGCTGCGATTCATTTAAAATCATCTTGCCCGTAAAGTGCTTTGTCGATGCCGTGTAACGCCGCCGCGCTTTTTTTGGACCCGCGTCCATTTGCGTACGTATAACGTTTGAATTACGCTTAGCGGATAACCCGCTTATAAGCAGCGTATTAGGCAGCCCATCGGGCCAGAAAATTTCAGACATATTACACCCCGACAGGGCGGATGCCGAATCTCGACATCGCCCTGTCCGCTTTACCTGACGCTATATGATTATCAACAAGCTGACCGACTATGATATCGATCTGCTTATTCCCCTGACTGTCGGTATGTTCTTCTTTACGCACATCAGCGCCGGAATGGTTTATAACATTAACTGTAACATTCGCTCCATTGCCGCCGGATGCCGCGACGCCGAGATCGCCGTTAGCCATGCGGCGCAAAGGCATGATTGACTCCGGTCCCGCCTCGCCCATCACTCCGAGCTTGCCGCCGAAACGGAAGAAAGTCGGCTTGTCAACAATTTGATTGGTAAAACTTCCGCCGTGCGCGTACGGAATTACGCCGCTTGAGTCAAAAGCGTTCCCGTGAGCATTCGCGCTGGTCTTACCGTTTACATAACCGCTGATAAATGCTGATGTTCCTGAAGCCGCAATGAACCCGAGGCCGAGAGGCCATTGCCCCTGCGCGATAAGCTGAAGCCCCGCCTGGAGAAACATGCCCGGCAGTTGGTTTAATATCTGCTGCGCCATATCGGCAAGCGCCTGCGTTAAGTTTTCTGCGGCGAACTCCCCTTTGGCAAACGCTTCGCCGATTTTGCTCAATTCATTGTTAAGGCTGCCCAGGCTGATTGATGCGAACTGTGATGCTAGATCCCCGGCAAATTCTTTTAAACTAAACTTGCTTTTGTCAGTTTTCTCTCTTAATTCTTCAATCTTCTTTATTAACTCATTAGCTTCCTCGATTTGTTTTTCCGTAGCTCCTGCCGCTGTCAATGTTGCTTTGGCGAGGTCATACTGATCGTTTTCTAAACCTTGCACTTCACGTCTTAATTCGTTAAGCATTTCTGCAACAGTCAGCCGATCCATTGCCTGCCCCAATTGCTGCGCCTCTTCAGATTGAGCTGAAAGACCAAGCCTCGCGAGTTCGGCTTCAAAAGCAAGCTCGCGTTCGGATTTTCCCAGATCGTTTATTTTTTGCGTCAGCTCTTCTATGGTTTTAGCAAACTCAATTTTTTTCGCCTCTTCACCTAATTTTTTGTATTCTTTAATGAGGTTTTCTATAGGACTATTAGTAAGCTCAAAAATTTTTCCATCTTTTATTTGTGTCGGATCAATTGATAAAAGATCCGTAAGCGCTTTTTGGATTTCTGATTGACGGCTTCTTAAAACATCCGATATATCAAGCTGCTCGCTTAAAGCGTCCGCTATTGTTGTCTGCGCTTTGAGCCCGCGCTCAAAGTTATCGGCGTATAATTTAGCCGCTTCAGCTCCGGTGTTAAATGATTTCGGATCTACTTTTGTAATTTCGCCAAACCATTCCTGCCATGTTTTTTTTGCTTCCGCAGTAATAGCGCTTGAGCGTGCAGGTGGCGGCGGTATCGTCACGGATGCCTTTACTGGGATATCTATGTCTTTGTATGCGCCATAAAGTTCATATCGTTTACCTATACTCGCAAGCACATCATTTATTTCATTGTGCTGTTTGTGAATTTTGTTTATTTGCCCATCTATTATTTGGGATAACTGGTTTAAAGTTATTTTTGCCTCATCTATGTCACTCTGCCGTATTAGCGCCAACGAATCATTATAAGCAAGTTCATACTCTTCCTGCATTCTTAAAAGTAAAGCCTGTTCTTTCTGTAAATTATTAATCCGCGATGATTGTCCCTCTAAAATACGTTTTTTGTTTAATTCTTCCTGCGCTTCTGCTGCGTCTCTAACGGTTGAGGTATTTGCCCTAATAACACTGCTCAATTCGGGATATAATTTAATTAATTCCCTCGTTGTTTTTTCGTCCAGAACTTTTTCTTCATTCCCGCCTGCAAATGCAGTTAACAGACTTTTTGCGGCGTTATTAGTGTTTTTAATATTAGTCTGTAAATCATCATAAGCGTTTGCTTGTTTGTTTATAATTCCGACCAAAACGCCCGCGGCTGCAACAGCCGCTCCAATCGCGAGCGTTGCAGGATTTGCCGCAACAAAAGCCAAAGCCGTGCCTATTCCTCTAATCGCTGCTATTGCCGGCCCCGAGGCAGCAACCACAGCTCCCATGCCGAGTACAAACCGCTTGCTGCCATCATCCATTTCAGTTATACCGCGAAGCATAGAGCTCGCGCCATCAAGCAGCTCTGTTGCAATCGGAAGCAGCATTTCACCAAACGATGCGAGCGCTTGTTTTGCGTCATCGGCGGCTGTTGAGAATTTTTCAAGTACGGTACCGGACATTTCATCCATCATTCCGGCAAACTGTCCGCCGGGCGCGGCCATTGATCTGAACGCTTTTTCAAGCTCTGTAAAACCTATCTTTCCCTTTTCTGCAAGGGTTCGAATATTTTCTTCCGACGTCCCGAGCTCTTTGGCAAGCTGTTTAACAATCGGTATACCCTGCTGTTGTAGGCGTACAAGATCGCGCGTTGTCAGATTTCCCATTGCTCTTGATCGTTCAAAAGAGCCGGATAATTCGCTGAAGGAAACGCCGGTTCCTGCGGCAATATTACCGAGTACCTGCATGGTTTTTGTAGCATACTCCGTGTCATGCCCCATGTTGACCATTGCCCTGCCAAGAGTAAACACTTCATCGACGGACAATCCGGGGGATGCGCCTAGTTCCCGCCACTCTTTAAAAACTTCAGACGCTTCATCAGCGGAACCGAGCATATTTTTAAGGGAGAGTTTTAACTTTTCATTTTCGCCTGCAAATTTAATTGCGGCGACACCCGCACCTGTAATGGCGGCGGAAACAAGCATTGATTTTTTTGCTATTGCATCTATCTGATCTCCGAGTGATTTTGTTTTTTCTTCTGATTCTTCAACGCCGTCGGAGAGTTTTTTAAAATTTTCAATCGCACGGGCTACTTCAGCTTCAACCAGTACCCGCAGCTCGTCCTTTACCTGCATCCCGATCCCTTTCCTTTAAAAGCTCAAGCTCTATATCAAATAATTCTACAAGCTCAACTATCACAGCGGGCTCGCGTATCCAGTCAGGACCGTGCGGCCAGCCGTATTGTTTAATCCTGCTCCATAAACCGTACGCTGTAAAAAAATCAGGGGAAAGGTAATCGAATACCTCACCCCTCTTAATTACCCAATCACGCCCGATCAGTTTTTCGTTTGCGTAACAGGGTTTTAATTCCCGTTCGTGCCATCCGTCCCAGAGAAGCCCGAATCCGATTTTGAGATTTTTTTTTGCGTATCGGAAATAAAATCAGTACACACTTCCGTGCAGATCGCGTCGACAAGAGAGCCCATCCCGTAAAAACTTTCCTTCGCCAGCTCTTTTCCGTTACGAATGTTTCTTGTTTCTTCAGGATTGTTAAAATCTTCCACAGCAAGATTTCTAATCTCCCCGACGCAGCGGTTAAGGATGTTTTTTGAATCATACCTGTACGTGACGGAAGGCGACAGCTTTTCTGTTCTAGCTGAAAATTCCATATATGTAACATCGCCTCTCTCTTCGGCTGTAGGACGGATTATCTCAACCGACATTCGCTCATTTTCCGGCAGAGCAAGATTGCCGTTTACATCAGGATAGAAAGTGTATGTTTTGCGTGCGCTGAATTTCACGGCGCCACCTCTTTGGCAGTCTCGCCCGTTACAGTCCTGTAATAGATGCCGGGGTTGTGAGTTCCGTCAACCTTGTAATTGAAATTGAAAGGGCACACTCCGTCGATCGGTTTGTCCATCTGGAAGGATTCAATTACAGAAGGCAGATACTCCCACGCTTCAATCTCGCCTTCGGCGATGGTTTCGCGGCGGGACAGCATGAAGTGATGCGTTCCCGTTTTCGCAGGTTCGTATGTGACATACGTGCCGTCATCTGTTATAACGGCGTTCAGCTCGTTGATTAACTCCCGTTGTTCCATACTGTCGACATCAACCATGCCGTTTATGGCTCCCGAGCGATCCTTAAACGCGGATGAGGCAAACGCCCTTACTCCGCTTTCAACTTCAGCCTGGGTTGTGATGTCGTGCACAGCTCCCTGTCCGCTCGCGCTGACATCGGTTGTAAACGAAAGCTTTGCGATCTTCATCGGGAGCAAGCTGTCGCCATCCGCGAGAGGCTGATCTTTTTTCGCGTAATAAAAATCCCCCGCCTTGAGCGGCCGCCCTCTTGTTATTGCCGGATCGCTGCCGGGGATGCCGCTTCCGTTTTCAGCGCGGGATCGTATCTTGTACCATCCGGCCTGCGGAACTTTTGCGTCAACGCCGCCCACCAACGGCGTCAGAAATGTCACTTTGTAAAGGAACCCGTCCTTTCCTGTCGGTTTCATAATTTACTCCTTTGAGCCGCTGCCTTCCTGACAGTCAAGCCCGATAATATGCGCCGGATATGCTGCGGTTATTTCCCAAGTTTCAACATAGCTTACCGGCATGGATTTCTTTTCTTCTTCAGGATACTCGAAGCGCCCGGGCGTCTGCCGTCTCCAGAGCGCTTTAACGGGATATACTTTGTTCGCCGTTACAGTTAAGTGCATATTTTCTTCGGCTAACGGCTGCAGCTTCCGCGATGCGAGAATAGTGTCCGTCAGCCAGCGGCTGTGAGTGCCTTCGCTTCTAAACTCGGCAGCGAACGTTATGCGCTCCCAGCCTTTATTTCCGGCATCGGGATTATTGCGGTCGATGCCTGCAAGTTCTATCCCTGTGTAATACAAATCGATCCGCGGGCGGTTAGCCGACACTGTCTGCGGCATGAGTACCGCGTCGATGCCAAGCGCCCTGATTCCTTCCAGTAAAGCGTTCACAATTCTTTCCATGATTTTACCCTTTCCCTCCCAGCGCGTTTGTTACGCCTTCCTGAATAAGTTTCATGAGATAATTATCATCTTTCTCGTCAATGAATAAAAAAGGACGCGCTGGAATTTTTACCGAACTGGAAATAATAAAAAGCGCGAACTCTTTACCCCGTTTGCCTTCTTTTCCGCTTTTCAGCGTCCTGCCTTTTTTGCTGGCGAAAAAAACTTTTCCAATTGTGAAAAAGCCGTAACCGTCTGCTTTCATCGCACTGATGAGCGAGCGCGGCGTGTGCGCCCCGTAAGAACGCATTAATGTTCTGGTTTTTGGACTTGCAGGAATAAACAACGCCTTAGCGTTTTTAGGCGTGATAGTCCCGCCTTCCTGTTGAAGACGCGCGTATTTTAAGTTGGTACTGGCGTCAGCCCAAAGATCGCCCGAGTGAGGTGCAATGCTTCTCATCAGGTCTCCGTTGTCGCGCAATGTTTGACTTCCCTGTTTTACGCTTTGGGTGAGCGGCGCGTTTGCCGGCATTATTCCTGAATTGATTTTTCTTAAAGCGCTGCTTTGCAGATACATTGCTGCTTTTTGCATTGTCGGAGCGAGACCCGCGCCGAGCATCTTCGCGTAATCCGGCGGACGGCTGATTACTTTAACCCCCATAACGCGGCGGCTCCGATGTAACAACCATTCCCGCGGCAGGACCCAGACCGTCGTCGTGTTTTGTCGCAATGCTGCCGAAATACGTTTCAATAAGATCCGCGGCGTCCTCTTCAGCGGCTTTGGCACGGCTTTCATTGCCGATATAAGAAAACAGCTCATAAACAGCGCGTTTTAATACAATCGTTTTTATAACTTCATCCGCTTCGCTGTAAACCTTTCCCGTAGTAGCAACCTTTCCGTAAACCCACAGCCTTGCTTTATGGATTGACCGCTTCGCGACTTCATCGTCATCATAAGATGCGGTTCTGAAATCATCCGGGTTTAATTCATTCTTGAGGTCGTCTATCGTTATAATTGTTTCAGATAACGCCATATCAAACTCCATTAATAAAAACTGCCGAGTGGTCAGCCCGGCAGTCTGTTTTTCTCTTACTCGTGCGGTTAGCAACTTCGCTTGAGCCCGCGACTTTCCGCGGCTGGTCAGGCTGTTTACAGGTAACCAATCCGCAAACAGCCATTTTATTTCTTGTTAAAAAGCTTTACAGTCTTTACCCCGCGAACTTCCCGAACACGATTCCCTTGCGGTTGATCAACGGGAAGGGTTTACTCTTTACAAAGAGATCCTCGCCCCTCTGATCCGTGCGCACTTTGGTAAATGCGTAGAACGGCACTGCCTGATTCATGACAACATCGTCAAGCCGTAAGTACGGAAGTTTCTGTCCCGCGTTAGTCGCGCGCGCCATGATTTCCAGCGGCTCAAGCATGTGTTTGGTTGTTTTAGCGCCGGTGTTGTCGATGTCAATCCATATGTCGTTGTCCATGAGAATCACGAAACCGGCGATGTTGACACTTCCAACTCCCACGGATGTCGGGAACGCTTTCTGATTCGCCGCGGCTGTGATGATTGCCTGAAACACGTCAAGAGACGCGATGAACTCAATCGGTCCGCCGACACCCTGATCGCGTATCTCTGTTGTCAGTTGATTCAAGCAAATGATAAGATTTGCGATTGTCAAACCGGCGAGATTGGATCCGAATGTTACGCCCCTAAGCTCGCCGTAGTCGACGATATAACGGCTCAAAGCGGTTCCCGCCTGCATCATGTAGTCGATGCTGCCGCGATGAGCCTGTGCGCATAACGCTCTGGTAGTAGCGCGTACTACCCGCAGATGGTTAGCGATTCTTTCGTCAATCATCTGCTGCTTGCCCTGATCGGTTGCCCGCTCGTAATTGTCAATTTCCACCGCAGTGAAAAGGTCGTCAATTTCGATCGGCATCGGCTCGATCACCTTCGCGGACATTCCGCTTTCGGGCCTTACACCTAACGCGCCACGTTTTATAACGGGCACGTTGCCGTACTCCGCTTCAAGCTCCGACACCATGATATGCGTCGAGTTTTTAAGCGGCCTGTTTGTAAAGTAATTCATCGCGTTTGATTCTTCGGGAGCGTTGGCGGCGATGATTCGCTCAACGTCCTGCGGTTTAATAATTACCGGCATCGATTACCCCTTCTTTGCGTTTGTAAAAAGCTGGAGCGGATAAATTCCGGCTGCCCGCAACTTGTTCGCGAACGCCAGTGTCGCCGCTGCCGGTGCCGCTCCGCTTGCATCGATCAGCCTTCCGAACACAACCGTTCCGTGCCAGCAGACAAGAATCTCGGCGTTCCTGCCGTCTGAATCCTGCGCGAGAACCGCGACGGGATTATCCGCAGGAGCCGCCGGAATAAGCGCTTCGCCCGCAGCGTTCAGCTTCAGGATTGTTCCCGCCTTGAACTCCTTGGTTTTGTCCGCAAGCAGCGCGGTGTCAATCACCGCGGGATGCCCGGGATGAATAACTTCGCTTGTGTTTTTTAGTTCAATTTTCTCGTAACTTACACCCATTGATTCCCCCTTACATTTTTTTCGCAGCGGCGCCCCAGTCAACCGGCTTTTCGCCGCCGCTGCTGTCGCTGTAGTTAAAACCCGACGCGCCGGTTTTCACCGCTTCCGGCCAGCCTGTGAGGATTTCCCCCAGAAGCCAAAGCGCGTCACGCTTTTCTGTTTTCCCGTTGTCGGAAAAATCAAAATTTCCGACAACCTCGATCTGTTCAGCCAGAGCTTTTGCTTTTGACGCTACCCCCGCAGGAACTTTCTCCGCGATGCTCCGGTTAAACCCTTCCAGCCGTTCGCGCCGACGGCTTGCTTTGATCAGCGCAAGCTCATTTTTAACGTCCGCAAAATCCTTGCTGTCAGGCGCCGTGTCCGTGGTAGGAGCCGGTTTTGTTTCCGCAACCTCCGCAGGTTTCTTTGCCGCCTGTTCGGTAAGGTTTTTGTTTTGCGCTTCAAGCTCGGCAATTTTC